>JAEEGJ010011894.1_pt1 | contig 21829 bp, 22 predicted proteins | sample 8958761 | NCBI WGS metagenome assembly JAEEGJ01 (sample SAMN16246546, study PRJNA631951) | gut metagenome | biome: gut microbiome; feature: rumen; material: RS-attached | host: Bos | place: Iran: Karaj | collected 2018-10 | reverse complement strand
TTTGCTGCTACGTGATTTTATTCCGCTTTATTTTCAGGTTTTCTCATATTGATCTTAGGAAGTATTTTCTTAACTCCGCTCATGCTCCTTCTGGGCAGCACCCCGACGATCCTTCCCTACGCGAAAACATATGCGGTCTGCATTCTAATGGCAGCTCCCGCTCTTGTATCAAGCTGCGTAATGAACAATATCTTAAGATACGAAGGCCGCGCCTTTTTCGCGATGATAGGCCTTACATCAGGCGGAATACTCAATATCTTCCTTGATGCACTCTTCATGCAGCATATGAATATGGGGATCCTGGGAGCAGGTCTCGCAACCGCAATATCGCAGTATGTTTCCTGGTTCCTTTTGCTTACCATGTTCCTTCTTAAGAAAACGCAGACATCACTTGCTTTCAAATACACTAAATTCAACATTTCGACGCTCGGAGACATAATAACGACAGGTCTTCCTAGCCTTGCGCGGCAGGGCCTTGCAAGCATTTCGACAATGCTTCTCAACAACGCTGCCGGCAATTACGGTGATGCGGCCATCGCAGCCATGAGCATCGCCAACAGGATAAGCATGTTCATCTTCAGTGCCGTACTTGGTATAGGTCAGGGATTCCAGCCGGTCGCAGGCTTCAATTTCGGTGCCAAAAAGTATCAGAGAGTCCGTCAGGGATTCTTCTTCACGCTTGTTTTCGGAACGGTAGCCTTAGGCTGTGCGGCTCTTGCCGTCTTCTTAAATGCGGGTTCATGTATTCAGTTGTTCAGAAACGATCCCGATGTTATAACGATCGGCATTCCTGCTCTTCAGGCACAGTGCATCGCGCTCTTCACAGTGCCGTTTCAGGTATGCAACAACATGATGTTCCAGAGCATCGGATATAAGTTCAACGCGACTTTCCTGTCGTCACTTCGAAACGGATTGTTCTTTATACCGATACTGTTGATCGCAAGTTTCCTCTTCGGTCTTGCCGGTATCCAGCTTGCCCAGGCGATAGCGGACATCATGACAAGTCTAACGTGCATTCCGTTTACGATCAGCTTTTTCTCCAAACTTCAGAAAGAAAAAACTCCCGCCTGAATGACGGGAGTTTTTCAGTTTGCCTTGAAGTTATATACGGGCTTGATGACTTCTACGACATCCACAGAAGCTGCAATGACATCCAAGATATCTTCCAAAGACTTGTAAGCCATCGGAGATTCATCCAATGTGGCCTCATTTACGGATGTGGTGAAGATCCCTTCCATAGCTTTCTTGTACTCTTCCATAGAAAGAGTGTCTTTAGCTTTAGTTCTGGACATGAGTCTTCCTGCGCCGTGAGGAGCTGAGAAGTTCCACTCGGGGTTGCCCTTGCCGATCGCGATGACGGAACCGTCCCTCATGTTTATCGGGATGAGTACCTTCTCGCCCTTGTGTGCGGCAATTGAACCTTTTCTTAAGATCATCTCTTCCGTATCGATGTAGTTGTGTATCGTGTGGAAGGAAGAGCCTGCTGTAAGGCCTGCTCTTTCGATGAGGATCTCAGCCATAAGTTCCCTGTTTCTTTTCGCGAATGCCTGGCATATCTCCACGTCGCGGAGGTAATCTTCAAGGTATTTTCCGGAGAGATAGCAGAGATCTTCTGGCATCGGTGAATCGCCCTCATAGACTTCCCACTTGAGCTGCTTTAAAGCCGCCTGGATCTCGTCTTTTCTGCCCTGTTCCTTGTAGGTTCTTATGATCTCATCCCTCTTTTCGAGATAGCCGTCGTAACCTCTGCTCAAGTTTATCGCGAGCTTCTGGTGAAGCTCTGCAACCTGTTTGCCCAAGTTTCTGGAACCGGAGTGAATGACGAGATATTTAGTTCCGTCTTTCGCCTCATCGATCTCGATGAAGTGGTTTCCTCCACCCAATGTGCCGAGAGATCTGACAAGTCTCTTTGTATCTTTAAGCTGTCTGTAGCATGTAAGACCGGTAAGATCGAACTGTTCTTTTCTTCCTTCCCAGACGTTCTTGCCGGAAGGGATGTAGTGCGCGGCTTCATCAACTTTTTCGAAATCGATATCGCCTTTTCCGAGCTCGACAGTGTACATACCGCAGCCGATATCCACGCCGACAACGTTGGGAACCGCCTTGTCAGTGATCGTCATGGTAGTTCCTATCGTGCAGCCCTTACCGGAGTGCACGTCGGGCATGATCCTTATCCTGGACCCTTCGGTCATCGGATAATCGCACATTCGTCTTATCTGTTCTATTGCTTCATCTTCCACGACTTTCGCGTAGCAGAGAGCTGTGTTTACCTTTCCTTTTATTTCTATAACGTCCATTTGTATTACCTCGTTATGCGGGCAGATTCCACGATCCGTTCCATCTTTTATGCAAAACATGGAAGCAAACGTGGAATCCGCTGCTTTTTTGTCCTATATTCCACGTTACATTCCACTTTTCCGGCAAAACGTGGAACGAAACGTGGAATGAGATGTTTTCACGCCGCGACCCTCTCATATCTTTCTGATGAGATGACGCTCATCATGAAGGAATAAGGATCGAGCTTGTCTTCCTTCAGCATCGCGAAGATCTGAGGAGACATGCCGGAGACCAGTATCGCGCCCCGGTCGTTCATTCTGACGGGCTGCTGTCTGTTAAAGCTGTTGACATTCCAGAAGACCAGAGAAGGCAGCTTATAGCCTCTCTTGGCGAACTTGGCCTTTGCGTTCTCAAAGTTCGTCAGAGACGAATGTTCCGCGCAGCTGTCAAACTCCATGTCTGATATGATTATCAGTCTTGAAGGAATGTCGGACTGCTTCAGACGGTTCTTTACCGCAGTGTCCAGGATCAGGTCGAAAGTCTTTTCGATATTGGTGTTGGCAACCTCGTTAAAACTCATGGTGTACTGAACCTTCTCGAAAATGTCCTTACCCTTGATCTCTACCAGTCTGGGGTTTGCCGAGAACGTGATGAAGTGGCCATTAAATGCCCCCTTGTTACGTTCAGCAAAATAAATACCCAGTGACTGCGCGACTGCAGCAGGAGTTACGCCGTAGCGCCCCCAGTACATAGAGCCGGAACCGTCGACCACAACAAGTGTATTGTCGGAGTTTACGTAGTTTTCCAGTGCGTTCCAGGTCGCGTCCAGGACACTTCTCTCCTCAGAAGACAGAGCACTCTTAATCTCACGCCTGCCGAAAAAATTGGACCTTGCAGCCCCGGAGTTGATAATCCTGCCTACGATGTCGTAAGGAGTCAGAGTGCTTGTGTTCAGAACAGACGGATCCTTTTTTGCCTTCTCGATGAAAGCCTTGTATCTTTCACCGTCGTTCCTTATGAAAGCCTGTCTGTACTTGAACATAGCCTTTGAAGGCTGTACCTCGTATGAAAAAGAATAATCCTTCTCTCTCAGGTTGTTCTCCAGGATCTTTATGTATGCTCTCAGAGTAGACAGCATTCTCCTGTAGGAAGCATCAGACATATGCATCGCCTTGGCGATCTTCTTGGCAATCCTGACAGTCTCCTTGCTGCTAGCGTTGACGGAAGGCAGCCACTTAGCCATTAAGGATACGGATTCCTGTGCCTGCATGGACTTCATATCCTTTTCCAGGGTCTCCCTGATGTAAGTGACCGCTTCCGCCTCGCTTGCAGTACCGATCAGTGACAGAATGTCATCGTATCTGCCGTATTCAGCGATATTGGCAATGTTCTTCCTGACCGTGTCAGGATAGTTGTCTGCCAGGTATCTGATTATTACTCTGAAAGCTCTCCTCTCACCTAAGCCGCCTCTGATGTCTCTTGCAAAGAAGAGTGTCTTCATGGCGATGTCCCTGTCTTCGGCGAAGGCTCTGATAAATCGTTCGGTGATCTCTTCATCACTTGCGTTCCTCAGTGCGCCGGCCGTCGCGAAAAAGTCCAGGCAGTCGGACATGGTGCTCGCGTTAGTAACCGCGCCGTTAGCTGTATAAGCCTTGTTGGCTTCTCTTTTTAAAAACTTCAGCATTTCCTTTTTCTCCTTTAATAACAAGGTGCTAAATAAAATCCCTATGAATTAACAGTTCATCGATCTTTTCGTTGCTGTATGCACCTTTAGTCAACACGCATAACAAGACACTTTGTCTTCGCCTTGACAGCTATGACAGGATTCGAACCTGTAAACCAACCGATACTTGATCGCTGTGAGTGTCTTTCGCTCGTTGCAATTGTATGGTACCCCGGAATATGGGGTTTTAACAGATGCAGATTGACTTTAATATACAACCCCAATATAATTAGATTATTAAGGCATTTGCAGACTTTTCTATTATTTATGCAACCCCAAACAGGAGTTAACAATGACCGAGAAATACAAGATATATCTTTCAGAAGACATCAAAACGAGGCTTGCCACCGATGCTGAGCTTTTCGAATTCACAAGAGAGAACGGGACCGTCAATCTCAACGGTTTTCTTAAAGAACTCATCGTCAATTATTTCGACCAATACCGGAACGACAATGAGGAATTGCTTAAGAGCGTTCTTGGTGAACTGTCATCCGCTAAGGAACTCAAGCCGAGAACAGCTTCAGCCCTTGCCGACAAGATAATCAGGACATATATAAACAACAAGGATTCCGGCACTGGCAAGAGCGCTGTCATTACGCTTACGGTCAGCGGCGTATCCTGCGAGATAATTCAGATAATCGAGAATAATCTTCTTAAGGAAAATTCGCTCTCCGGCTACATTAAGGATATGTTCCTGTCTTACCTGTCGATACCGAGGAGCAAGCGCGAAGAGATCATATTCAAAGATACGTACGAATCAATAAACAAAGCCATTTCAGAAGGCAGACAGCTTTCTTTCTCATCAAAAGGGCATGACCGCAAAGTTATAGTTGAGCCTTACCTCATAGCGACATCCAAAGAAGAGCAGTTCAGCTATCTTCTCTGCCACGACCAGAGAGCTAAGAAGAACCGTTCGTTCAGGATATCAAGGCTCAGCAATGTTTTCATCACGTCGAACACTTTCACAAAGGATCAGAAAATCGAAGACGAGCTGGTACGAAAGGGACTCAGAAGCCCTCACTCAATGTCTGAAGATATTCACGCAGTCGTGAAGATGACAGAGCGCGGCAAGCAGATGTACACCATGATCGTCAAGAACAGGCCGTATGTCACCTACATCGACGGTGACGAGTATCATTTCGACTGGCCTGAGATGCAGCTTGAGGATTACTTCAGACGCTTCGGAAAAGACGCCGTGGTGATAGAACCAAAGTCATTAAGAACAAAGCTCAGGAATTACTATTCCAGAGCTTTGGAGGCATATACTTCTTAACAGGCCTGCCGGCTTTACTTCATATACTGATAGTAATCGTCGCAGTACTTGTCGTTATACCAGGCTTCGCCGTCCTGATCGCCCAAGACATCATATTCGAGCGGGATCCACTTATTCTTCCACCAGCCCTTGAATTCAAAGTCATTCTTCTTGCTCCTGACTATGTAGACCACATGGCCGTTATACTTAAGACCCCATCCGATCTTTACCTTCTTATAGCCTTTCGGAATGCTCGGAACAGTAGATTTTTCAACGACAGTCTCGGCGGGATCGATCGAACGTGCCGGCGCAGAAGTTGCTGTTGTTGTCTCTGACGATGGCTCTTCGGTTGCTGCAGTTGTCTCTTCCGAAGTTGTTTGCTCTGTCGTAGTCTCTTCAGTGGTCGCTGCCGTCTCAGAGGCAGTCTCTTTTGCTGTTTCTTCTGTAGTCACGGAAACAGTTGTGTTTTCCGGACGCAGCCTTCCGATAAAACCGCAGGATGTAAATGACATTAAGACCAATGCAGCCATAGCTGCCGAGATCAACCGCCTGTTCATAATGCTCCCTCCTTGTAGTCGAAACTGCTCCTTATCTTCATGAAAGGCCTGACCTTTGTGGTAGCGACTTCAACGTGAAGAGGATTGGAAGAGTATCCTTTCAGCGCCTCTTCACTCTCGAAAAGAGAATCGAGCATGGCATCACCGCTCGAACTCTCAAGTCCTTCGGTGATAACCTTTATCTCAACTAATCCGGGGATCTTTCCCCAAAGGCCTTCCAGACCTTCCTTGATGCCGGCTTTTATTTCGGCTTTTTCGCTGTCACTGTACTCATCCTTGATCGTCCATACGATTACATGTCTTACCATGATCTGTTCCTTTCTTACTCTTTTACTGAATTATTTGTCTCAGGACCCTTATAGCGCGGTTTGCCGACAGAGCCTTTCCCGTATTCGATCGCATCCTTCGGGCACTGGTTGATGCATGCCATGCAGTGCGTGCAGTTGGTTCCCCAGGAAGGTTTGCCGTCCTTCATGGAGATATTCGAAAGCGGGCAGACCTTAACGCACTTTCCGCAGGAGATGCAAGTCTCTGTCACCCGGAACTTCTTTGTCTTCATGAAGTTCTTGTAGTATACATCTCTGACCCACCTGGTGACAGAGTATTCGACAGAACCGATCTTTTTACATTCTATCTTTTCGCCGTCAGCGATCAGCGGGGACAGCCGTTCTATCTTGTTTTCGGCCTTCTCGATGATATCAATGTTTTCCTCGACCTTTTTGGTAGTAAATAAAGCTATATAGTTCTGCGGCATTTCGATCTGGGCGGCGCCCATGAACTCAAAACCTTTCTTTTCGCAAAGCTCGCTTGCCACTTTGGGAGTGATGCCCATGGAAGCGGCACAGGTAACGATGAAGTATGCCTTAATGCCTGAAGGGAATCCCGCCCATTCGATAAAATCAGTCATTGCCCTTGCAGGCGCGGACATATAAGACGGACAGACAAAGACATAAATACCGCTCTCAGTGAACTCCGGCCGCTCAGCGTTCTTGGTATATGTCGTTATGTCGGCAGTCTCCTGCCCGATCGCCCTCGCGATCCCTTTTGCAACAAATCTGCTGTTTCCGGTGCCGGAAAAATAAAAGACCATGTCAGTTCTCCTTAAGAGGCATTATAACGTTTTCCATGAACGTCCTTGCTCCGTCCTCTTTGAGCAGCATGTTAAGCGTCTTGCTCGAAGGATTGCCGTCAACTATCATGCGCTCCCTGAAAGCCTTGAGCTTGTCCTTATACTCAGGAATAAACTTTGCACTACTGACAGAACCCAGATATGCCTTGATCGAATCATATGCCATGTTCTCAAGCTCTGCGGGCTCGCCGGTCTTGATCAGTGAATAAGGCATTCTTTCTTTGATGTACCAGTTCTCCTTCTCATCGTAATCGGGAAGGTCACGGTAATCGTCATAGATATCCTTAAGAGCATCATCCGCAAGATCCTCCATGCCGCAGCCGTAGTACTCCACGAATACACAGCGCTTTTTCTTCATGCTCATCGCATCGACCAGAAGATAAGGAAGCGTTATGCATTCAGAAGGCATAAAAGACACCGTGATAAGCTCCATTCCCATCTTGGTCGTCGTATGCATGAGCATGACATGACCGAATCCCGGGACTATGTATCTGTCCACTCGGAAACGCATCAGCGGAAGAAGTTTTGGATACTTCATGTTTGTATACCGGTCCTCAGGCACAAGGATCCCGCCGCTGCTCTTTATGAGACCTGAAGCTTTCTGTTTAATGTCCGCTATCATTTCTCAAAGCTCTTCTTTATGTATTCGGCAAAGCTCATATCTCCCGCGACAGTGTCTCCTACCATGTCGTGCGTGAGCGTCCATTTCGAGAACTTGATTATCGCATCCTTACCGTTCTTCTTGCATTTGTTGACCCATGCAAGGATATCAAATATCGCAGGTGACGCTCTCTTGATGACCGTTTCTTTGCCTGCCGCCTCAAAGCACATTTTCGCGATCTCTTCGTATGAATACTTCTCTTTGCCTCCGACCGAATAGGTCACGTTCTCATCGTTCATGTGTTCTACGATAAAGCGAGCGAAATCCTCTGTGGAAACGATGTTCGCATAAACAGGCTCTTTGCCGAGAAGAGTAACTTTTCCCTTCTCGATCATCGGCTTGAATACTTTTATTATGTCGTAGAAATAGCCTGTCGGACGGTGGATGACATAAGTTATTCCGCTCTTCTTCAGTTCCTGCTCGAAAAGATATTTCGAATGTACCATAGGAACATCGGGAGCCGTGTCGGCCTTGACGACGGAGATATATACGAAGTTCTTTATTCCTGCTTTCTTTGCTTCATTCAGAAGATTCAGATTGCCCTGATAGTCGATATCGTAATTGCTTACCGTTGCAGAACCCTTGGTAAGTCCCACGGTAGTGATAACAGCGTCCGCGCCATTGCATACGCCCTCAAGAGTCTTGGGGTCAGTTACGTCTATCCTGATGAACTTAAACCCTGAATCTATTCCGATATCTCTTTGCGCAATATCAAGCGCAATTACTTCATGACCGTTTTTTACCAGTTCCCTGAACACATCCGCACCCAGATTGCCATAGGCTCCCGCAAGAACAACCTTCATATGCATAACCTCTTTTCCGGTTTTTTGAACGTTTGCAAACTACTGCTTATATAGTAACAAATAATTAAGTAAACGCCCTCTTCTTTAAAATGCGCGGTGGCGGGTATATAATTAGGTGTCAAAAATCATTTGGTGAGAAGGTATGGATTACAAGAGTTTTGTCGCAAATTTCAGCAGAGTTGCCTGCGTCCTGTCCGTAGATCTTAAGGAGACGGACAGCAATAAAAGATATCTTGTTATAGAGGCTAACGACGCTTACAAGCACACTGTAGTTAAAAAGCTTGAAGACTTTGTTACAAACGTTCCTTATACGAGGTACATTCCCAAGGCCGAGAATTTCGAGAACCTCTGTGACACATGCGCAACAACCGACAGACCTGTACATACATATTTCGATATCGAATTGTACAACGCGTGGATGGAAGTCTACCTGATGCCTCTCGAATCGGATGATCCAGATAAGAAAGCTATCCTGTTCTCTTACGAGATGAATCCCAAGGCAGATATCGACAAGCTGACGGATATATCTTCGCAGACAGCTGCAAACGTCTTAAGGACCTGCTTAAAGCTCCGCGAAACAGCAGATTTCCAGGAATCGATGAACTCCGTCATCGCTGACATCCGCGAGCAGTGCGGCGCCAAGAGGTGCAGCATCCTTCTTGCTGATCACGAGAAGAGAGATTATAAACTCCTATGCGAAGACTACGGAAACGATCCTGAACAAGTCCCGTTATCCGCTTTCCTTACAGAAGATTTTTATAAAGTAATCGATACATGGCCGAGGCTCATCAATAAGAGCAACTGCTTTGCCATGGTAAATGAGAGCGATATGGCCGCCGCTCACGAGACCGCACCCGAATGGATCGATTCCCTGAAGGGCGACAACGTCAGGACCATCGTAATTTACCCTCTCAGATCGAATAACAAAACTATCGGTTATATCTGGGCAGGCAATTTCGATCCGTCCAAGACCCTTATGATCAAGGAGACTCTCGGTATCACCTCTTTCATCCTGTCAGCGGAGATCGCAAACGAGCAGAACATCCGCAAGATGAAGATAATGAGCTCGACCGACCTTCTGACCGGAGTTTATAACCGTAACGCCATGAACAACAGGATCACCGAGGATACCACCGGCGCAAAGCCGATCGAGAAGCCGTTCGGTGTATGCTTCATCGACGTAAACGGCCTCAAAGCGGTCAATGATACACAAGGCCACCTTTTGGGTGACAAACTCCTCAAAGACGTGGCAGCGACATTAAACGAGTTCAAGACTGAAAACTCCGAGATCTACCGTGTCGGCGGCGATGAGTTCATGATCATCAGCACAAAGATCGGGAAGGAAGATTTCGACAGATTTGTTGAAGTGCTGCTTGCTAATTCAGAGCGTCCAAACAGGGCTCATTTTGCAGTAGGCTCATGCCACAGCAGCGAGGCTGAGGGCGAAGACATAAGAAAAGCCATGCAAAAAGCTGACGCGAGAATGTACGAAGTTAAGGCGAAGTATTATTTCAAGCATCCTGAGCTTCAGTGGCACAACAAGATCGTTTAAAGAGTCTTGCTTTCCCCGCCTAAGTATTTGAAGCAGAGCATCGTAATATCGTCGAACTGATCAGAACCCGCGACGAACTTTTTCAATTTGTCTGAAACACTCTTAATGAGCTCATAAGGCGGATTGTCAGGTTCCTCATTCAAAGCTTCCAGAAGTCTGTCGGTTCCCCAGAAATCCTTTTTGACGTTGGTAGCCTCAGGGACGCCGTCAGTGTAAACGAACAGGCTGTCACCGGGCTTCATAACGAACTCATGCTCTTCTATGTTCAGTTCTGCGGTAATGCCGAGCGCAGGAGAATGACGGTACTTCTTCAGTTCGAACACTTTATCACCGTCAGTTACGACCGGATGCTCATGTCCGCAGTTGGAAGCCATTCCCTTTCCTGTCTTAAGATCGATAACGGCAAGCCATACTGTTACGAACATTTCCATCTCATTGCCTTCACAGAGCTGCTTGTTAACATCTGTAAGGATGGCGGATGTGGAACTCCAGTCCATCATAGCGCGGTTCTTGATAAGGCATTTCGCGATAACCATGTAAAGCGCCGCGGGGATTCCCTTTCCGGTAACATCGCCGACCACGAGCGCGAGATGATCTTCATCGAGCAGATAGAAATCGTACAGATCGCCTCCGACTTCCCTGGCGGGATCCATCGAAGCAAAGAGTTCAAACTCCTTACGGTGCGGATAAGGCGGGAACGTGCCGGGAAGTATGCCCTCCTGGATCTTTGTCGCTACATCGAGCTCTGCACCGAGCCTTTCCTTCTCAGTAGTGATATCCCTGATGTTGATCATGTAATCCTTAACGTTGCCGGCAAGGCTCTTGATGTTATTCGCGAGGTCAGAGATCTCGTCACGGGTATCAACAACAACTTCCTTGTACTCAAGATCTTCGGGACGGGTATTCGCCTTCATCATCTTTACGAACGAGTCCGTGCTCTCTGTAATGCTCATAAGAGGCCTGAGCACATTGCGCTCAGCCGTGCTTACGTAAACCGCGATAACGATAAGAGTAACGACGGATGCGATGATCGTTATAGTACGGACATAAAGACTAAGGTCGCTCGTGATGTCCTTGATGGAGATCTCAACACAGAGCAGACCTGCAGCATTGCCTTCACTGTCGAAAATGACCTTATAACCGTTGAGCATGTTTCCGTAATCAGGTGAAAAGCCGACAAGAAGGTTACTCTCCTTTTTCTTCTCCTTAACGGCCTTCTGGAGGATCATGCGGGTATCGGATTCAAATCCGTCCACTTCGCAGGGCGTTCCGAGATACGTGTACTTGCCGCCATTCTCTATCTCTTCCTTAGACTTCGCATTGATCGCATAAGTCAGGCTGTAGAGGTCGTCAACATCATCAAAATATATGGCATAAAGGTACTTGATATCCGAGCAGTCCTTGACCCTGTTCAGTCCCTTGCGCATTTCCTCGTAGGCTTTGGGCATTTCACGGTTTTTTATCATGTCGCCGAATTTATAGTCTTCAGTGACCTGATAAGCATATTCGAGGACTGTGGTGGCGTATTTCCCGTATTTGTCCATTACGTTCGACTCGAAAAGCTGATAGCCGAACGCAACGAGAACGATCGTAAGAATGGATATGGACAAAACGGCAGCCATAGCTACCTTGATCTTAATGCTAAGTCCTTTGCCCCGCGTTCCAGACATTAATCCACCCTCTGAAGAACTGTTATTACGATTATACAAAAAAAGAAAACACCGCGCGACAGCAATGCCTATTAAGTTACCGATTAGTTACCGTTTATTGATAAAAAAACAATGATTCTGGCTTGGTGTATCAGGGCATTTGTTCTAATATTTCCCCATGGAAAAATTAAAGTCATTCTTCAATAAGGACCACATGGTCAAACGCATACTGATGAGCATATTCGGAGTGCTCATCTGCGGCGTCGCCGTAGGCTTTTTCAAGCGCGCGATGTTTGGAGTCGACCCGTTCCAGTCGCTTATGTCGGGTTTGGATTCCATCATCCCGATTGACTTCGGTACGCTCTACGTCATAGTCAACGTGGTAATGCTGCTGTTCAGCCTCATCTTCGACAGGCATTATATAGGTCTTGCGACCTTCATCAACCTTTTCCTGATAGGTTATATCGCAGAGTTTTCCTTAAAGACGCTCGAAAAGTTCTTCCCTGCTTTGGGGATCCCCGGCAGGTCAGTCTGCCTTATCATCGGGATACTGATAATCTGCGTGGCTTCATCCTTCTACATGACCGCTGATATCGGCGTGTCAACATATGACGCCGTCGCGCTCATAATCTCCAACACATGGCACATCGGGAAGTTCAAATATGTAAGGATCGTGACCGACGTCATCTGCGTTATCTTGGGAGTAGCACTCTACTTCCTCTCAGGATCTCCCGTATCGGGCATCGGAGCAGTTATTGGCGCAGGCACCATCATCACGGCATTCTTTATGGGACCGCTCGTCGATTTCTTTGCAAGAAAGCTTGCTAAGCCTTTCCTGTACGGGAAGGGTCAGGAAGGCACTTAACAACTGATTCCGTCACATCCCTGATCACGAGATCGCCGTTCTGGTTATAGACATCTATGGTCATCTCGACCAGGCCGTTTCTTTCATTGCGTCTTACAAGATTTGTGATCGTTGCTTTTCCGGTCAGGACATCGCCTGCGAAAACCGGCTTGAACCATTCCATCTTGGTGGACCTTCCCGCGATCAGTTCATCACAGTAGAAATCGACTTTAAGATAGTTGGCCCAAACAGCCAGAAAGCTCATGACACCCGGGGCTATCAGCTGACCGAAAGGCGTTGTCTTTGCGTATTCCTCGTCTGTATGAAGCGGGATATTGTCATATTCGCGCGCAAAAGCAATCATCTTATCCCTCTCGATAACCGCAGGCTCGATATCTCTTGTCATTCCTGTCTTAAACTCATCAAAGTACATAATCTGCTCCGTTTATCTTTCTAATGTCCATCCGTGGTCGCCGTGGTAGATCATCTGTTTGGTCATACCGCCGTCGATGCATATATTCTCACCTGTGATAAAGCCTGCTTTGTCAGAGCAAAGGAACAATACCATAGAAGCGATATCTTCAGGTTTTCCGACGCGCCCTGCAGGCTGCTGCACCGCATCAGGTCCCGTATATAAAGTCCCCGTTGTATCTATCCATCCGGGCGAGATACTGTTTACGCGCGCTTTCCCCGCAAGGCTTACAGACATCGCATGGGTAAGGGCCGCAATCCCTCCCTTGGCCGCCGTATAGCTCTCGGTCTGGGGCTGGCTCATCCTGTCGCGTGAAGACGAGATGTTAATCACCGAAGCTCCGGCAGAGAAATAAGGCATCAGGAGCTTAGTCAGGTAGAATGGCGCGGTAACACCTACTGACAGAGCATACTGGAATTCTTCAAAAGTACAATCGTCAATGCCTTTCATAACCGGCAACGCATTGTTGATAAGATAATCCACATGACCTGACTTCCCGATAACTAAAGAAGCAAACTCCTCAAGAGTTTCTTTATCTGAAATGTCACCCACATACCAGTCACCGGGCTGTTTATCTATCACATACACAACAGAGCCCTGAGCTCTGAAAGAATCCGCGATCGCTTTGCCTATTCCTTGAGCACCGCCCGTGACAACGGCTACCTTCTGATCTTTTTCCATATTTCTTACTCCAATCCGGTCTGCATCACATAGGACATATCGTTGATATGTCTGACCTTGTGCTTTCCGTCTTCACCGATATAGAAATGTGATACACCGCCCGCAGGGCCGTGAATATCGACATCATAAAACGATTCGACAGAAAGGCCTAAATACATTGCATTCCAAAGGCTAAGAAGATCTCCGTGCGAGACGATGATGATAATCTCTTCATCACTTGCCATCACGTCTTCATAGAAAGACCTTAAGCGGTTCCAGCAGTCTCTCCTGCTCTCCCCGTCCGAAAACATTCTGTCGTCAACAGTTTTCTCATCGTGCTCAATGTTTTCACGCAGCCATTGAACTGACTTTCCGCAGCATTTTCCGAGATTTCTCTCCCGGAGCTCCTGACGAAGGATGGGCTCTGTTCCCAGATATTTCGCTATCAGCTCAGCTGTCTGCTTTGCACGCTTAAGATCGGACGAGTATATAACCACGTCCTTGCCTTCAAGTTCAGTTTTCAGCTTCTTACCGATATGGTCCGCCTGGCTTTTTCCGAGATCAGTCAGATCCCAATCCGTCCAGGAACCAACCATCCCATTCGTATGATGGACTGACTGTGTATGCTGAACGGTAATCATGTGTTTCATTGTATGTCCCCTCATTTTTCCTACGAACAATTATATAAAAACACAGGAATTCGCGCCAACACTCAGTCTTCCGGTGTTGGCATTGAAGAGTCATAGATGACAAGGCCCCTTTTTGCATAAAAGGCATGCCCATCTCTGTGAGACGGGTCACCTATCACATAAGTACAGACACCATATTTATAGATATCACTGCCAATCCTGTCACAATTCTCTTCTGTAGGATCTTTGATCCATACAATGACACTAAGGCAGTAATCTTCTATTCCATATACAGCAAGCTTTGTGATCTGAGGCTCACTTACTGCATAGTTGTATGCTTCTTTGACTCCCATGAGATGATCATACAAAAGGTAGTCTTTTACCTGATCAACATCAGGAATGCCTGGATTGCTCAGAGTCTTATAGATTATCTTTTGGAAGGTCCTGAAGACTGTATGGTCAGATTCATCATGAACAGCAAAGATGATGCTTCTGAAAGCATACAGGTAGTCTCTTACTGCACTGGCTGCTGCCTTTGCAACAACACCTGCAGGATTTTTGGCTCTGCCACAGCCAAGTGCACCAATCACTACTGAATTGCAGCCTGATTCAAGTGCAGCACCCAGCATTCTTCTGAATCTGTTCTCAATGATCCCTGTAAGGAGTTCTTCAGAAAGATCTGTTATGGCTATTGGCTTTTCATACCTGCTTGTGCTCATCAGGGATGTAAGATCAGGTGGAATACAGGATATAACATCAATTTCAAACCACTCTGATTTAGGCATGATCCTGCAGTTATATCCATCTTCTTTCATGACTGTGACCTTGGGAGTAAGGATCACATCATTGTTGAAGAGGGGACTATTCATTCTTCCCTTGGATCTATAGAAGCTTGCCTCACAGGCATCAAGACAAGGTTTGAGAGTGGTGCATCTGCAAAGGCTCTCCTGCAAGCCATTTTCACCTGAAGAGACCCTGCCTCCAGGGCAGTCCCAGGTGCTGCTGAGTACTGCAGCATGACCATATTTATATGGATAATCCATGGAACAATAGGCCTGGATAGCCTCCAGTACCCTCATATCTGAAACTATAACAGCTGCCCTCTGTGAATAAGGCTTAGCAACAGATCTTCTGACATGGTCACTCTCTTTTATGACCTTCTGTAGGGAAATTGAATTCTCAATGGATCTGCTGAGGTGTTTATTTTCCCTGCAAAGCTTAAGTGTGTCTTCAAATGTCTTAGCATTAATGTCTCTGCCCATTTTCAGCTCCTTTGACCGCATGTTTTCTATTATTTGTTCCGGGTTTGCCGAAATACATATGGGTCATTTTTCGCTGAATGTAAAATGGGTTTTTACGGGAGATTCTCCTATTTGTCTTTGAACAGATCCTTGAGGGCGCGCCCGAAGGCAACAGCGGAAATAGCAAACACGATCACGGCAACGATAACTTTAATAAGAGCCCAAACCATTTGCACACCCTCCTAGATGGTCCAGATAAACAGATTATAAACTAATTTGCAAAAAGGTGCGGTTTTTCAAGATGGCTCTCTTTGCAGTAACAGAATAAAACCCGGATCTTATGGACCCGGGTTCTATGGTTTATTCTTCCTTAAGTATCTTTACCGGCTCGAGCTTCGTTATGCCCTTTCCGCTGAAGAATGCGGAGACGACGGCGCAGACTAAGATCATCAGTGCCGTAAGCGCGATCCAGACAGGCGATGTTTTAAAGCTGTTCTGCTTGATGCCGAAGGTTGAAAGTCCTATGAGGATCAGGCGGTTCGTGAACAGCACATGCATGACTATACCTAAAACCATGCCGATGACGATTGTCGGAATGTTGGTCATGAGCGTTCTTCTCATAAGTTCACCGGATGTGTAACCCAATGCTTTGGATACTCCCAGGTCTGTCCTCTCGCGGATGATCTGCGCTCTTGTTAAAAGGACCTGGGTGAGTATTACTACAAAGCATGTTGCGATGATAAATATAACACAGATGGCTTCCATTGCCTGAGTGATCGTGTTGACCGTCGAGCCGATAAGGTCTTCAACAAGTGTGAACCGGTAATCGGGATACTCCTTTTCCAACTCTTTTTTGATCTCTTTTGCCTTTGAAGAATCGTTCAGATAGATGAGTACATTTAAGAACTTGAAATCCGGATCGAGCCTTTTTGCTCCTTCTTCCGTCATTACGGCTTTCTTGCCCATATTGTTGATCTTCTGGTCGATCCCGCTGACTGTATAAGCTACCGTACCTTTGCCGGAGACCGTTTTGATATTGACCTTGTCACCTACTTTGGCTCCGATGTTGTCTGCCTCGACAGTTGAAAGAACGATCTCCTTATCGTTTTTGGGTGCGTGGCCTTCTAAGATGTATTCATTCTCAAGCTTGGAGACGTCTCCATATACGTCTATTCCGAGTGACGTGCTCTTATCGAGGTGTGTTACTTCCATCGAAGACAATGTGGTCCATGTGTTTACCATTCTGACAGCGGGATCTTTGCGCATCTTTTCAACATATTCCTCATCGCCTATGACTGCAACCTGAATATCCGATGATTCAAAGCCTACAAGCTTGAGGAGAGCTGCCTGATCGAGTGCCCAATTCTGGAAAAGCGTAAATCCCAAACAGGTTGATAGTGTAAGGCCGGCAACGATCAAAGATATCAGAACACTCTTTTTTCCTGAACCGAAGATATTCTTTCCGGCCATCGCAAGGCTTAAAGGAAGTCTGCTCGTCTCGAGCGGGAAGTGATTCTTCTTGAAGTTATGTGAAGTTATGCCGCTCTTCAAAGCCTCGAGAACAGTGAGCTTTCTGTATGAAGAAGTAGCTATCAGAGCTCCGATAAAGACCATTACCGGAATTCCTGCTGCGGTTGAGATGAGTGCGGGGACCGAGATCCCGGTAAAGCCTGACAATCCCATCATCATCCCTGACAAAGCAGCCAGCGGCTTGGCGAGGAAGACACCCGCTGCGACTGCTGCAGCAGTGGCAAAGATACAGATGATCATCTGCTCTATGACACATGCCGCGCGGAGTTCCTTCGAAGTGTATCCTGTAGCCTGAAGAAGTCCGATGTTCTGAACATTTAATTCGATGAAGTTCCTGATGGAGAAGTGCATGATGATTGCTGCCATGACCACCAGGACTACCGTAAAGATAAATACTATCGAAGTTGCAATGTTGGTAATACCCGTTGTCGCCACGTTCATGGTCGGACGGTCTATGGTCCATGCGGATGAGCCGGCTAACGCTCTTTGTACTTCCATGTCAAAACCGTGTATATCAGCCCCGGGATTTACCTTGAACATGCCTACTGACAATCTGCTCATGTCATCGGTTTTTTCCCAGATCTCTTCGAACGTGTCGTGACTTACCAGGGTATAAAGACCGGAAATATTCATTGCTGTTGCAAAATACAGGTTCTCGGCAAAGCCTTTGACTTTGAAAGTGTAATCCTTGCCGGCTGCATTGACATGGATGAGATCGCCTTTGCTTATCTGATAAGACATGTAATAAGGAAGAACGATCTCGTCATCCTTAAGATCATTGAACTCTTCAGGGAAAGCATTGAGATATGTAGGTCTTGATGAGTCATACATATAGAAGACATAAGAGATCGCATCTTCCTTTGCCATATCCCTGTAGTAGTAATCTGAAGGTGATTCAATACAAGGGACGACCTCGTATCTTTCCATGTTGTCCAGACCCTTGATCTTTTCTTTCATATCGTCCGTGCCAAGCCCTGTCGACATAGCCATAAGGTCTGCGATGTGATATTTCTCATCACAATCCCTGATGGTGTTGGATCCGGAGAGCATGAGCGAAAGGCTCGAGAAAAGAAGGAGCGCCGCGATGAAGATCAGCGCAAAGATAATGGCTGCCTCTCCCTTGTGTTTCTTTATGTTGTTTTTTGCAATAAAAAATAATGAGTTCATCTTTACCACCCCATATCGGAAAGGAATGCGCGGAGTTCCTTGTGACGTTCTTTGTCCTGGCCGTTATAAGGAGAAAGTGTTATCTCGTCACAGATGACGCCGTCTCTTAAGTAGAGGATGCGGTTGCCTCTCTCGGCAGCTGCGACTGTATGGGTTACCATGACAATGCTCTGGCCTTTTCTGTTCATATCTGTGAGAACGTCCAATACCGCTTCGGTATTCTGAGAGTTAAGCGCGCCTGTCGGCTCGTCTGCGAAAAGGATCTCCGGCTCGTTGATGACAGATCTTACGAGCGCGACTCTCTGCTTTTCGCCGCCGGAGAGCTGGTTGGGGAACTTGTTGTAACAGTTCTCTTCAAGTCCAACCTGCTTTAAGAGCTCCTTTGCCCTTGCAGCGATCGCTTTTCTGTCACGGCTCTTGAGAAGACCGGATACGATGATGTTATCCAGGACGCTCATGGTGTCATTTAAGTAGTTCTGCTGGAAAACGAATCCGCAGTGCTTTCTTCTGAAGATTGCGAGCTTGTCGTTGCTGTATCTTGAGATATCCTCATTACCGAACATGATCGCTCCGAGGCTCGGACGGTCCATGCCTGAAAGTGAGTAAAGGAGTGTGCTCTTGCCTGCGCCTGAGTCTCCCATGATAACGGTGAAGTCGCCTTCCCTGATCTCAAGATTAAGATTCTTTAAAACGTGCTGCTGAACGCTCTCATTGGAGAATGTCTTGCAGAGGTCTGTTGCTTTAAGTACTGCTGTAGCCATTTTTGTATTTCCTTTCGGTTGGTTTCGTAGAATTCTTACACTGCAATCTTAAGCCTCTTTGCGGAAGAATACTTTACGCAAGCCTTGCTCAATCCTTAACTGATTCTTACATGGATCCCCGCAGGGTTCTGCAGGCATATTGTTGTGATATACTTCGAAATATGAATTATAACTGCTTGATAATAGACGATGAGAAGGATCTTTCCCGCATGACGCAGGAATACTTTGAGATGTTCGGGGTAACCTGTGCGGTTGCTTCAACTTCAGATGAATGCCTGAAATTTCTTAAAGAGAACACGGCTGACATCTTCCTACTGGACATCAATCTCGGCAACGAGAGCGGCTTTGCGCTCTGCAAGCAACTGCGCGAGACTTACGATACGCCGATCCTTTTCATCTCTGCCCGCCAGAGCGATGACGATGTCCTGGTTGCGCTCAACATCGGCGGCGACGATTATATAAAGAAACCATATACATTAAGCGTTCTGCTCGCAAAGGTTAAGGTCCAGCTCAAAAGACTTGAAGCGGTAAAGCAGCCCAAGGCTGTAAAATCTCAGGATGCCGGTGAATCCTTCACGATCGATCCTTCAACCATGAGCTGCACCGTCGAAGGAAAGACAGTATCTCTTAAATCGAAAGAGTTCTCTCTTCTTTCGTGCCTTTATTCACATAAGAACACCATCGTCACGAAAGAAACTCTTTTCAATGAAGTCTGGGGCGATTCATTCTATTCCGACAGCACGCTTAACGTCCATATACGCCGCCTCCGTGAGAAGATCGAATCTGATCCCAACGAACCCAGATACATAAAGACAATCTGGGGCACGGGTTATATCCTGGAGACTAACTGATGAAGGTCAGGATAATCGCAGTTTTCTATACTTTGCTGATCCTTGCGGCAGGCATTTTTCTATGGACAAGACTGAATAAAGAAGTATCTTTTTCGATCGACATGCTTGACCTCAATACCAAATGCGATGAGATATCAGATAAGATCTCTAAAGGAACAGCCATAGAAGAGCTCGAAAAAGAATACGGCTGTGACATCACATTTCTTACAGATGATAACTACGATTCGGTAAACAACCACTTTATCAGAGAAGGCCTTTCCGTTTTCGACTACAGAGAAGGCGGCGTGATAAAAGGCAAGATCGCATTCAATGCGAGGTCCGGCGAGCGCGAAGAGATCTTAAAAAGATCTCAGCAGCAGCTTATCGTAACGATGGCGATAATATATGCCGCAGGGATCATCCTTCTTGCTGCTGTCTGGTACTTCTACATCAGACCGTTCAACAAGCTCTCCGATTTTGCGAGCAGCGTATCCAAAGGCAACCTGGATGTCCCGCTCAACATGGACAGGCATAATTATTTCGGTGCATTCACGGAATCTTTCGACCGCATGAGAGAAGAATTAAAGCTCTCTTCCGAGAGAGAAGCCGCCGCGAACAGGAGCAAGCAGGAACTGGTCGCAGAGCTCTCCCACGACATAAAGACACCGGTCGCTACTATCAAGGCGACATGCGAAGTCATGGAGATCAAATACAAAGATCCGGATGTTAAGGAAAAGGTATCCGTCATCAAGTCAAAGGCTGATTCGGTCGAGCATCTTGTTGACAACATGTTCCGCGCGACTCTGGACGATCTCGACGAATTGAAAGTTACTCCCCGTGAGGAAAGTTCCCTCATAATAGATGACATACTCAAAGACCTGCGTTTCTACGGTACCGTCGAACGGAAAGGTTCTGTCCCCGAGTGTCTCATCATGGCCGACAAGCTAAGACTGGAACAGGTCATCGATAACATTGCAGGCAATTCATTCAAGTATGCGGGAACCACGCTGGAAGTCGATTACAAAGCAGAGCCGGATAACATCCGCGTGATCTTATCAGACAGAGGTCCGGGCGTCCCGGAAGATGAACTTGCAATGCTCACGACAAAGTTCTACCGCGGATCAGAAGCAGCCGGTTCAGGAAAAGAAGGCAGCGGCCTCGGACTTTATCTGGCATCACGCTTCATGGAAAAGATGGGCGGCGGACTTGAATTAAAGAACCGCGAAGGCGGCGGGTTTACGGCTGAGATCGTTATCAGGAAAGTGTAACGATGTTCGTTGGTGTCATTCATTTCAAAAGATTATTTCGGCATTAATTCAAAAGCTTATATAGACTGCTGATTAGTCTTTCAAACACGATATCGGAACGACAAAGCGGACACACTGTTTATCCTAGAGTTGTCGCAGGCTTTGTGCGCTCAAATTCTTTCATCTCTTCTTCTCCCGCCTGCCAGATAACTTTTCCGTCCTTGGTAACAAGCTTAGTTATCTCACCTCTGTTACATAAAGGATTGTAATCGTATTCTTGTACGTTAAATATCTTCCTGTATACCGGTTTTACGGGGTCTAAGATCTTTTCAAGTAAAGACGTACAGAATTCCACGGAATAAACACCGGTTTCAAGATCACCAAAAGAAGAAAAACCGAAGGAACCCTCTCCGTGGTAAACAATACAATACTTATCATCTATAAGTTCCAAGGTAAAATTCTTGCCGTCATAGGGGATATCGATCGTTTTGTTGGTAGCGTACATGACAAACAGGATTCCGGCCACAATGACTGCAAGAACCGCAACGGCTGCAGTCAACCCCTTCCATTTGGTCACTATCTTTTTAAGACCCTTTATGGGCTTCGAATCTTCTCTTCTAAGCTCGGGGCTTACGGGAATGCTTACCTTTCCCGTCATGTTCTCCAAAGTCTTTCTGCAGCTTTCGCACTCTTGGATATGCTCATCCACAAGCTCCCTGGACGCATCCGAAAGAACGTCGTCAACATATAAAGGCAGAAGATCATTTATTACATCACATTTGATTCTCATGTTATAACTCTCCATTCTCAGACATAAACTTTCTTATCTCGTTTTTTGCACGGTA
>JAEEGJ010011892.1_pt1 | contig 21832 bp, 16 predicted proteins | sample 8958761 | NCBI WGS metagenome assembly JAEEGJ01 (sample SAMN16246546, study PRJNA631951) | gut metagenome | biome: gut microbiome; feature: rumen; material: RS-attached | host: Bos | place: Iran: Karaj | collected 2018-10 | reverse complement strand
AGAAGGATATGGGCATCGAGATGGGCCCGCTGATGGACATCGTGTTCATCTTGCTCATCTTTTTCGTGGTGACGTCCTCGTTTACCCGCGAGACCGGTGTCGATGTGACCAAGCCGCAGGCGCAGTCTGCTAGCCAACTCGAAAAGGAGAACCTGCTCATCGCCATCACGCGCGAGGGCACAATCCACATGAACGAGCGCCAGGTGGATCTTGCGAGCTTGCAGGATATCTTGAAACAATCGCTCGCGAAGGCTCCGGATCGCGAAGCCGTGGTAATTGCCGACAAGGGGTCCGAAACGGGCGTGCTCGTGCAGGTGATTGATATGTGTAATTTGGCTGGAGTGAAGAAGGTGTCGATCGCGGCGCAGGCGGAGTAGTAGGGGATAGGATCTAGAGGCTAGGATCTAGGGGCTAGGATCTAGGGATTAGAATCTAGAGGCTATGAGGTAGCAAGAAGTAGACAGTAGGAAGTGGTTTGTGGTTAGGAAAAGATGAATGACGATAGACGAAAGAGGAAAAAGGTTGTCATTCGCAGGCGCATGACTCGTCGGCTCAGCCATGCCGAAACGCAAGCGTTTTGGCGTGGCATTCGCCTTGGTTGTCATTGCGAAGGGCGAAGCCCTGAAGCAATCTCAGCCAGAAATCTGATCCCTCACTGCTCATCGCTCACTGCTCAAAGCTAATTGGTAACGAAATGTTTAGATGGATTAAAAAACTGGTAAAGCGTTTTAGCATTCTGCTTGCGGCGATTCTCGCGAGTGCTTTGCTCGTGTTCTCCGTGACGATGGCGAACTTGTTTTTGACGGGCAAGGTGTTCCACGAAAAGAAGTATGTGAAAACCGAAGTCTCCGTGAAGAAGGTCGAAGAAGTCGAAAAGAAAATCGAGAAGAAGAAGCCTGCACGCAAGCCGAACCGCCAGAGGTCCAATTCTCGCTCGCCCAAGGCGGGCCCGCGTCTCGCGATGAACCTGGGTGCCGTTTCGGGAACGGGCGGTGCCGCCATCAGCGACGAACTTGTTGCCGATTTCCGCGGGGGCGCGCTTTCGACCGAGAAGGGCGACGTGGACAAGAAGCCCGAAAGTCGTGCGATGCCGAATTTCCAGGTGCCGCCGCAGATTCGCGATCGCGAAGTCGATGCGATGCTGCGGCTGAGCTTTTGCGTGGACGTGAGCGGCAAGGCCTACGATATCAAGGTTGTCGAGGAATCCCCGGCGGGCTCGGGGCTTGCCCAAGCCGGCCGGGAGGCTCTTGGCCGTATGACGTTCTCTCCGGCAGAGAAGGGAGGCAAGGCCGTGCCCTTCTGCGGAATGGAACAGCCGTTTGAGGTGAAGTTTAGGGATTAGACGAAAGAACGCTCGCAGCTGCGCTGCTCGCTATAGACGAAAGACGAAAGGTTTTAGGTATGAAAAGAAATAAAGAGATTGAGATGAATGTTAATCGTTCTTTTGACGCCGTAGAGGAAAAGCGGGCTTTTCCCCGGTTGTCTTCTCTTTCGTCTTTCGTCTTTCGTCTTTCGTCTATAACCCTCCTCCTCGTGACATTCTCCTTTGCCGCCCAGTCCTCCTACGATCTGATGGAACGTGCAAATGCCCTTTATCGCGATGGCAAATTCAAGCAGGCCATCATGCTTTACCGCAAGGCGGAATCCCGTGGGGCCGACCCCGTCGCCACCAGTTTCAACATCGCAAACAGCTATTACCAGAGCGGCATGTACCCCGAGGCCGCAGCCTCTTACCGCAAGGCTGTCGATTTTTCGAATGGGGCTTTTTCTCCCGCACTTTTCAATATGGCGAGTGTGTACTTTAGGCTGCGCCAGTATCCCGAATGCGTGGCGGCGTACCACCGTGCGTTGAAACTGGAGCCGGAAAACGTTTCCGGCTGGCTTTACTTAGGCGAAGCCTACAGTAAAACCGGCGACGCGGTCGGCGCGCTCCGCGCCATCGAAAAGGCTTACCAGTTCGACAAGGACGACATCAGCATTGTCTACCAACTTTCGGAGGCAAACATCGCGCTGAACGATTTTGACCGCGCCGTATCCGTTATCCGCGAGGGCTATGCGGCTCATCCCGACGAAGTTGACTTCCTCGTGTACCTGGGTGATGTCTACCGCCTGAACAAAAAGTACGAAGAAAGCGCCGGTGCCTACCGCGAAGCTTTGGGTGTGCGTCCCGACGAAGTTGCGACTATGTACAAACTAGCGGATGTGCTTGCCGAAGACAACAAGCCCTTTGTGGCGATGGATGTGCTGAATAGCATAGTGAATATCAAGCCTGACTTTACCGATGCCGCGATTTTCCTCGGGAACCTCGCTTACGATGCAAAGTTCTATGACCGTGCCGAATCGGCTTATGAACTGGCCGCCAAGCAGGGAAACACAGAATCCGTGTTCGGTTTCAAGAACATGGCCTACGACGCCCATGCCGAAAAGCGCGATGACGAAGCTCTCCGCTTGTTGCGCATTGCGCAGAAATACTTCCCGGACGATGTCACCATCCAGGCCGATATTCTGGAATTCGAGAAAGACGAATAGTTTTAAGGTCGCCGCAACATTTCTGCGGCGATGATTTTAATCCTTCAAGTAGATGTTCTGTCCGTCCTTTAATATCAGGATGACAGGCAGTGTCGGGGCAACAAAGACGTTGCTCGTCAAGGTTCCCTGCTTCAGCAGTTGCCCGTTGATGCTAAATACTCTGTACTGCGAACCCATCATGGTGCTTGCGATATGGTAACGTCTATCGCCAATCTTGAAAATGTTCGCTTTTGCCATGCCCGGTTTTAAGCTTTCTGACGGATGGACCGAAGTCGTGTCCGTTTTGGACGTGTCGGTCGTAGCGGTGTCTGTTGCCCATGTATCAGCCTGAGTCGTGTCGGTCTTTGAAGTATCTACCGCCGTCGTTGCCGTAAACTTGAGGTCCGGGCAAGTATTCAGCGTGTCGAGAAGAATGGTGAATTCGCCAGCAACGGCGGCCAATGCGAGTGGCATATCGACCATGTCGACGTCCTTCCCGCCGTTTCTTCCTCTCTGCTCGGGCGGGTTGAATTCACAGCCGGCGTAACCGAGATCTTTGCTGTAGAATCGCTGGCACAATTCAAATACATGCGTCACGAGGGAATCTGCCTGTTTTGCCGTGCCCTTGAATGCGCCCGCCTTCTGCAGGCGCGTGAATTCGTCCTTGTACACGTCTTTGTGCTTCACGGTGAAAAGTGAGTCTGCACGTGTACTTTCGTCTGCGGAATAGGTGACGCGTGCGACCTTGACCACCTTCTCGGTGACAATTACAATCATGGTGGAATCGAGTTCGGACCTGTATACCCATGCTGTATCAGTGCCGGCGGCATTTTGGACGGCGGGCTCACGCTGGCTCATCTTGGAAAGGTCCAGGTAGCTGTCTTCGAACAGGTAGAGCGCTGTTGCCGGGTAACCTAGGTAGGCATCGGTGCTGCCACCGTCGCCTTGATGGTGGGTGACGTTGCATTCCCCTGCATATAAGCCTGTAGTGAGAATTCCACTCAACAAAAACGGCACGAATTTCATCTTTCTTGCTCCTTTCCCATAATAATATTATAAAAGTCCCTTTTTTCAAAAGCTTTGCTTGCATGTGACGATTTCAAGTGCGGAAGTTCACTAGTTTATCCGTTATTCGGCCCATCAAGGCGATTTCGACTTGTTTTGTGCCCCAAAGTCCTGTTTTTCGGAGCGTCTCCTCGTTTGGGATGGGCTTTTTTTGTAAATTTTTTAAGTATTTCCTTATTGGCGACATTTTAGGAGGAGTCATGGGAAGAAAGAAGTCTTTTTTGGCAATGGGGCTCCTGGTTACGGCAGTTTTTTCGCTCGTCGCATGTGGTGACGAGGTGACGGAAGTGACCGAAAATTATACAACGGGGCTCAAGGTTCTCGAGTCCAAGCAGAAAATGCCCGCTTGCGACAAAAATGCTCTTGGTGATATCTTGTACGTGACCGATTCCAGCGCCGTCTTCTATTGCAATGGCAAGAAATGGGTCAACATGAAAAGCCGCGATGGCAAGGATGGTGTTGACGGCCAGGACGGAATTGATGGTGAAAAGGGAGCAAAGGGCGACCGTGGCGACGATGGCACCAGCTGCACGGCAAAGAAGGTGTCGAACAAGTCCAAGACCCGCAAGGGAATCGAAGTCCGCTGCGACGATAAGGTCGTGGATACGCTCTGGAGCGCCGATACTCCCAATTTGGATCTCGGATGCAATACGAAGGTCGTTGTAAATAAGGACAGCACGGATTACGGGATCGAAATGGAATGTGATGGCTACGTCATAGACACTCTTTGGGGATATATCAAGATCCCTTCTGATCCCGAGGCGAAAAGTTCGTCGTCAAAGTCGAGCAAGAGTTCTTCTAGCAAGAAGAAATAATTTTTTCCCGCATCCATTAACCGGGGGCGGATAGGATGGATTGTATGATTAGGAAATGGCACGGCATTGCGGTGCTCATCGTGTTGCTCCTGCTTGCAGGATGCAGCGCGAATCGTGGCAATACTGCACTTCTTCGCGGCAAGCTTGCCGTCCCTGAAGACGGCATGTACTACAAGAAGCAACTCGAAGCCATAGAGCGCGATTCGCTTTCTGCCATTCCGTACACGAACTGGAGACAGTTCCGCACTGCTTTTTTCAAATGCCGTCTCGCCAATCCGTCGAATCTCGGTGTTCCCATCAAGAAGACGAGCGAACTGCAGAAAGCCGCAAATGGCAGTTACGAGGCGGATGTCGCGAAACTGGCCTACGACATCCTAGAGCGTGACTATACGAGCATTGCGGCGCATACCGCCCTGTCGAAGAACCTCTCGATTTACCCGACGGTCCGCGAATTCCATGGTGCCGTCCGGAATGCGCTGATTAACTCCATCATCAATAGTGGCGATGGCAAGACTCCCAAGACCGCAATGTACGTGATTAGCATTGTGGAAGAATATGAGGTGCTTGCCGAGCTTGGGCTTACTGTGCAGAGCCAGAGTTTGGCGCAAGAGAATAACCACCATTACGACGCCTTTAATGTCGTCGACGCCAATGGGGAATCCCGCCAAGTTTACTTTGCCATAGACGAATTCTACGGAATGTTCTACTAGCCTAAAACCCGTTGCAAGCGTTACTTGATCTGCTTGCCGCGTCCGTTTTCCCACTTGAAGATGGAGAAGGGAAGTCCGTTGGGCAGATAGATGGTCTGTGTACCGTCGATGTAGTAAATCTTCTTGCCTTCCGAGCGGCTGGTGCCGTGGAATTCGTGCATCATGTTTCCCTTATCATTGTAGATAAAATAAAATTCCGACTTGTTGTATTCGGTGGACAGGTTGCCGTTGTCGTCAAAGAACTTGTACGAAATCGTTTCGCCGTTGACCGTGTGCAGCTCAAATTCCAGTGATGTGCCATTCCGGTACGACTTGCTCATGACCTTGTCTTGCGTTATTCCTGCGGAGTCGGAGATTTCCTGCCAGTACTCGATGTACTTCTGCCCCTTCTCGTTGTACGACGTCACATGGCACTTGCCGGAACAGGCGGCCTTGTCTACGTTGATGGTCACGTCGCCCTCATGGTCTTCCTTGGGGGTTCCGTTTCCATAGTAGGACTTGTAGTGGTCGGCCTTCTTGAAGTCCTTGACGAGCACTTCGCCTTCGTAGCCCTTTTCTTCGGTGATGATTCCGTCACTTACGACAAAGTAGTTGTTTCCGGTCTGTACGCGGTAGTTCTTTTCGGGTGCGTCCTTCCCGTATTCAATGTCGAAGAAGATGTAGTTGATTTCGTTGCGCTTTTCCCCGGCCTTCGTAATTCTCCCGTCGCGGGTCTCGGTGAAGGTTTCCGAGGAGTCGTTTGCAAGCGATGCCTGCAATGCTGCGGAGAACCTTTTGACAACAAGGTCAGGCAACTTGGGCTGGATCATGGCCATCGAAAGAGCGCTCCCTTTCAGATAGTCTGCGGTGACGGAATCCTTGATAACTCCATTCTCGTAGGTGTACTCCTTGCCGGCCTTGTGGTTGTCGACAAAGTGGGCCAGTCGGACTAGCTTGCCGTTATCGAACTCCCTCTGTTCCCCGTTGTACTTTTTCCCCTGCACGGCTGTTTCCTGCACATGCCCGTTTTCCAGGGTGTCCCGGTGAATATACTTGCATTCCCCGCACGGAGTCCCGTCGGAAAATTGGGGCAAGCTTGGGTCTGATTGAAAAAGTGCGCAGGAAGCAAACAGGAACGGAAAAAGCGAAATCGGTAACCAATAGTGCATAGCGATATCTTAAGGCCTTATAGAATTGTTTTCTCTGTAACCATAGCATTTTTGACATCATTTTGTATTGTTGTTTCGCAGAAAATAACGGAAGAGCGGTTCTTTTTTTAGGAGAACCGCTCTTATGAGTTGTCTGCAGGAGTATATTGGAAAACAATGGGTTGTTAAAATGGACGTTAACAACCTCTTGAGGTGACACACAAAATAATTTCTTTTGACCTCAAAATCCAATAGATTATAAATATTAAATCAATAAGAAAAAATGATAGGTTGACTAACAGAAGTGAATAAATTAACTATTATTGTGAATAATCTGTGATTATAGGTTGGATGCAATATGGAACTGACACATCTAAAGTATTTTCTGGAAGTGGCGAAGAATGAACACGTCACCAAGAGCGCACGTAACCTGTGTATCGTACAGCCGGCCCTCACCCAGGCTATTCACAAGCTGGAAGCTGAATTGGGCGTGTCGCTTTTTAAGGTGCACGGGCGCAATATCCGGCTTACGGAATGCGGGCAGTTCTTTTACAAGCGCTTAAAGCCCCTCTACGACGACATCGAAGCCCTTCCCGATAGGTTGCGGGCGATGGCGAACGAACTGAACCAAACGGTAAACCTGAACGTGCTTGCGGCATCGTCCCTGGTGACCAATGCGGTGATCAAGTACAAACAGACCGATCCTGCATTGAGGATAAACTTGATTCAGAACGAGTCGACGACTCTTTACGATGTCTGTGTGAATACCTATGAAAAATACGACCCGGTACAGGATTCCGACGAAGAGATATTCGTTTGCTCGGAAAAAATTTTTCTTGCCGTGCCGACCACTCCGCAATACAAGCGGCGGAAGAGTATATCGCTCAAGGAACTGAAGGACGAGAACTTTATCGGCCTTTATGGCTCGAAACAGTTGAGTTCTATTTGTGCCGAGTTCTGTAACCGTGTCGGCTTCCATACGAACGTATCGTTCGTGAGTGACAACGCGACCGCTGTCAAGGATGCCATTGCCGGTGGCGTTGGAGTCGGTTTCTGGCCTGAGTTTTCGTGGGGAAAGATGGACCATCGCAAAGTGCGCCTCCTCGAAATAACCGATGGCGAACTCAAGCGTGATATTGTTGTCCGGTTGCGCAAGAACAAGCAGGACAATGCGCATGTCGAACAGTTTTTCTCGTTCCTGTGCGGATACATCAAAAAGGAACTCCAGAAGCACAGACAAAAGTTGAAGTAGTTCTTGAAGGGATGTTATGAATCTGGATCAGGAAAAGTTGCGTGAACTGTTGTGCGAAATGACGAGGAAGAGGTTGAGGGCGGCATTGATGTCCTTTGCGTTGCTTCCCGTTCTCGTAATTGCACTTTTTTTAGCGAGAAGTTTTGGTGACCAGGAAGCCGCAATGGAACCCAGGCCGTCTCACCATGTAGATCTTCAGCTGCTTTATTCGTTCCTTGTCCGCAGTACGGAAGATGCCGCACTCGGTGCGCCTTTCAAGGTGTACCCGATTGATGTGAACGACCGTCATGCGACCTTGGTGGAATACCCGTTCGGGAGTTCCCCGCGCCGGACGGACACGTTGTCGGTTCCTAAGGGGATTGCCCTGTATATACACGGGTTCAACGACTACTATTTCCAAAAAGAGATGGCGGAAAAGATGGACTCCGCAGGGTATGCGTTTTTTGCTGTAGACCTGCACGGGTATGGACGTTCTATCCGCCCTGGAGAGCCGCGCAGTGACATGCGCTTTGCCTCGGAGTTCTTCACGGAAATCGACTATGCCGTAGAGATGGGCTGGCACATGGTCAAGTCGAATTTGGAGCACAAGGTTTACGATACTGTGCGCGACTCCTCGAACGAAGTGATTACAAGGGCTATTACGTCTATAAAGCGCCCGCCGAATATATTGGTGGCGCATTCGCAGGGAGGCTTGATTGCGTCGCTCTATATGGAAGACGGTCGACAGGACAAGTTTGGTGCGGTCGTGATGAACAGCCCTTTCCTGGAGATGAATTTTGGTTTTGTGGTGCGCAAACTTGTTTATCCGCTGGTGGCTTCTGTCGCTCTCTATTTCCCGGAATTCTCGGTCGGTTCTACAGGGAATCCGAACTATGCGAATTCCCTGTACAAGGGGGAGAAGGGCGAGTGGGACTACAATACGGACTGGAAACCTTTCCAGCGTCCGGAAACATACCTGCACTGGGTTCGTGCCGTTTACAAGGCGCAGAGCAAGGTGCATGGTGGCCTGCATATCGCATCCCCGATTCTGGTAATGCATAGCGGCTGTAGCGTGAAGGGGAAGGAATGGGTGGATGAATACACCCGTTGCGACGGCATCCTCGATGCGCGCCTTGTCCGTGATGCCGCACCGGAACTTGGACCGCACGTGAAAACGCTCCAGGTGGATGGGGCCCTGCACGATGTGTTCCTTTCGAAAAAGGAAGTTCGCGATGCCGCTTACGATTCGGCTTTGCGGTTCATCGATGAATCCCTTGCGGGGTCGCAGGCACACTAGCCCTTTTCTATATTGTAGCTAAACGAGGCAAAGCATTATGATCATTGATTTGAATGGCATGGAGACGACCGTTCTCCCGAACTTCAAGGGCGGCGAGAAGGAATTCAAGGCGAAGATGTATTTCGACGGGACGACCCGTATAATGCGCGGAACGCTTGAACAGGGGGCATCCATCGGCTTCCACAAGCACGAGACGAACAGCGAAATCATGTTCATCCTGAGCGGCGAGGGCAAGGTGCTCTTTGACGACGGCGTGGAATACGTGAAAGCCGGACAGTGCCACTTTTGCCCCAAGGGACATTCCCACAGCCTGATTAACGAAAGCGCGGAACCGCTCGTGTTCTGTGCCACCGTTCCGGAATTGGGATAGTAGCAAGACCATGCCGATCCTTTCTGCCCAGAATTTGCTCCTGCGCATCGGTGCGAACGCTCCGTTGCTCGACAACGTGTCTTTCGACATCGAGGCGGGCGACCGGATATGCCTTGTCGGCCGTAACGGCGAAGGCAAGAGCACACTGCTCAAGGTGCTTAGTGGCGAGATGGAGGCACAGTCGGGCGAGATTGTGAAAAAGTCGGGGCTCCGCGTGAGCCGCATGATTCAGGAAATTCCTGCACACATCGAGGGGACTGTCCGCGATGTGGTGATTGGGAAGGGCGGCGGCCACCACGATGCCCATGCCGAGGCCATCCTCGGCAAGACGGGCATCGCGGGCGACGCTCTGTACGACAGCCTGAGCGGCGGACAGAAGCGTCGCGTGCTCTTTGCACGGGCCGTCGCGCAGGACCCGGACTTGCTGCTGCTGGACGAGCCGACAAACCATCTGGACATTCCAGCAATCCAGTGGCTCGAAGGAATCGTGACTCGGCTGGAATGCGCCGTGATGTTCGTGAGCCACGACCGCGCCTTCGTGCGTCGCGTGGCGAGCCGCATCTTCGAGCTGGACCGTGGCCGTGTGCGAGGCTGGGATTTCCCCTACGACAAGTTCGTGCAGTTCAGGGACCAGGCGCTTGCCGAAGAAGACAAGGCGAACGCGCTTTTCGACAAGCGGCTCGCCGAAGAAGAGGTTTGGATCCGCAAGGGAATCCAGGCGAGGCGCACCCGCAACGAGGGCCGCGTCCGTGCGCTCATCAAGATGCGCGAGGAACGTGCCGCCCGCCGTACGCGCACGGGCACCGTGAACATGCAGATTACCGAGGCGGAGCGTTCCGGGCGCCTGGTGGCCCGGCTTACCGACGTGAGCTATACCTACGACGGCGCCCCGCTCATCAGTCACCTTTCTACCGAAGTTTCCCGCGGCGACCGTATTGGCATCGTGGGCCCGAACGGCAGCGGCAAAACGACGCTGCTCCGCCTGATTCTGGGCGAACTCAAGCCCGACGAGGGCGACGTACGTCTTGGTTCCAACTTGCAGATAGCCTACTTCGACCAGATGCGGACGCGCCTGCGCGAAGACAAGTCGCTGGTCGAAAATATCGGCGACGGCCAGGCCTACATTACGCTCAACGGTGTTAAGCGCCATGTGTTAAGTTATTTGCAAGACTTCCTTTTCTCGGCGGACCGCGCCCGTGGCCCCATCAGCGCACTTTCGGGTGGCGAAAGGAACCGCCTGCTGCTTGCTTGCCTGTTTAGCCATCCGAGCAACGTGCTTGTGCTGGACGAACCGACGAACGACCTCGACATGGAAACGCTCGACCTGCTAGCAGAACTGCTGGCCGACTACAAGGGAACCGTGCTTACCGTAAGCCACGACCGAGCCTTCCTGGATTCCGTCGTCACGAGCATCCTCGCCATCGAGGACAACGGCAACGTGTTCGAATCGGTGGGCGGCTACAGCGACTACGAGGCAAAGAAAAAAGTCCGCGACAAGGAAGCCGCGAATGCGGCCCGCATCGCTGCCGAAAAAGAAGCCGAAAAGGCGGCGCGGGCATCCCAGAATTCCGAGGTATCCGCTGCTCCGGCCAAAAAGAAAAAGCGCAGCTACAACGAAGAACGCGAATATGCGGCCCTGCCCGACAAGATCGAGAAGCTCGAGGCCGAGATTGCCGACCGCCAGGCGGAACTCTCGAAACCCGAGGTTTTTACCAATGCGGCCCGCATTGTGGAGCTCCAGAAGGAAATTGCCGACCGGGAACAGGAACTCGAGAAGGCTTACGAACGTTACGAATACCTCGATTCCCTCTAAAAATTGGCTTTTTTGGGCCAATTTGGCCGTTGTAAATAATCCAAACTATATTTTGGGTTTCCCTTGTGACAAAAAGCACATTTTGATATAATTTTATAGTAATGTAATCGAAATTTAACAAGGGAGACTCCTATGGCTTCTTTTGGAAAAAAATGCTCTTCCATACTGCCTCTCTGTATGGTTATGTGCTTGTCTTTGATAGCACAGGTTGGTGCTGCCGAGACCCTTATTTGGAATGAAAATGGCGCAAGCAAAACCGATCCTCCGCGGAGTATCTACTCCTATAAATACAAGGGGGGCAGTAGCTATGATGTGCGCATTACTTTGGATACAACCAAAATTACTGCGGTCCCTTATTACATGGAGGCCACGTTTACTGCTGATGAAGGTGCAAAGGGAGGCGCTGGTTTCGGTTTCTATTGGAACGTGGACGAAGATGGTGATTACGAACCCGTGAGAACAAGCCTTGCGGGTTATAGCGGTGTCTGCCTGAATTACTCGGCGGCAAATCCGGTTCGCATGGATTTCAAGCAGGATAATATTGACGACGATAACTATTTCGGTATAATGCTCCCTGCAACCGATGGCAACAAGGTGAACAAGTTTGTTGCCTTCGATGAACTGAAAATGGGCTGGAAGGGAGAAACGACGTGGAAGTGGAATGCCGCAAGACAGTTGGGCCTCCAGTTCAGCTACAAGGGCGAGCATGTCAAGAAGTACGGGACAGAAAACGAGGTGGGAATTTACATGTTGATGCTTGGTGACGAATGCCCGCAACATCTCCCTGTGGTGTTTCCGGATGCTCCGACTCGTGTTGTCTTGAATGAGGGGGGAAAATACTATCTGCATCTTTCCGATGTATTCTATGACGAGGACGGAGATTCTCTTTCCTTCCACCTTGCTCCCACAGGAAGCGGTGTGAATACCGATTACGATGACACCAAATCGCTCACTTTAAATGATTCCATTATGTTTATGGCGGTGACAAACCCGAAATCAACGGATTCGCTAAAAGTCGTGCTGACTGCTACGGAAGTTAAGTCCAACAAGAAAATTACTCACAATATGGTTTTCAAGCCAATTGACCTTGAACATGTTCCTACAATTCGTGATACGACGTATGAACTGTTACAGGGGAATACGATTGGGTGTACGGGAAAATGCTCTTTCTACGATACATTCGCTTACGATCTTGACGAGGATGAGTTTGATCTTTATCTCTTAGATGAACCGGAATTTGGAGAGTTTACTTTTGATGCAGAAAAGGGCCAGTTTACCTATGTCGCTCCTTCGGACACCTTCGGAGAAGTGTATTTCTCGCTTTATGCTATAGAAACGGATAATCCAACAAGTGTTAGCGATACAGTGAAGTTCAAGATTAGTGTGCTGGATATCAATGATCCTCCGACTGTGGAAATTTTGGATTCCGCAATTAACTATGTCGTTGGGGATGGCGATACCGCCCAGATTAAGCTCGACAATTCAAAAACGTTCATCGAAATGGACGAGGATTTCGAAGATTCCATAAGTGTGTTTATCACTGCGGATAATGCTGTATTCAGCGATGTGGATTCGGATATCAAGATGCGCGTGAAGACGAACGGGCTGGTAAATGCAGAAATTGCAACAATCGGCAAGTTCCAGTATATCCTGGTTACCGCCAAGAAAGATGCCAATGGCCTGGCCAAGGTGACGTATTATGCCGATGATGGAGAATTCCAGGCCGGTGTTGACTTTTATGTAAAGGTGGCTCCGGTTGACGATCCGCCGGTGGCCGTTGACGACAAGTACGATGCAGTTCAGGATTCTACAATCAAGGTGGCTGCAAAGAAAGGCGTGCTTGCAAACGACAAGAATCCGGATGATCCCGATGCCGAACTGACCGCCAAGATCAAGACGAAGCCGGAACATGGCAAGTTGACTTTGAGCGATGACGGCTCGTTCAAGTACGAAGCTGATGCGGCGTACCGTGGCGAGGTGACGTTCACTTATGTTTGCGTGAACGATGCGGGAGTGGAGTCCAGCCCGGCAACGGTAACGATCACTGTGGCTGGCAGGAACATGGCTCCTGTTGTCCGCGAAGGTGTTGCGGATTCTCTCGAGACATTGCTTGCCGATCTTGAAGAAGACAAGATTTCTTCGGCAAAGTCGTTCGCTTTCAAGGCCATGAATACGTGGTTTGAAGATCCGGACGGCGATGCGCTAACCTTCGATGCCATCAATGAAGACGGCAAACTGGTTATTTCCAAGTCCAAGACGGCAATCACGTTTGCCCTGGCTCAGGATTCCTGTGGCGAGTCCGAGATTACCTTCATTGCTACCGATAGCCTTGGCGCCGAGACGAAGTTGACCATACCTGTGAAGATTAAAGCCGTCAACGATGCTCCTGTGCCGGTCATTTCCGATAAGATTCTGGCGGGTGTCAAGCTCACTGATTGGACCTTGGAATATGACCTGGATACCCTGATGAAGGATGTTGATGATACCTTGACGTATGCTCTCTCCAAGAATAATACCAAGGCGTCCAAATATCTGGACTTGGAGCTCAAGGGAAGCGTATTGAAAGTCAAGCCGAAGGAAAAGCTTGTTCCGTATACAGACTACGAAGTCGTTGTTGATGTCAAGGATTCCAAAACGACTGTGCAGTTGACGTTTGTCTTCACGACAGACAGGTTCGGTTCAAGTGGTCTTCGCGCTGTTGCTCTGACCAAGTTGAACTGGCAGGGCGCAATCGCTGCGGACCGCGGTATGGCCGTCATGATGGACATGCAGGGTCGCGTGATGTGGAAGGCCAAGCTTCCGGTCTCCGAAGCTGAAGTGCGTGGCGCCGCCGCTGCTGTGCAGGGTCGCAAGATCCTCCGCGTCAACAACCAGACTTGGACGATTAAATAGGTATGAGGTATGAGCTCGGCGCAGAGCGCCTTTGAGCTCGCTTCGCTGTGAGAAAAGGCTCCACTAAAGCGGAGCCTCTTTTATATCTTTTTTTTCGGAGGAAACCTCAAAGCGACACCTGTAAGGTGGAGCGACCTCATACCTCAAAGGATGCCGCAGGCATCCGACCTCACACCTACTTTACCAATGCTTCGGTGTCGAGCGCAATCAGCAGTTCTTCGTTGGTGGCGACGACCATCGCGGTCGGCGTGCCGTCCTTGCTGATGATGTGGCCGGAGTTCTTGCCGTTGTCCTCGTTGCGGGCGTCGTCAATCTGGTAGCCGAGCAGGGCGAGGTTTTCCATCACCGTCTTGCGGACCACGCGGCTGTTCTCGCCGATACCGCCTGTGAACACGAGCGCGTCAATACGCGGGAGTGCCATGGCGATGCCGCCGATTTCGCGGGTCAGCTTGTAGCAGAAGGTTTCAAGAGCAATCTGTGCGCCCACATGGCCTTCGCTTGCGGCCTGCGTCAAGGTACGCATGTCGTTGCTCAAACCGGAGAGGCCGAGCAAACCGGATTCCTTGTTCACGAGCTTGTCGAGGCGGTCGATGTCGTAGCCGTATTTTTTGCTGATGAAGAAGAGGATGGCCGGGTCGAGGCTGCCGGAGCGGGTGCCCATGATAAGACCGTCGAGCGGGGTGAAGCCCATGGTGGTGTCGGCGCACTTGCCGTTCAAAATGGCGGAGCAGCTGGAGCCGTTACCGAGGTGGGCCGTGATGAAGCAGCAGTCTTCCGGATTCTTGCCCAAGATCTTGGCGGCTTCTGCAGTCACAAAGCGGTGGCTGGTGCCGTGGAAACCATAGCGGCGGATGGCATCCTTCTCGTAGAAGGAATACGGAATGCCGTAGAGGAATGCCTTGCGCGGCATCGTCTGGTGGAACGCGGTATCGAACACGGCCACCTGCGGGAGCTTCGGGAAGAACTTGGTCGCGCATTCCATGCCGGTCGCGTGTGCGGGTTCGTGCAGCGGGGCGAACAGCGTGATGCTACGGATGTAGTCGATGACTTCCTGGCTGACTTTCTCGCTCTTGATGTACTTGCCGCCATGCACCACGCGGTGACCGATGGCTTCAATCGTGTCGATGAGCTTCTGTTCGTTCAAGAACTTCTGCACTTCGGCGACGGCTTCAGCGTGCGTCGGGCAGTCGAAATTGAAATCGATGTTGCCTTCGGGGCCCTTGGCCTTCACGTGGCCGTTCACGCCGATGTTTTCGACGAGGCCGCTGGAGATGGACTGCTTGGTCTGGGTGTCGATAACGGCGAACTTGACCGAGGAGCTGCCGCAATTGAGAACGAGTACGCGCATATTGCTTCCTTTATATTTTTTCTTGCCATCAAATAATAGGAATTTTATTAACTACATTTACCAGTGATGCTCAAGAAAATCGCAGAATTTGACAACCGCGTATCGGTATACTGGACGAACCGCCATTTTTCGGAAAGGGTGAATGGCTGGCTCAAGTTCTATGTGCGCCTCGGCGACGGCTACATTTGGGCCGCCTTTGCGCTGTTCGTCTTCTTGATGGTCGGCTGGGAAAACTTCCTGCCTATCCTTTGGCAAGCGCTGATGGCGCTCGCGGTTAGCCTTGTGCTTTACGAGGTGGTTAAACTCAATACCAAACGCCCGCGCCCGTTTGCCGCGAATCCGCAAATCAAGGCCGAGGTCCCGCCGCTCGACAAGTACAGCTTCCCCTCGGGCCACACGATGAATAACCTGGCGGTGGCTTCGGCGGTGTTCTATTGCATTCCGCAGTACGGCTGGGTGATGATGCTATTGCCGCTCACGTGGGGACTTTTGCGCGTGTACTTTGGCGTGCACTGGCTCACGGACATTTTGTGCGGGTTCTTGCTCGGCATATTGAGCTTTGTGCTTGGGCATGTCATTTGGATAACGATTTTTTAGGGAATTGTGTCATTCGTAAATGGGCTTTGTAAGTGCGAAAGATTTTTTTGCATCGCTGGCAAGTGACGAGCGAGTGTTCTTCCTGGTACGCCATGGCGAACGCAACCACATTACGCCTAACGACCCCGACTTTGGCGCGCACGTAGGCCTTACGGAACGCGGACGCGAGCAGGCGCTTGCATTGGGCAAGTGCATTCCGCCCGAGGGCGATATCGTCTTTTTCTCGAGCCCGGTAGGGCGCTGCATGGAAACGGCACGGTATATAGGCAGGGGCCGCGCCGGTGTAGGTTCGGCAGTTCAGGTCGCCGATTCCCCGCATGTGGAGCCGCTCGACTGCCTGGCGGAATACTTTGTGCAGAATTACGATGCGTACCTGGATGTGCTGCGTGCCGGATTCTACGAAGGGATTTGTGCATGGCTCGAAAACGAAACTTCGCAAAGGGCCCGCGGTATCCGCGAGGCGTTCTACCCGTTGGCAAGCCGTTCCGAAGAAATGCTCTCGATGATGCTTTCGAAGGGTACTGCTCGCTTCAACATCTTCGCGACGCACGACGCCTGGGTGGTTCCGTGTCTCACGCATTTTTGCCACATGCGGTTTACGCCCCAGCGCTGGATGAATTACCTCACCGGAATGGCCGTGGTGACTGGCCCGGAAGGGAAGACTCCGCGCAGGATTGTTCCCGTGACCGGTCTCGAAACGGGGTGGCTGGAGTTCTAGAAATCTTGCGGGGGCGCTGTACCCACTTGCCAAAAATTAGTGTATATTCATGAGTATGAAAAGTCGCATGTTCATACTCGCGCTAGCCTTCGCGGCGGTGCAATCCTTCGGCGCCGTGTATTACGTGGCGACCGACGGTAGCGACAGCGCGGCGGGTACAAAAGACAAGCCCTTCGCCTCGCTCAACAAGGCGAATACCGTGGTGCACGCGGGCGATACCGTGTGGGTACGCGGAGGCATCTACGACCTGCGCGATACCGTCTTTTTCGCACGGTACAAAATGACTGCGGCAATTATCCTGACGGCAAGTGGCGAGAGCGACAACAACCGCATCCATTACCTCGCTTACCCGGGTGAGCGCCCGATTTTTGACGGCGCGAACCTCCCCGTGGCCGCAGGCACGGACCATAGCGACGGCACGCCCGAGGGAGCGATGTACACGTCGCCGATTGTGATTTCGGCAAAGTATTTGCACTTGAAGGGTTTCGAGGTGCGGAACACGCCCATGAAACACAACTCGAATTCCGGCGTTTTCCTGTACGCGAGCAAGCACATTTTCTTGGAAAATATGGACAGCCACCACAATGCGGGTCCCGGATTCTTCGCGAACGACGGCGCGCCAGATGGCGGCGGACACATCTTCTTGAACTGCGACGCGCACGACAACTACGACCCCACCGGATGGCAGGGCGATGGCGAGAACGCCGACGGCTTTGGTGCGCACTACCAGAAACCCGGCGAGGGCGATACGACCAAGTTCATCGGGTGCCGCGCCTGGTGGAACAGTGACGACGGCTTCGACTTCATCAACCAGGAATTCCCCGTGGTGCTGGAGAACTGCTATGCCATGGGGAACGGCTACAGCGATTACGGACTTGGAAACCCGAAGAACGGCAACGGTCACGGCATCAAGATGGGCGAGAGCACTCTCGGCGGCGGGCGGCATACCATCAAGTTCTGCGCCGCCTGGAAAAACAAGGCGACGGGCTTTTACGCGAACTACACCGGCGTGGGCAGCAAGTGGCTCAACAACACGTCATACATGAACAAGGACCGCGAATTTGCCATGGCATCGACGCTCTTCGATTCGCAGGGGAACCGTATTGCCGAGGTGGCGCCCCTCACTGGCGACAACGCGCACGTGCTCAAGAACAACATCGCCTTCCCGAACAAGAATTCGCAAGTCGGGGAATGCTGGGAGTATATACCGAGCCAGAACATCGACCGTTATGTGGAATGCCCGGCCGGCGAGAACAACACTTGGAACCTGAAACTCGACCTGACCGAAGACGATTTTGAAAGTCTCGACGACCCGAGCATGACCGTCACGGGCAAGGATCTTTCGACCATCGCGGGAATATTGGGCCCGCGCAACGCCGACGGCAGCCTGCCAGACGTGGGCTTCTTGAAACTCAAGAAAGGAAGCCGCGCCATCGACAAGGGCGAGGATTTGGGATTCCCGTTTGTGGGCGAAGCGCCTGACCTTGGAGCGTTCGAATACGGAATGAGTTCGTCACGTCATTCCGGGCTTGACCCGGAATCTAGCAGTTCCGCGGAAAGCGCTGCCTCCATCGCCATGCCCCGCAACGGGTATTTACCTGGGCTGCACGCCACCCGTGGCGCCGCACTTGTTTTCGACCTACAGGGCCGTCATATCAGAACGATAAAAGTCCCCGGCACCTATATCATACACTACGGCAGTGAAATCCGGAAAGTGCAGGTGAAGTAGGGGCGTTTTTTCTGCCGCTATTCGTTCCCTACATCTCTTCAATCGCAAACGGTAGCATATACAGTGGCTTGAGTTGTAGTGTCCCGATGTGATCCACGTCTTTTTGTGAGAAAAGAATTCTGCGGTAAACTTTTCTGGAATATTTTTTGGCGAACTGGTCGATGGATTCGTGGTTTCGTGCCGCCGAGGACTTGATTTCGACAGGGACAACCTTGTGGCCGTGCGATAGCAGAAAATCAATCTCGTAGTAATGCGTGCTGTTTTCTTTTTGCCAGGTGTGGTAATACAGTTCCCTGTCGCTTGATGCTATAATCTGGGCCGCGACATTTTCGTACAGGTAGCCTAAATCGGCATCCAGCTTGTCGCTCAGAAGTTTCTTGTAAATCTCGTTGGTCTGTTTCGAGTTATCGAACATCAGCGAGATAAAAAGTCCCGTGTCGGCGGCGTAAAGCTTAAACTTGTCCAAATCCTTTGTCTGTGCGAGAGCCGAGGCTGGGTTGGCTACGTGGTAGCAGGCAAGCACCGTCTTGGAGTCCTTCAGTTCAAAAAAGCGTTCCTCGTCTTTTGGCGTTTTCTGCTTGCCTGTTGCCGTGGTGATGACGAAGTTCTTTTTCTTCAGCGCGAGCTGGCTCGGGATTGCCTTGTAGATGTTGGACAGGCGGCCCGTCGGGTCCAGTTTTTTCAAGTCGTCAAAATACAGGTCGTTGATTTTCCGCTTGATGCCGTCGATGACCTCGAAGTTTTCTTTGCGGATGTACGCGTCAACTGCTTGCGGCATGCCGCCGACAGCCATGTAAAGCCGAAAGTCGCGCATCAGGCTCCTGTTGGTGGCGTTCCCGATAGCCGTCTTGGCCTTGTAGATTTCGCGTATCACCGCAGGATCCTTGCCGATGGCCCACATGAATTCCTCGTAATCCATCGGATAGACGTTAATCTTATGCTCCTCGGAAGGGATGACGATTCCCTGGATGTTCTTTTTGATAGATATGAGCGACCCTGTTTCTATGTAGTCGTAGCGGCCATCTTGAACAAGGTATTTGATTGCCTGGCGCACCTTGGGCTGGAGCTGGATTTCGTCGAAGATAATCGCGGACTTGCGTTCCTTGAGGTTTACGCCTGTTTCTGCCTGGAGGCGCAAAAAGAAAAGGTCCGGCTTGGAAATATCGCGAAAGACATCCAGCAGCTCGTCCGTGACATTGGCGAAGTCAATCCGGATGTAGGATTCGTATTCGTTCTTGGCGAATTCCTCGGCGATGGTGGATTTGCCCACACGTCGCGCACCCTCCAGCAGGCAGGCATACCGCCCGGAGTAAGTCTGTTTCCACTCCTTCAATTTGTCGTATGCCTTGCGTTTGAACATGCTTCCTCGCCGTTTTTATCCAAAAATTATGGATTTTTCAACATAAATATACCCTAAAATTATAGATATTTCAACATAAAATCTGTTAAAAATTATAGATTTTTCAATGAAAATGGCGGCAAATCGCGAAATTTGACGAAATTTCGGCATTTTTGCCCCCTTTTGCAAAAAAGGACCGTCATGAGCATGTAGATGCCCTGCTCCGTGAAGGCGTAAGGTTTATAAGAACGACCACCTTTCACGCCTTTTACCTGCATCGAGGTCGAAATTTTCGACCTCGATAATAACGATATCTCGGCATTATTCAATTGAAAACGAAAATCCACATCAAATTTGACGATATTATTCTTGACTTGTTCATTGAACCTTTTCGTACTATACCCGTAAATTTCCGCCAAATCGGCATCGAGCATGACCTTTACCCCGCGGATGGTATATATTCGCGACTTGAGCAAATCCTCGTCTATCAGGGAAAATTCGGGCTTTTTCGGCGAAATTCAAAAATTCAGTTTGTCAATAGGCCCACGCGATTTTTTGAAAATTATTTTGATGGGGGAGGTTTCCCCCTCGCTTTCCTCCGCCAACCACAGGAACCAAGGTCCCTGAGCTTGCCGAAGGGCCGCTACCCTCTCGCCTAGTGGGCTCTGCCCCCTAACACCCCCGAAAGCGACGCGCCCTACTTCCTCTGCAAGGAACTGCAAGAAGGATTCCTCGACGGAATCACCGGCAGCTACCACGACCCCGAACCGTACTTTGTCGCCATGCGCAACCCCGAGGCTTTCGAGAAGTACGATAAGGAGTTTCCGTACAAGGAAAAGTTAGTGCTGCCCGGACAGTTAGGGTAAAACGAAGGGCGTAGGGGAAGGCCTTCCCCTCGCTCCTGCTACGTCGTCATGGCGGGCCACGACCCGCCATCTCGCCGTATCATCCGCTACCCCTTCTAGAGGGGACACCCCGCAACGCCCCCAACTCGGCTCCAAAAAGTCTCTGTCAAACGCATAATTGATATAAAGAGCACCTTCTACACCCTCATTTATATATATTTCTAAAAAACGCTATCAGACACCTTTAACGACATTCTGTTTTTATATGGCTATTAAGAAGAACGAACTCTACTCTTCTCTCTGGGAATCTTGTGACAAACTGCGCGGCGGCATGGACGCAAGCCAGTACAAGGACTACATTCTGACGCTCCTTTTTGTGAAGTACGTGACCGACAAGTTCAAGGGTCAGAAGTACGCCGATATCAACGTCCCGGCAGGCGGTAGTTTTGATGACCTCGTCGCGCTCAAGAACAACAAGGACATTGGCGAAAAGATGGACAAGGCCATCGCGAAACTCGCCGAAGCGAACAACTTGACAGGCGTCATCGACAACGCAAAGTTCTTCGATAATTCCAAGTTCGGTAACGGCAAGGACATGGTCGATACCTTGACCGGCCTCGTGTCTATTTTTGAACGCCCGGAATTCAATTTCAGCAACAACAAGGCGGGCGGCGACGACATTCTGGGCGATGCCTACGAATACCTGATGCGCAATTTCGCTACCGAAAGCGGCAAGAGCAAGGGGCAGTTCTACACCCCGGCAGAAGTGAGCCGCATCTTGGCGAAAGTCATCGGCCTTGGGAAAGTCAAGAACAGGAACACGACCATTTACGACCCCGCATGCGGTTCGGGCTCGCTCCTCATTCGCGCAGCTGACGAGGCCCCCTTCGACATCGCCATTTACGGCCAGGAAAAAGAAACCACGACGGCGGGCCTTGCAAAAATGAACCTGGTTCTCCACAACAAGGCCAGTGGCGAAATCAAGTCGGGCAACACGTTCTCGAACCCGCAATATTTGGACAACGGCGCACTGAAACGTTTCGACTTTGTCGTCGCGAATCCTCCGTTCTCGCTCAAGAACTGGACCGACGGCTTGCAGGAATTTGGCCGCTTCGACGGCTATGACGATCGCCCGCCCGAAAAAAACGGCGACTACGCTTGGCTTTTGCACATCCTCAAGTCGCTCAAGCCCACCGGCAAGGCGGCAGTGATTTTGCCCCACGGCGTGCTGTTCCGTGGCAATGCCGAAGAATCCCTCCGCAAGAACATCATCGACCGCGGCTACATCAAGGGCATTATCGGACTCCCCGCGAACCTTTTCTACGGCACGGGCATTCCCGCCTGCATCATCGTGATGGACAAGGAAGACGCTGCCGAACGCCAGGGGATGGGCGGTGGCATCTTCATGATTGACGCAAGCCACGACTT
>JAEEGJ010011891.1_pt1 | contig 21835 bp, 10 predicted proteins | sample 8958761 | NCBI WGS metagenome assembly JAEEGJ01 (sample SAMN16246546, study PRJNA631951) | gut metagenome | biome: gut microbiome; feature: rumen; material: RS-attached | host: Bos | place: Iran: Karaj | collected 2018-10 | reverse complement strand
TGAGCATCACGGATGCGCTTTCAGGCATCGAACCTTCCAACGGCGACCAGTTGAAAGCCCAGAACGGCTATGCCAACTATTACGAAGGCATGGGCTGGATGGGCACCCTGTCGACCATCACGCCCAGCATGGGATTGCTTTACAAGTCGTATGGTAGCGGAGCATTTACGCTTGTCTATCCTACCGGAACAAAGGGCGAGACCCTTGTGGAAAACATCACCTCGGAGAACAACTACTGGGTGCCCGACATGCACGCCTATCCCGACAACATGACCGTCACGGCAGTGGTCGAACTTGACGACAACGAACTACAAAGCGACCACTACGAGCTGGCCGCCTTCGCCAATGGCGAGTGCCGCGGTAGTGTGCGTTTGATGTACATTGAGGCATTGAACCGCTACATCGCCTTCTTGACCATTGTAGGTGAGGAAGTGGAACCCCTCAGCTTCAGCCTTTATGACACGCAAACGGGCGAGGAAATCTATGATGCCCAAGAAAACCTGAACTTCAGCAACAATGCCACCGTGGGCGACGTGAGAACGCCTTACGTCATCCATTTCCGTGGCCTAACGGGAACGGACGAATGGGCCAACAACATCCATGTCTTCCCGAACCCTGTGGCACGTGGCGAGAATGTCAGCCTCGGATCGACTGAGGGAATTGGCAAGGTGCAGGTTGAAATCATCAACTCCTTGGGTGTTGTGGTACAGACGTTGCGCGCAACATCTGTACAAACCATCGCCGCTCCTGATGTCGCTGGTGTCTACACGTTGCGCATCACTGCTGAAGGCAAGGGAACGTGCTATAGGAAACTGGTTGTCAGATGATGAAACAAATGTAGAGATGTGGCAGGCTACGTCTCTACAGATTTTCAGATGATTATGTATTGTAGAGACGGTGAGCACACTGTCTCTACAGTTTTTATTCCTTCAAACTTTGTCGGGCGTATGGCACCAAATCCTGTGAGGCGAAATCGCCCTTCAGATATTTGAAATAACCAGCCACAGCGACCATTGCGGCATTGTCGGTGGAATAGGAGAGGCGCGGGATGAATACCTTCCAATGGTATTTTTTGCCTAAGGCGAGCATGGCATCGTGGAGGCCGCTGTTGGCGCTTACGCCGCCGGCGATGGCCACCGTCTTGATGCCCGTTTGCTTGCTGGCTTTCACCAATTTGCTCATCAGGATGTCGATGATGGTCTTTTGCACCGAGGCACACAAGTCGGCCTTGTTTTCTTCAATGAAGTTCGGATTGAGTTTCAAGTTGTCACGGACGGTGTATAAAATGCTGGTTTTCAGTCCACTGAAGCTGTAGTCAAGGCCGGGGATTTGGGGCTTGGCGAAACTGAAAGCATCGGGATTGCCGATTTTGGCCAGCTTGTCAATGACAGGGCCGCCAGGGTAGGGCAGACCGAGGATTTTGGCCGTTTTATCGAAAGCTTCGCCCGCCGCATCGTCAATGGTCTTGCCGATGACTTCCATGTCGAAATAGTCTTTCACGACCACGATTTGGGTGTGGCCGCCTGAAACAGTGAGGCATAGGAACGGAAAGTCAGGAACCTCGGTATGAGTATTGTCGGTGGCGAAATGTACCAGAATGTGCGCGTTCATGTGGTCGATTTCAACCATTGGGATGTTCAAGGTTTGCGCGAAAGCCTTTGCAAATGAGGTTCCTACGAGCAATGAGCCTAAAAGTCCGGGACCGCGCGTAAAAGCGATGGCAGATAACTGATTTTTTTCTATTTTTGCAGTCTTCAAGGCCGTGTCGATGACGGGGATGATGTTCTGCTGGTGGGCGCGCGACGCGAGTTCGGGGACGACGCCCCCATACTGCTCGTGAACTCTCTGGCTTGCAATGACATTCGAAAGTACGTGCGTGCCTTGTAGCACTGCGGCTGAGGTGTCGTCGCACGAAGATTCGATGCCTAAAATGTATTCGTTCATAGTCTCAATTTGAAGGGTCAAAATTATCAAAAAAAAGATTATCCATAGCATCCTAATTTTGCTTACGGTGTTGATCTCCATCGTAATAACATTGTTTGTTGCTATTCAAGACCCTATCATTCAGCGTTTTGCGGTACGTTTTGTGGGCGGCTATCTTTCCGAAAAAACTGGAGCAGACATCAAAGTGGGACGCATTGCGGTGTCACCCACTTTACGGGTTTTCGTGAACGATGTTTCTGTTAAGGATTTGAACGACAATAATTTGGCAAAAATTGGGAAACTGAGGACAAAAATTCATGTAGGCGACCTTTTGGAAGGCAAAATCCATCTCGACTATGTGGAATTGTCCGATACGGAGGCGAATCTGATTCAATACGAAGGCTCGGATGACTTCAATTTCCAGTTCCTCGCCGACTTTTTCAGCTCCGACAAGGAAAAAGACCCGAACAAGAAATCCATGCCGATTTTTATTGACCGTATCTCTCTGAAAAACATCGACTTCCAGCTTTGGAATCAAGACAAGGCCAGACCTTCGCTGACGGAACAGCATGCCATCGATTATGCGCATCTTGACCTCAATAACATCAACCTTGAGGCCAAGCATTTTGCGCTTGTCGGCGATTCGGTTTACACTGTGGTGGAGAAACTTTCTGCCAATGAGCAAAGTGGCCTCGAACTGAAGCATTTCCAGTCGGATGTGGTAGTGTGTCAGAAAGGTATCTTCCTGAATGACATGCAGATGGAGACCAATAACAGCCTGATTCATGCTGACTTGAACATGAACTACGATAGCTTCAAGGCGTTCAACAGTTTCGTGGATTCGGTGTTTTTTGACGCCACGATTTATCCTACCGACATTTTGCTTTCCGACGTTGGCTATTTCGCGCCTGTCATGTACGAAATGCCCAACCGACTTCATTTTGTGGGACGTTTCAGTGGGCCGATAGAGCATTTCAGTGTCAACGACATGGACGCTAATTTCGGCAAGATGACTAACATCAAGGGCGACTTGAGTATGCACCCGCTTGACTTTGAAAATGGTAAACATGTGCTGAAAGTCAAGAACATGCGATTTTCGTATGACGATTTGGTAAACTTCCACATCCCTGGAAAAACGGGCACGATACCGTTGCCGGAGTCGTTGAGTGCGCTTGAAACAGGCAACATCAAGCTCGATTTTAGAGGTTCCTACAACAATTTCGATTCCGACATCACTCTCATCTCCAACATTGGCAGCCTCAACGCGACGGTGAGCCGCGACAAGCAGGGTCTGACAGCCAACGTGTTCTCTGGAAATATTGACGCTCAGCGGATTAACGTTGGAATGTTTGCCAATACGAATCTGGTTGGCCAACTTGACTTGAATACCGAGTTTGTGGTTACATTCCCCAAAGAGGGCAATCCCGAATTGGACATGAATGGCTCGATTTATCATGCGGAACTGCTTGGAAATCACATCGATGAAATTGTCCTCAACGGCGAAATGAGGGAGAATCGATTCAATGGAAAGGTCAATGTGGACGACGATGAACTGTATCTCGATTTCAACGGTTTGATTGACTTCAGTGATTCCAAACGGCCCAAGTCGGACTTTCAGGCTGTGGTTAGAAATGCCGACCTTCATTCGCTAAAAATCATGAAGGAAGATTCGGTTTCTGTCGTCAGCACAATTATTTACGCCAAGATGACAGGCTTCGACATCGACAATCTGGAAGGCGTTTTGCATTTGGACAGTACCGTTTATCGCGATAGCCGAGGCGAGTATTTCATGCGCAGCTTCGATGCCCGTATCGTCAACGACAACCTAATGCAGCGTCGCATCAACCTGACCAACGACTTTTTCGACTTCGAGATGGGCGGGAAAATGAATTTCGCCAGTTTGATGATGGCCCTCAACGAATACGGCGACTCCTTTGTGCATTTCCCGATTTTCGAGAGAAACATGGAGAAATATCAGGAATACAAGCTCAAACACGATGTGGATCAGGACTTTTACGTCCAACTGACCCTGAAAGACACCCAAACGCTGAGCCGTCTGTTCATGCCATCGCTGCAAATCGCGAAAAACACTTCTTTGAATGGCACTTTCACTTCGCGTTCCCGCTTGTTGAACCTTACTGCACGCTCACAATATGTTAATATTAATAATTTGAGTATCAGTAATATAGAGTTTAAGAACTTCAATTTCCGTGAGGCTTCGTTGGCCTCACTATCGGTGGGAGAGGTCGCTTGGAGCAACGTCACTAATACGGACACAACGGCATACGGCTTGGATAACCTGACGCTTTTCTCGAAAATGTTCAATGATACCATCTCTACAAGGATTATTTGGGATGACGTTTCGGAGGAAGACCACAATAAAGCCTTGATAGAGACCGCTTTCCATCCCCACGAAAACGGCGGAATCTTTTCAATCGACAAGGCCGATGTGCTCATCAACGACACACTTTGGCAGATTGATCCAGATAATTTCATTGACCTTGACCAGAATCGGGTACAGATTTCCAATGTCAAGTTCGGGCACAACGAGCAGTCTATTAGTATTGATGGCTATGTACCTAATAATGTGGAAGATACATTGTCTTTAAAGCTTAACCGCTTTAATTTTTCCTTGCTAGATTTCCTTACCATGGGCAAGGGTTTCGATGTGGATGGCTACATTTCGGGCACGGCGCAAGTCGCTGGATTGAAGGTGAATCCAATGGTTTTGGCCGACCTAGCTGTTGATCAGTTGGGCATGAATGGCGACCTCATTGGCGATGCAACCATCCAAAGCCAATGGAACAACAAAGATCAGTCCATTGGAGTGGATATGGGTATTTTGACAAGTAATTTGCAGACTTTGAGCGTGTTGGGAACCTATTACACAAAGCGCGAAACAGACAATCTTGACTTCAATATTGGAATGGATTCGTTGAAGCTGTCTGTCATCACGCCATTCATGGCAGACCAAATCTCACGTATTCAAGGTTTTGGAAGCGGAAACGTGACGGTAACCGGCTCTCTGAAAGAGCCGCAAATGAAAGGCTCGTTGTCCGTCAAGAATGGCGGTTGCAAAGTGGCTTATTTGAATACTTTTTACACGTTTGAGCCGACTATCCTACTGGATTCCAAGACAATAGAACTGAGAGACATGGTTCTAACCGACACCTTGGGCCATACTGCTCAAGTGGAAGGTAGAATAACACATAATTATCTGAAAGACTTCAATTTGGACTTGAAGCTTTATCCGCGTGACTTTCTTGTCATGGCCACTACGTTGAAAGACAACGACTCGTTTTACGGTAATGTGATTGCCAACGGATTGGCTACTGTAAAGGGTCCCGTGAACGATATTTGGTTGGATGTCAAGGCCATGACGCGCAAAGGAACCATGCTGACCTTGCCATTGAACCGGGTTTCGACCGTGAGCGACAGCGACTTTATCGTGTTCGTTGATAAAACTGAAAACGAGGGCGATAGTCTGAAAGAGTTCCTCCCTTTGAAACGGAAGACCAATTTCGGCATCAATCTTGACGTGGATGTGACCAATGATGCGGCGGTGAAGATTTACCTGCCTTCTGACATCGGTACGCTGGATGCCACAGGCCATGGCAATTTGAAAGTGGGCACTTCGAGCAGCGAGTCCCTGAACTTGTATGGCAACTATATAATCAACAATGGACGCTTCTTGTTGAATTTCAAGAATATACTGACTAAAACATTTACTTTGAAATCGGGAGGAACTATCACTTGGTCAGGGTCGCCGACGGATGGCCGCATCAATGCCACAGGTGTGTATTCGGTCAAAACCTCACTGAGTTCCTTGGGCATTCAGGTAGACTCCACTTCAGGCAACAGCAATGTCAACGTGGAATGCCTGATACACCTGAAGGATGCCCTGCTCAATCCGACCATCACTTTCGGCCTGAACCTGCCTAATGCCTCGGAAGATATCATACAGACCGTTTATTCGGTTCTTGACACAACCAATCAGTCAGTGATGAGCTCACAGGCTATTTCATTGTTAGTGTTAGGCTCTTTTGCTTACGCTGGGTCTTCAGGCTCTTCATTTAATGGATCGTTGTCCAATGTGTTTAGCGGCATTGAACTTGAAGTGGCCAAAGACTGGAATCTCGGAGTACATTATTATGCTGGAACAGGTCTAAACACGTACGATGAGCTTCAAATAGCCCTAAAAACCGAATTGTTTGAAAATCGGCTGATTATTGAGACCAATTTTGGAGTGTTGACCGACAACAACGCCACTGAAAACGCCTCGAACCTTGTCGGAGAGTTTGACTTGTATTACAAATTGTTAAAGGATGGTCGGCTGATGGCGCATTTTTACAACCATTCCAATTACAACACGAACTATTCCAGTTTTGCCTTCGACCGTCTTGCGCCTTACACACAAGGTTTGGGTTTGACTTACAGCAAATCATTTAACAGTTTCCGTGAACTTTTCCAAAAGAAAAAGTTGACCAATACAGGTCGTCCGCTACTTACAGCTCCTAAAACCAAACCAACCGAAAAGCCATGAGCCAATATGCTAATTTTCAGGTTTTTCAGGCTTCGGCAGGCTCGGGGAAGACTTACACGATTGTGAAGGAATACTTGAAGCTGTGCCTCGAAAGCGAGAAGCAGGTGGATAATTTCAGGCGCATCCTCGCCATTACATTTACCAATGCTTCGGCTAACGATATGAAGGCGAAGATTGTCAAGCAGTTGCACGAGATTGTCGCTGACGAAAACCCTAATTCGATGGCAGTTGAACTTGTTGATGAATTGGGCATTGGTAAGGCTGAATTGAGAGGCAATGCACAACTCCTGTTGACCCGTATCATTCACGATTACAGCAGTTTCTGTGTCAGCACGATTGATGCTTTTGTGCAGAAACTGTCACGCGCTTTCGCCCACGACTTGGGTTTGCCTTCGCAATATACGGTAAGTATTGATACAAAGGAAGTTGCAGACACGATTGTGGAGAGTATCGGCCTTGAAATTGGCGACGACGACCCATTTTTGGTGCAGTTGCTCATGGATTTCAGCGAAAACCGCTTTGCCAACCAGCAGACCAACAACCTTGAGTATCAACTGACTGAGTTTGTTGAGAAGCTGACGAGCGAGAAAGCTTACCAGAGAGAGGAAAACAACAACATCAAAAACGCGGTGCAATATAAACAAACGCTTGATTTCCTGAATGATAAGATGCGCTACTTTGAGCGGGAAGTGAAGACGTATGTGGAGCGCTTCAAGGCCATTGAGCAGCGGTATCACCTTGAAATGGAGGATTTTGCGCATGGCAAGAGCGGCTTTGTTTCATTTATGAACAAGTTGGCCGATAAGATTTACGAGGCTCCAGGGACGCGTTTTAGGACTGCGGCAGAGACAGGAAAATGGTATTCGGCGGAGGCAAGAAAATGTCTGCAAACCGCTGATTTGGAACAAATTGGTGTCGAAATTCAAAATGTACTGACTCCTTTGCTGGAGTGTTGTGATATGCGTTTGGGCCAGTTCCTGTTCTACAAGTCGCAGCGTGATTTGCTTTATCTTTATGCGCTTCGGATGAAGATCCGTGCGGAGTTTGAGCGATTGGCACAAGAGGATGAGGTGGTGCACATTTCTGAGTTCAACAAATTGTTGAACGCCGTGATGGGCGATTTCTCAGTTCCCTTTGTGTATGAGCGCATTGGCGAGCATTTCCACCATGTTTTTGTCGATGAGTTCCAAGACACCTCCGTGCTACAGTGGCAGAATCTTTTGCCTTTGATTGACAACGGTTTGTCTGCCGGACGCATGAGCATGGTGGTCGGTGATGGCAAGCAGTCCATTTACCGTTTCCGTAGTGGCGAGGTGGAGCAGATTGTGCAACTCCCTGAGATTTATGCCCTTCCGACCGATGAGCGTGAGGCCGCTTTCCGACAATACCAGCAAAACTTGGAGAACAATTTCAGTTTCCATAACTTAGGTTCTAATTTCCGATCTTATGAGACTGTAGTTCAGTTCAATAACGCTTTCTTTGAAAAGACTTACACTGCACTTTCCGAGCCTTTTCAGAAGGTTTATCGAAATGAGGACAAGCGGCAGGGGAAAAAGGTTTCCATTTACCAGCAGCCTCAAAAAGAGGAGAAAGGAATGGTGCAAGTTGAGTTGTATGATTCTGAAAATCAACCTGATTATTGCTTGAAACGGATTGAGGCCTTAGTTCGTGAACTGACTGAGGAAAAAGGCTATAGTTTGGCTGACATTACCATTTTGGTGCGCAATTCCAAGTTGGGTTCTGTGGTTGCCAACTATTTGAATGACAAAGGAATACCTGTTATTTCCAAGGATTCGATTCTGTTGAAGTCATCGGACAAGGTGCAATTGTTGGTGAACACCTTGCGTTATCTGATTCATAGTGACAATGAGGTTTATGTTGCCAATGTGCTGTATTATAGACGGTTGACTCAGAATCCTCCGTTTGATGGTGAGCTTGACAGCTTGTTTGAAAACGTGAAATCCATCGTTCGTGGCGCAATGTCCATTGATGCGGTTTTGGGTTTGGACGAGACGGATTCGTTGTCGTCCGCGCTCTCAAAATCGACTTGTTTATATGATTTATGTGCATCATTGCTAAGGATTTATCATCTTGATTCAGTCCGTGATGCTTTTTTGAACTATTTCCTTGAGGAAGTGTTCAAGTTCCAGTCGGGAACTAAGGAAGGCATTCAGGAGTTTCTTACTTTATGGGAGAAAAAGCAGGCTGAACTTTCCGTGAAATCGGCGAGTGGAAATGCGCTGAATATCATGACGATACACAAGTCCAAGGGCTTGGAGTTCAACGTGGTGATTTATCCTGATGCCATCACCAATTTGGATGAAAAGCTGAAAACCACGCCCGCCGAGGAATGGATCTCACCAGAAAACCTTGACTTTGAACCAATTCCGAATTTGGAGAAAGTGTTGTTCAAATTGGATAAAACGGCTGAAATGATGGGTAAAAAGGCTTCGCAAGCACTTGAAAATGAGAGGGAAAACAACCGTTTGGACAATCTTAACCTGCTTTATGTGGCCTTTACGCGCGCCAAGCAGCGCCTTTATGTTATGGCCAAGCATGGCATGCCTGGCAAGGAACACGTCCTTCAGACCTTCGTCGAGGACGAGACGATAGATATTAATAAGTTGTCGATAAAGACTGAGGGCGAAGGTGTTGTTTCCTACCTTTATGGCGATGCGGAGTTTAGCAATCCGATAGTAACGCAATTCGATGAAAACCAATCTGTTGAAATGGAAGATTCGTCTTCTGCGGATTGGTTCCAAAAGATTCAGGTTGACTCTTCGCCGAGCATGTTTTGGATTTCGCCAGAAGACCCCATGCAGCCTCGCGAATGGGGTGAGTTGGTGCACCAAATCCTGTCTGAAATCCGTACAGTGGACGACATAGACATGGCTTTGCAGCCCTATCTGTTGGAAGGAACCCTCAATCAAGAATTGGCTAACCGATTGAAGGACAGGTTTCTTCAGATGGCCTACCATCCTTTAATTGCCGCTGCTTTCGGCATGGAGGCCAAGGTAAAGAACGAATGCGAAATCTTATGTGACCATGAAATCCTTCGTCCTGACCGCTATGCGGAATTGCAAGATGCCATCTATCTCATTGATTATAAGACGGGTAAAAAAGACGAGGCGCACCATGTGCAGTTGAAAAACTACATTTATGCCCTGCAAGGCATGGTGACGAAGGAAATTCGTGCCTTTTTGGTATATCTTTCCGATTCGATTGAAGTGGAGGCGGTGACGATGGACACTTTGTTTTGAGTTGTTCGAAATATCCTTCCCTTATTTTGTTGTTTCTTTGCAAATTTTTCCTATTTTTGTTTTGTCAAACAAGCACAAAGAAAAAAACAAATAAAATGAAGAAACTGAGTAAGCCTTTGATGTTCGCACTTTTGATGGTGATGGCAAGCCATTACGCTTTGGCACAGCAAGTTACGATTACACTAAACCCTGGTTGGACATGGATGAGCTATCCACGTGCCGACACTTTGGAAATTACTACGGTTTTGGGTGTACTTCCCCCAATGGAAGGCGACTATATCAAGTCGCAGTATAACTTTGCCACTTACTATGAAGGCGAATGGATCGGCAATACCCAACATTTTTGTCCGGGATTGGGCTATATGTATTATTCGAATCGCACTGAGCCTGCCACTTTGACGTTCCAAATGCAACAGCCCGTTTTACAGATGGTTGTGTCGACTTTGGAACCTGCCGATGTCACCGCCACGAGTGTAGTAGCAGGTGGTATAGTGACCATTGACGAAGGCAACCATGTCTATGCCCGTGGCGTGTGTTGGGGCATGGAGCAGATGCCCAACGTGGATGGCGACCATACATCTAATGGTATTGATGCGGGTACTTTCACTACCATGCTGATAGGACTGACCTCAAGCACTACTTATTACGTACGTGCCTATGCTGTAACTGATTACGGCCTTGCATACGGTGAGGAGCAGAGTTTTACCACGCTTGAACACAATGGCAACGACACCGTTCCCGAAGGTGCCATTGACGGTTTGTTCTCCGTTAGTACAACACAACAAGTGTATTTCTCCCAAGGCAACTTGCAATACCAACATCAAGATTCAGTCACTGAGATTTGGCGGTTTGCAGAAAACCAGTATGACTATATTGGAAATGCCAATAGTAACATTTCACAATTCTACAGCGGTTGGATTGACCTATTTGGTTGGGGTACGAGTGGATACGACCATGGTGCCAATTGCTATCAACCGTGGAGCAAAAGTGGTAATTATGATGACTACTACGCCTACGGGGTTTGGAACAAGAACCTCAACGATGAAAACGGTACGGCAGATTGGGGTTGCAATGCTATCTTGAATGGGGGCAATCAGGAAAACCAATGGCGGACTTTGTCACAATCGGAATGGGATTATGTTCTCTTTGGTCGAAATACTACTTCGGGAATTCGATTTGCCAAAGCCACGATAAGGGAACAGATTATTGATACTGTTTTCCTCGTGGATACCATCCTCGTGGATACGGTTTTCAACGATGTTCACGGCATCGTTTTGTTGCCTGACAATTGGAGCGAATCGGCTTATTTACTGAATGATGCGAATGTGTCTGGAGCTCCTTATGAAACCAATGTGATTATGGTTAATACATGGCAATATCTTGAAGCTGTGGGTGTCGTCTTTTTGCCCGCAGCGGGCGATCGTAATGGATTTGCCAATATTCTTTACTCCAATTCAATGGGTTATTACTGGTCAACAACGTATGATGATAGCAGATTTGCATATTATTTGAGCTTCTCGGATCATTTCGTGTATTCAAACGATAGTTTCTACCGCTTCTTTGGTCGGAGTGTGCGCTTGGTTCGCAATGCCGAGTAGTCTGTCTTGCCACTGCCCGAGGTGTTACACCGGGTTGTCCTTGCAGGACGGTGTTTGAGGGAAGTGTCTTTTTCATATCATTTCACATCTTGTTTCGGGATTTTTATGTAAGTTTGCGCTTTAATCAGAGACGAGATGAATTGTTGCAAACACAATCATAAATTTATAACACTATGAAATTCAAATCTTTATTCCTTTCAATTCTGTTAATGGGCGCGTTTACTTTGACTGCCCAGGAGGAAGCCAAAATGTTGCGCTTCCCGACCATCCACGGCAACGACGTGGTGTTCAGCTATGGCGGAGATCTCTATTCCGTCGACATCAAGGGTGGCATTGCCCACAAAATCACCAACGACCCAATGGGCTATGAGATGTTTGCGCGCTTTTCGCCTGATGGCAAACATCTGGCTTTCACCGCACAATACGACGGCAACACCGAAGTCTATGTGATGCCTTATCCCGAGTGCGGCACGCCTACGCGGCTGACCTACACGCCTACCTTGGGTCGCGATGACATTAGCGACCGTATGGGTCCGAACAACATTGTTATGGCATGGAAAGACAACGAGAACATCGTCTTTCGCTCGCGCAAGGAGAGTTGGGACGACTTTGTGGGGCAACTTTTCATCGCCAACATCAACGGCGGCTTGGCCGAGCAACTGCCCTTGCCCGAAGGCGGGTGGATTTCGTATTCGCCCGATGGTAAGCAGATTGCCTACAACCGCGTGATGCGCGAGTTTCGCACGTGGAAATATTATCGTGGCGGTATGGCTGATGATGTTTGGATTTATGACTTCAAGTCGAAGAGAATTGAGAACGTCACCAACAACAACGCGCAGGACATCTTCCCGATGTGGGTTGGCAACAAGGTGTATTTCTGTTCCGACCGCGACCGTACGATGAACCTGTTCTGCTATGACCGCAGTACCAAACAGACCACCAAGGTGACTGACTACACTTATTATGACATCAAGTGGCCTTCGCTCGGCGACAAGGATATCGTCTATGAAAACGGCGGTCAGTTGTTCCGCTACAACCTCTCCGACGGCAAAGTCTATCCCATCCCTGTGCAGATGGCCAACGACAATAAGTCGACCCGAACTAAGTATGTGGATGCCAGTAAGTTCATCAACTCAAGCACGATTTCTCCCGATGGCAAACGAGTGGCTTTCGGCGCTCGTGGCGACGTGTGGACGGTGCCAGTTAACTCGGGAATCACACGCAACCTGACCCAAAGCGATAATGCCCACGACCGCAATGTGGCTTGGTCGCCCGATGGCAAATACATCGCCTACATCAGCGACCGCACGGGCGAAGATGAGATTTACATCCAAGCTCAGGACGGCAAGGAGGAAGCCATTCAACTGACCTCGAACTCAGACACCTATAAATATAGTCTCGTTTGGTCACCTGACAGCAAGAAGATTCTGTGGGACGACAAGATGAACCGCATCAATATGGTTGATGTGGCTTCGAAAAAGGTTACTGTGGTGGCTGAAAGTAAGGCTGGCGAAATGGACGAGTTCTGCTGGTCGGCCGACAGTCGCTGGATTGCCTACGCCATGCCGAGCACCTTTTCTGTGAGCCGCATCCACATTTACAACGTGGCTTCGGGCAAGGATGAGGTCGTCACTGATGGCTGGTACAACGCCTCTTCGCCTGCCTTCGACAAGAACGGCAAGTACCTATATTTCACCTCCGAGCGCGATTTCCGCCCGACATACGGTTGGTTGGAGTGGAACCATGTTTACACCGATATGTCCAAGGTATATCTACTTACCTTGCAGAAAGATACACCGTCTCCTTTCCTTACTGAGAACGATGAAGTGAAGGCCGAAGGCGACAATGAAGGCCCCAAAGACGAGTTCAAGGGCAAACCGGACGGACCTAAGGGCGGCAAACCTGATGGCCCTGGCCCGAAAGGTGGTAAACCTGATTTCAAGCCCGAAGGCAAGAAAGAAGCCAAGGAGGTGAAGATTGACTTTGAGGGCATCAGCAATAGGGTAGTGGTACTACCTGTCAACGCAGGACGTTACTGGAACCTGACGGGAGTTGAGGATGGTTTGTACTTTGTAGCTGTCGGTCGTAACGGCGGTGGTCTCAATTATTTCGATGCCAAATCTAAGAAGGTCACAAACATTGGCGGCGGCATGGGTTACGAACTCTCTGCCGATGGTACGAAGATGCTCATGCGCGAAGGTCGTGGCTACAAGGTGGTCAATGCCCCGAAAGGCCCGATGCCTGGCGGCGGTAGTCCGAGTGGTGGTCCTGGCATGAAGCCTGGTGAGCCTGGAAAAGGCGGCGGCGATGGAGAAATCGACCTCTCCAACATGAAGAAGTGGGTGGAGCTGCGCACTGAATGGACGCAGATTTACAACGAGGCTTGGCGTCAGATGCGTGATTTCTTCTATGCACCCAACATGCACGGCGTGGATTGGCCTGCAATGAAGGAGAAATACGGTAAACTGTTACCCTATTGCGCCGACCGCAACGACGTGAACTATCTCATCGGCGAACTGATTGGCGAAATCAATATTGGCCACGCATACGTGGGCGAAGGCGACCGCATGAAACCCGAACGCATTCCCATGGGTATGCTGGGTTGCCGCATCCACCGCGACAAGTCGGGATACTACCAGATTGACAAGATCTTGAAGGGCGAGAATTGGAACGACAAGACCCGTTCGCCGCTGACGGAAGTCGGCGTGAATGCCCAGGAAGGCGACTACGTTATCGCCATTGATGGCCAAAGCACCAAGGACATGAAGGACATGTACGCTGCCCTCATCGGCAAAGCTGACAAGGCAGTGCTGCTCACCTTAAATAATAAGGCTTCTGAAGGCGGTGCTCGTGATGTGGTGGTGAAACCTATTGCCGACGAAACCGGACTGTATTATTACAATTGGGTGCAAGGCAACGTGGAGAAGGTAAGCAAGGCCACCAATGGTCAGGTAGGTTACATCCACATCCCCGACATGGGCGTGGAAGGCTTGAATGAGTTCGCCAAGTATTTCTATCCTCAACTAGACAAGAAGGCCCTCATCATCGACGACCGTGGCAACGGCGGTGGCAACGTCAGCCCGATGATTGTGGAGCGTCTGCGCCGCGAGTTGTCAATGTACGACATGATGCGCAACTGCGAGCCAGAAACAAAGCCTACTAGGATGATGCTTGGACCTAAAGTGCTGTTGTTCAACAAGTATTCTGCGTCCGACGGCGACTTGTTCCCCTATCAGTTCAAGAAACACAAGATTGGCACGACCATCGGTATGCGTTCATGGGGTGGTGTGGTCGGCATCCGTGGCAGTCTGCCCTTCATCGATGGCGGATCGCTGACCCGTCCCGAGTTTGCTCCCTTCGACGAGAAAGGTAACTGGGTCATCGAAGGCTACGGCGTGGACCCCGACATCGTCATCGACAACGATCCTGCTCGCGAGTTTGAGGGTATCGACGACCAGTTGAACAAGGCCATTGAGGTCATCCTTGAACAGATGAAAGGTTATCCCGACATCCCCGAGATTCCCGCTTGGCCGGATAAGACGAAGTAAAAACAACGATGGTTGAAGAAAAAGGCTGTTTCTTTGGAAGCAGCCTTTTTTCGTATAAAAATGGCGTTTGAGGTAAATAATGCCTATATTCACATCAAAATTTGAAGTGAATATGATGGCTCTGAAAAGAAAAAGTCCGTCAGAAACCCCAACGGACTCTTTCAAATTAGGTTAAACCTGCATTATTTCTTGGCTTTTTTTGTAGGTGCTTTCTTAGCGGGAGCCTTTTTTGCAGCCGCCGTCTTCTTTGCTTTGGGTGCTTCACCCTTTGGCACATTCTTCAGGATGTCGCACATGAAGTCCCAGAACATCTGGACTGTCGCGATTTCGCAACGCTCGTCGGGTGAGTGCACACCACGCAGGGTGGGGCCGAAGCTGATCATGTCCATGCCCGGAATCTTGTCACCGATGAGGCCGCACTCCAAACCAGCGTGGATGGCCCTGACTTTAGGATCCTTGTTGAAGCGTTTCTTGTAGCAGTTCACTGCGACGTCCAAGATGGCGCTGTTGGGGTTGGGTGCCCAGCCTGGATAGCCGTCAGTGTGCTCCACATCGGCGTCGGCAAGGCTCCACACGGCTTCCACCATGTTGGCGATGTCCTGCTTCGACGACTCGATGGAGCTGCGCTGTGAGGTCTGGATGAAGAAATAGCCTTCCTTCTTCTTGCAGGAGGCGAGGTTGGTCGAGGTTTCCACGAAGTTCGGGATGGTCTGCGACATGGCGATGACACCGTGCGGGCAGGCATAGAGGCCGTTCAGCAGGTTGAACTGCGACATTTCGTCGATGACCACATCAGGCTGTACTTCAGCCACTTCAGCCGTGACTTTCAGGTCGGGTTCGGTCACTTGATACTCTTGCTTGAAGTGCTTCTCCATGTCCTTCACATAGTGCATGAAGTCGCCCACGCTCTCGTTCGGGATGAAGGCCACAGCCGTGGCTTCGCGAGCGATGGCGTTGCGCAGGTTGCCGCCTTGGAAGTCGTAGAGTTGGAGGTCAAACCAAGTGGTGGCTTGCCAGAGTATGCGAGTCAAGAGTTTGTTGGCATTGGCCAGATTCTTGTTGATGTCGTCGCCGCTGTGGCCACCTTTCAGACCGCTGACCGTGATGCGGTATGCCGTGGCCTCTTCCGGAGCAGGTTCCAGTTCGTACCACACCTTAATAATCGTGTCCATGCCGCCGGCGCAGCCGATGAAGATTTCGCCTTCGTCCTCGCTGTCGAGGTTGAGGAGGATGCGGCCCGTGAAGTCCTTCGGGTCGAGTTTCATGGCACCGGTCAGACCGGTTTCTTCGTCAACGGTGAAGATGCACTCGAGTGGACCGTGTTCCACTTTCGGGTCGGCAATGACGGCCAAGGCTGCTGCCACGCCGATGCCGTCGTCGGCACCGAGGGTCGTGCCGTTGGCGTGAACCCACTCGCCTTTGATAACCGCCTCGATGGGGTCTTTCTCAAAGTCGTGCTTCTTGTCGTTGTTTTTCTCGCAAACCATGTCCATGTGGGCTTGCAGGATGACGGTTTGGCGGTCTTCCATGCCCTTGGTGGCAGGCACGGTCATGATGATGTTGCCGCACTCTTCTTTGACGTACTTCACTTTATGGTCTTTGGCCCATTTTTCGAGATAGGCGACCATCTTTTCTTCCTTTTTCGAAGGACGAGGCACGTTCATGATGCCTTGGAACTCCTTCCAAATGCCAGCAGGCTTGAGTTTTAAAATACTTTCGTTCATTTTTTTAAATGTTTATGGTTGATATTATTGGTCACAAAACTATCAAAACCCGACAAAACTTTTTTCTGGGTTGAGGAAGCACGCCAACCGGCTGCTTCCTAGCGACGCACGGTTGTGCAGTCGCTATGCTGTTCCCTTTGAATTTATTCATTGTTTTGCATTGTTTTGTGGGTTTTGTGAATTAACTATTTTTTATCAGTTTTATTGTTTGTTCAGGATCCTCTGCCTTAAACACCGCATTCCCAGCCACCAAAACATCCGCCCCAGCCTCAAACAAAGCCTTGGCGTTCTGCGTGTTCACGCCGCCGTCGACTTCGATGAGCGCAGTGGCGTTCTGTTCGGCAATCATCAAACGCAACTTGCGGATTTTTTCGTATGTGCGTTCGATGAATTGTTGTCCGCCGAAGCCTGGGTTGACCGACATGAGGAGCACCAAGTCCAAGTCGCAGAGGATGTCCTCAAGGACGCTGATGGGTGTATGTGGGTTGAGCACTACGCCGGCATGGATGCCTAACGCTTTGATATGCTGCACGGCGCGATGGATATGGTTGCAGGCTTCGTAATGGAAGGTGATGATGTCGGCACCGGCTTTGGCGAAGGCTTCGAAGTACTTCTCAGGCTCCACAATCATTAGGTGGACATCCAAAGGCTTTTGGGCTTTCTTCTTGATGGCCTGCACCACGGGGATGCCGAAGGAGATGTTGGGCACGAAGCGGCCGTCCATCACGTCGCAGTGGAACCAGTCGGCCTCGCTGCGGTTGACCATCTCGATGTCGGCTTCCAGGTTGAGGAAGTCGGCGGAGAGTAGGGAAGGGGCGATTAAGTTCATAGTTGTCAGTTTGCAGTTGTCAGTTGATTGTTGTCGCTTCGCGTCATCGCGAGGGAGGTTGCTGAGCAGGTCGAAGTACGAAGCGATCCAGATGTTCGGTGCAAAGATATTTATTCTTTGGGGAAGATTTCAAGTTTTGGCGGAATTATTTTTCGTGGTTTTGGGATTTTTTCTACTTTTGCATAGATTTTAAAACCAATAAGTCATGAAAAAATACATGAAGATCATAGCAGCCATGATGCTAACGATAGCGGTAGTCATTGCCGCAGGGTGTACGAAACCAGACGACCCAAGCAATGGAGGAAATGGTGGTAATAATGGTGGTAATAATGGTGGCGGTAACGGAGGCGATCTCATTGGCCACGAGTACGTTGACCTCGGCCTGCCGAGCGGCACTTTGTGGGCCACTTGCAATGTGGGTGCTGAATCGCCAGAGGAATACGGTGATTACTTTGCCTGGGGTGAAACAGTGCCGAAAACAACCTATGATTGGAACAATTACAAATGGTGCAATGGTGAATACAACCAATTGACCAAGTATTGTGTTGATTCTGAAGTCGGCTATAACGGATTCATAGACAATCTGACCATTTTGCAATCTGATGATGATGCAGCTACGGTTAATTGGGGTGAAGAATGGCGTATGCCTGATTATGGGCAGTGGAGGGAATTGTTAGCAAATACGACTTTCATTTGGACAACTCAAAATGATGTGGCAGGATGCCTCCTTACTTCTAACAATGGAAAAAGTCTATTCCTACCTGCTGCGGGTTCTATGTGGATAGATGACCCTAACCATGATGTAGGTGATGAATGTTGTTTTTGGACGAAGTGGTCAGGCAATGGTGTGATGACAAACCCCATTTGTGCAATGAATTTTTGCTTTGGCTCTGACGGCCTCTTCATGTATGGTGATGCGGGAGCTCAAAAATGTCTAGGTTTTTCTGTTAGACCCGTGCGGACAAGAGAAAGTAATGGTAGTATCGGAGGTAACGGCTCTTTCAATGGCCACGACTACGTTGACTTAGGCCTGCCAAGTGGTACCTTGTGGGCTACATGTAATGTGGGAGCTACCCTGCCAGAGAGTCCTGGTGCCCTCTTTGCTTGGGGCGAGACAACACCAAAGGACCATTATGGATGGGACAATTACAAATACTGCAACGGCGATTCAGACCAACTGACCAAATATTGTTTTGCCCCTGAATATGGTTATAACGGGTTCACAGACAATTTGAACACATTGCAATCGGATGATGATGCTGCCACAGTTAATTGGGGCGATGGCTGGACTACACCTTCTCAGTATCAGTGGATGGAATTGATGCAATATACTACAATGATTTTACAGGAGGATGATGAATATTACAGAGTTCAATATATTGCTGGCAATGGTAACACTCTGACGGTCGTTTCAGATGGAAGTGAAAACTATTCAGACGGAAAAGGATGCTGGTCGAGTTCGTTGTATCGGGAACGACCAGATGTAGTGATTGTTGGATACAATAGAGCCGCTCTAAGGTGCGAAGGAAAAACTATTCGTCCCGTCCGTTCGGCAAATTAATTCTTTGTAGTTTTAGCAAATTTTTTATAAGCCGCCCGCAGCCTTTGTGAAGAACAGAGTTTGAGGGTGGCTTTTTTATGGTAATAGAGGCGAGATTTTCGATAATAAACCAACCTTTTCAATTCTTCAATATCAGGCAAAACACGGCGCAGTTCTTCTGACAGGTCGGTAGTGGTCTTTTAGGTGTCCATGTGCATGGGCTATTTTCGGAAAACCATAGCTATATTTCAGAAATATGTGTATTTTTGCAGGCATAAAACGAAACACAATGTGTACTTATCCTATTTCATTGGACGATAATTTAGTCATGCAGGCCGAAAGCACCTTGCAAATCAACGAGTCGTTTCAATCGTGGCTGCAGCAGCAGGTACAAATGTGGCTTTTGGCGCAAGTGAACAGCAGGAACCAGACCCACTATCGTCACAGCAAACTTTCCGATGAAATGTTGGCTGAAAGACTAAAAGATTATCCGCTGCTTGAGGAAAGCGACTTTCCAAGTTTGGCTGCCGAGGACTATAGCACATATCTAAAATCTCGCAGTGGTCAACTTCCCAAAGGAATAGAAAAATGGCTGTAAGTATCCTATTTTGTTACCCACATCGTTAACTCGTTCAATGTTGCTGATGTGGTTTCAAGGCACAATTGTTTCTTGCGTCAGCCTTATTTTGATCAAGTGGTCGAAAAAATCATTGCTAATATTATTGATGGAGATTGGTGAGATAAATTGTTTGCGAAATTTGATCGATAGTAGTCGGAATCGCAATTTTTTTTCGAGATTCCGACTACTATCGTTTCTTAAGTAAACAAATCATCAAGTGTGACTTCTTGTTGTATGTTGCCGCTGTACATGTTGCGTTTGATGCCGAAGGTGGTGATCATTGTGGGTACAAGGGATTTGCGGGTCTTGGTTGCAGCTTTGAAGGCGGCTGCTTTATTGCGCAAAGTGAGGGAATAGGCTTTGTCTATGGTGAACTCGCCGCTGTAGAACTTGGCCTCGCAAAGGTTGATGGCCTTGTCACGGCGGTCAATGACAAGGTCGATTTGTGCTCCGCTCAGCGTGTCGTCGTCGAGGTCGCGCTGTTCGATGAACCAGCATGACTGTTGGGTCAGCACCGAAGCAATGCCGAGTGCTTTTTTCACTTGTTCGATGTGGTCTTTGATGAGTTGCTCGAAGCTGTAGCCAAGCCATGTGTTTTTCTTAGGGTTGTCGAGCATGTGGGTCCAAAAATGTTCGTCCTGGCCGTAACTGTCTTTGATGAATCGGAAATAGAATAAGGTGTAGAAATCTGCCAGCTGGTAGGTTTGGGTTTTGGTTTTTCGCCCGTAATAGGTGTATGCTCTCACGAATCCGCATTTCACCAAGTCTTTCAAGGCACGTGAAAGTGCTCCATTGTCGGGCAACTTCGACACAACAATGATTTCTTCCCTGGTCAGTCCCATCCTTTTTGAGGCTAAGGCTTCGGCAATTCGGATGTAAATGTCGGACTGGGCAAAAAGCGTTTCGTACAAATTCTCGAATTCGTCCCAAAGCTTGCCATTGGTTTTGAAGAAGCAGTTGTCGATGTTGTCGGCCAAAGGTCGTCCGGCTTCGAGTTGTTTGAGATAGTAGGGGATGCCGCCCATGATCATATAGACTTGCGCGATGTCGTACCGTTCCATTTCAATCCCTTGTTTTTGCAGGTATTGCTCTGTTTCAGCCAAGGTGAATGGTTTGAGGAACATCTTGCTGTTGGCACGGTTGTAAAGGCCTCCTTTTTGCTTGAAAAACTTGTTGATGATCCAATTGGTGGCGCTTCCGCAAACGATGAGCATCAAGTCGTCCTGGGCGTTGCCCCAGCCGTTCCAAAACCATTCAAACGCACCTAGAAATTGGCTCCCTTTGGTATCCATCCAAGGCAATTCGTCAAAGAATAGCACCCGTTTTTTCCCTGTCTTGGTTTTCTTGAGGTGGCTCTTCAGTTGGTCGAAGGCTTCCATCCATGTTTTCGGAGTAGGTGATACTTCGCTGTTGGAATATTCGTTCAATGCTGTTGTGAAGTTTTCCAATTGTACATTCATGCGTTTCTTGTACAAGCCTGTGACCTTGAATGCAAACTCCTCTTGCGCGAACACTTGGTTGACCAAGAAAGTCTTGCCTACGCGACGGCGACCGTAAACCACCACCATTTCTGCTTCGTCTGACGAGAACAAGCGGCGAAGCTCTTTTTGCTCTTGTTTCCTTCCGATAATTGTTGCCATGACAAATCGTTTTACCCTGCAAAAATAGTGTTTTTTTCCGAAATTCCAAACGATAGTAATCGGAATCGCGATTTTTTTCTGAGATTCCGACTACTATCGATGTTTGGATTGAAGAACGACTAACCCTCATTCTATTACTCGTCGTCCTCACTGCGGTTAACCAATTCGATGTCTAGGTTGAGGAAAAAGATGAACCAACTATCATTTCAGTCCGCCATAGCTTTTGGCCGCGTTTTGCAGGGCTTCTTCTGTGGTGAATTGTTCGTAGTAGGTGCAACGGGTGACGATGCCTTGCGTCGAGCAGCGTTGTCCAATGATATATACCAAAGCCCAACCTTTCATATCATCTGCAAATACATTGTCCACCAAAGCCAGACAACCTTCCATCTCGGTAAACTCGTTGTACTTCACTTCGCGTACCTGAAAGCCCACCACGGGGCAATCGTTATCAGCATAGAACTGTTGTTCGGCGGTATACAGCAAAAACCGCTCAAAAGGTCTTTGGTTGTTGGCTTTGAGGTTGGTGATGAGTGCTGGAGTACCATCCACTTCTCCTAATTGTTGTTGGATGGGCTGCAGTGTACCACCGCTCACAGGGATGTTTGACATCA
>JAEEGJ010011888.1_pt1 | contig 21839 bp, 26 predicted proteins | sample 8958761 | NCBI WGS metagenome assembly JAEEGJ01 (sample SAMN16246546, study PRJNA631951) | gut metagenome | biome: gut microbiome; feature: rumen; material: RS-attached | host: Bos | place: Iran: Karaj | collected 2018-10 | reverse complement strand
GTACTACAACAACGAGAGAATTCAAGTCAAACTGAAAGGACTGACTCCTTGCCAGGCAAGGAATCAGTCCTTATACTCGTTTTAATGCTGTCCGACTTTAGGGGTTCACTTCAAAGGGGGCGGCCCTTATTATAGTTATTGTTTCCACAAATTCCGCTCTAGCACGATTCTTGTGGCTCAATCTTAAGAATTCATAAAAGCGCCACAACTTATAGTCATCGCCTCTCATACCAGCGGTAGAAAAGAATCCGCGCAATTCATATTCTTAGTAGCTTAAATCGAATCTTCAGCCGCTGTAAATTGTTAGCAAGACGGAGGATTCGATTATGAAGACTGAGATTAAGAAAAAACCTATCATCATCGGCGCATTCATCATACTTGGTGCAGCTCTAATATTGTCCTGTTTCTGTCGCCTGCCTGCCAGAGGAAAAGTAATCAACGGATGCATTACCACCTGCCATTGCATCGAGTTAAATCCTGACGGCAGCTACGGCGATAAACACCTGATCATTGATTGCACAATACGATTCAATACCTGGTACGGAAAGACTTGTACATTTGAATGCCATCGTGACGCTGATGTTCCTTATGAACAATGCGGACGTTATCTAGTGCATACGGGCGATTATGTTACCGTTCTATACAACCCGTTATTCCCGGAGTCAGCACAAATCGCAGGACTACCGTGATAACGTGTGTCGCAAGAAGCAACTTAAGCTTTTCGCTTTAATACAGCTATAGCCGCATAGTGAAGAACGTCAAAGCTGTCAGGAACGGTTTCCATGAACTTTCTGTGCTCCGCATCCCACTTCGCAAGCTCCTCCGGCGATAACGAAGCGCCGACTCCTCTGCACGCGATCATACGGCCGTGCCAGGAGTCTCTCGTGAATGGCACCTTCAGGTCGTACTCCTCGTGCTCTTCAAGCTCGAAATAATCGTACATCACTTCCGGGATGTCGATGGGCTTTCGTGTCGCGCCTGCACCCGTCCAATCAGGGCTGTACTTGCGAACGATCGCTTCACTCTTGCCTGCGATCTCGTCTTCAAAGGGAAGCCACGCCATGTAGAGGATCACTATCCTGCCGTCCTTCTTAAGTATCCTGTGAAACTCGGGTGCCACCTTCTCGTGATCGAAATACCAGAAGCACTGACATGCTGTGATAATGTCGAAAGTCTCCGCGGGGTAATCTAGCTTCTCTGCAGAAACTGTTTTGAATTCGATGTCCATTCCTTCCTCTGCAGCAAGCCTTCGCGCCTGCTCTATCTGCTCGGGTGAAATGTCGGTTCCGGTCCACCGCGCTCCGTACTTATACATGTTGCGCGGCAGCACGCCCGTGCCTGTGCCGAGGTCCAATACCTTCTGTCCTTTTACACAAAGACCGCGATCCGCCACTTTACGGTAAAACTCCTCGGGATAAATGTCCCTGTATTTGGCATAGTATTCAGAGGTCTTACCCCAGTCGAAAGCCTTGCCTGCATCTATCCTGCTGTCTTTGATCTCCATCTTATTCCCTCCTTAAATGTCACATTGTGTCATCAATTGATTGAGATTATAATTCCTTGTAAATACTGATTTCAACGGTATTTGCTTCAATGTCTCACATTCACAAAAATGCGTCATTTAAGGAGACCCGTATGAGAGATACATCAGCAAGGCTGAAACAGACCAAGGACGCCATCGCAGAGGCGCTCGTCGCTTTGATAGAAAACAATAACTACAACGAGATAACAATCCAGGAGATCGCTTCGGGATGCAACATCTCGCGAAGGACTGTATACCGTCACTTCAAAACAAAGGACGAGATACTAAGATACAGTTTCAGATCCTGCCTGCAAAAGCTTGCCGATTACATCTCGCTTAGTGATACGCAAGATCTTCACAAGCTCTGCCTTACTTACTTTAAGTTTTGGGAAGAAAACATGGACCGTCTTCTCATGATGAACGACGCAGGTGTACTCTTCAGTTTTGGTAGCGAGTTTGATGCCATCGTAAGCGTAATTGCTGACAGGATGATGAGCAGATCCACCGAAGTGCCGCTCTCTCCTGAAGAGCTTAGTTTGTTCAGATATCGTTTCGCTTATGAGACAGCAGGATTCTGGCAGGTAACAGAATTGTGGAGCCAGGAAAACCCCAGACGAAGTGCTGAAGAGATGGCCATGGTTATGATCAGAATAGTTGAGAATAATAAGCAGCCTTATTGATTCTTCAGGCGGGCGTTCTTATAGATGGTTCTGATACACCACACAATGAACATGACTATCGCGTAAGATATGAATGAGCAGAACGCCATAATCGTCTGGCCGAAGCCCTCCCATGTGTTGTTCTCGACACCCAGCATCCAGAAGAAAAGTGTCGCAACAGAGGCAACTGCTCCGAGTATATGTGTCACGCATGTAAGAACAGGATACGTGCTTCTGATCTGCTTCCCCTGCTTTATGAGGATCAGCGAAAGAAGGACGAACACTATAGCTTCCGTGATTATAGCCTCCAGCCAGCTCTTCGAGAGCGCGATAGAGATTCTGCCGGGTACAGTAGTGTACCTATAATCCTCGTCAGTCCAAACGGTCCTAAAGACACTGCCGTCTCTGAGTATCACCTGCACGGTATCGCCGACCTGCTTGTCGGGAGGTGTGAGCAGCGCGACTGATCTGCCTCCCATATCAGCATCGAAGACCGCCCTTTCGTCGGGATAAAAGTCGTAGTACTCTTCCGTAAGGACGGCATTCTCTACCGTTACCTTCTCCCTGAACTCAAGGTACAGATTGATTCCGAAGATGGTCAGATTGGCGACCAGGCACCATAATGCAATTATCTTGATTCCGTATAGGATATGAACAGATGTCTTCTTCCACATGGTAGTCACCTCCTCACCCTCTTAACCACATAATAAAGCATTTAGTTTGATTATCAAACTAAATTTACGGCAATCGTGTGGCAGTTGTAAAACTCACTTGATATAATGAGGGTCGAGAGGGCGACCTCTTAGTGGAATATTGGTATGGGAAACCAAGAATAAGGGAGGATTTTTATTATGAAAGCTATGCGTAAATTCTGTTCAGTTGTACTTTGTGCATCACTGATGTGTGCGGCGATTGCCGGATGCTCATCAGACGAAGCAGCTGAGACAAATGCAAATGCAGGCGAAGACGCCGCTGTTGAAGAGGAATCTGAAGACGGATTGTATTATGGGTATTTCAAGATCCAGGATATGCCCGACGGCGGGAAAGAATTCACTATTGATTTCGCAAGTTGCTCTTCTGTACAGGAAGTTAAAGAAAATACAGTCGGTGAACTTATTATTCCTGAAGGTGTTACTTCAATTAACGCCATGTTATTTGAAGGATTTCCTAACATCACAAGCGTAACTGTTCCCTCGACAGTAACAGAACTGCCTGCACGTTGTTTTATGAACTGCGCAAGTTTGGAAGAAGTAATTCTGCCTGACACGTTGGAAGTATTGAATGGTTATACATTCTACGATAGCCCTGCACTCGAGACGATTATTCTGCCTAGCTCATTAAGAGTAATAGGCAAGGCGGATTTCGGTTGGGGTACTAATGCTCCTGACGTCAGAAACATCTATTTCTCGGATGGTATTGAGCTTGAGGATTACACATACACGAGTTCTGATCTCGTATATACAGCTATGCCTCGTTCATGGGCTGTAGACAATGTGTATGTTGTTGAGGGTTCCTGGATTGATCAGCACTTCGAAGAACTGTATGCAGATGATACAAATGGAAGTTCAGAAATGCCTGATAGACAGTATTGGGATGGCGTAAATCCTTAAAGGAGGGGCAATTTATGAAATCAATGAAGAAAGTATGTGCATTGCTCGTCTGTGCTTCAATGGCGTTCTCTGTATTCGGGTGTTCATCCGAGGCGGAAGGAAAGCCTGACAGATCCTCTGACGATGCTGAAGAGACTGAAGTTCAAGAAACTAATGCCGATACATCAGAAACCACTTCTGTAGTTGTTGAGTCTGAAGAGACTGATGTTCAGGAACCGGAAACTTCAAGACCCGGTGGCATATATTCTGTTGCAGGAATGAATGCTGATGAGATCATGGATCTGATCGACTATCTGTCTGATGTATCAGCCGGTGATACAGTTCAGTCCTATTATAATAAGTTCCCTGTAGAACCAATGCTTGAAGTATCCACATGTCTTTATTACTTTGACAGGGATAACGATTCCGATGACATTGTCTTGTCAGCGGGCGTAATCTCAGAAGTAAATGAAGACGGAACATTCGCTCTTGCTGACGGCGATTATGTTGACATCGTGTTTGACTTTAGCGATGAGGAACTGTCAATCGAAGTATATGACAGGGTGTTTAATATGTTGTGCAAAGAGCTTCCCGATGCGGAGGTTACAGATGACCGCGACGGCAACATTTGGAATTCTTCAGTCGGATCTTACGAAATGCTGAGACAAGGAATGGGCAGTAATTCTATTCAGATTGATATTCCGATAAGCGCTAACTAAGGATATGTCCAACCGCGTTAATAAAGTGCTTGCGTCACTTATAGTCATTGCCTCAATGTCAATGACAGGATGCTTTATGCAGACAAACAGTGCTAACGAACCGCCGTCTGAAGAGGAACTGATTGCGGCGGTTAACGATCTTGTTTGCGGAGAGCAAATAGAGTATCTGGGAAACGGTCGCTTTTCTTCGTTAGAACGCGATCTGCAATTCTATGAGAGCTGGGTTGAAAGTTATACCAGCGGAGGTTCTTTTGATCATGCTCACCGCTATACTGTTTCTCTTAATTCAGATACTTCCAGAGGATCAAGAAACAATTACAGAACGAGTGTCGTGCGCTACTGGGATGATGAGATCAACGAATGCATGAATCGACATGACTTTGACTCAGCTGAACGTTCGGAGTCAGAATATGCCGACACAATATCTCAAGTGGGAGTTCGCATTACATTCTCGTGCGATGCGTCACCTGAAGCGATAGAAGAGATAGACAGTTTTCTACTCGAGCTAAGAGATATCTGTGTAATGGAAGATGAATTTCATACTGAGCATTATCTTTTCCGATTCCGTGTGGACTTGGTTGAGTTTGATCCCGAAGAAGAGCGCCATATCGGCGTGGGGACGTTTGATATCGACGCCTTGAGTTCAGACGAAGACGTAATGCTTGAAGCTAATGCGAATCCCGAACCCGCCTGGCAGGTCTCAAGACCCGGCATAACAGAGGGTACTAATCTGCCCGGCTACATCGAGATATTAGTGAACTAATAATTCTATGAACGACAAGAATAACACTGCATCCAAAACTCTTTGCATAATATCAACTGTCGTGTTGGTATTAAGCGTTATTGGAACGCCGTTCTTTATCGTAATGTGGGTTCTGTCAGGGTTCGGCGGCAACGCAGCCCTGACAGATTCCTTAACGTTCTTCATCTTAGCCGGCAGCTTCGGATTCTTTGTAAGTCTTGTCCTTGCCATCATCGCGAAAAGCATCAACACCAAGAGCATATATGCGACTGTGTGCATCATTATCTCCGCTATACCTGTACTTATAACGATAGTGCTGGCCGTAATTCTTTCCTTTTATATGAGAAAAGCCCAGAATGAGATTAATCAGATGGAGCGAGCACGGGTTGTTGAGAATTACACTGGTGAGTGGGAAGACGAAGTACAGGCGTGCCTCGACAGGCATCAATTCGATATCGCTGATATCAACTTCGATTACGTAAGTGATGAAGCTGGTAATGACCTGGTTCTCCTGATCTATATCTCAAGAGATGCTCAGCAAACTGAACTCGATCAGATAAATGATTTTCTGCATGAGATAAGAGATCTGTGTTTCGCTTATGAGAAAACAGTTCAGGTCATCCCCTGCTACTTTGATCCCGATGATGAGGATCTGGATTATACGACATACTTCTGGCTCACGGGCGACGAAGATGACATCCTCATAGACATCGATATGAACAGATCGACATCTTCCGTATACTCCTGGTACAGACCGGAGAATCTCCCTGATAGAGCTGACGATTGCAATGTATTATTAGTAGTATATTAAATTTCATCGAGAGAAGGGCATTTTTACTTCGCCTTAACACTTCAATCCTCCGGTCTTTATGTATAACGAAGCATTAGATATAGATCGAGGCTCAGTTCGTTTAATTATTAATATATTAAAAATTATTGACAGCATCAGACATTGCCTCTAACATTATGGCTGATATGAAGTTTTTGAAAGCATGCAAGAAAATCATATATAAACTCTGCGGCAAAGCCCGTTGGCTCCTGCTGACTGCCTTCATACTTCTTGTGGTCTCGATATCGATTTCTGTTATAACCCCGCTTTACCGTTATACTATGGCCACGACTGACGATTATGACCACATTATTCATGAGTATCCTCTCCAGAAAGCCGGGACATTATCGATCAACAACAGCGGAGATATGGCGGTCTACTGTGATCAGACTCCGAATGGTGTTGCAGGCTTTATCAATATAGATACAGGTGATCAGGGCTACTGCGGTATCGGAGTTGTGTCAGGCAACGGCTTTGCCAACGGTGATTCGGTCCTGATCAATAACTTCGCGCTTACCGACAGCGGAGATCTTTACGCAGTATATGAGACTAATACTGAGGACATAGTAGTACGCGTATCCGGAGATTATGTGATCCAAGATTCGGTATTTACTATTGCGCACGACGCATCTGACAGATTAAACGGATGGAAGTTAAGCGCACTTCATTACTTTGACGGATACGTTACTTTCGCGAAGATCGATATGAACGGAGTTACGCTCTATTCGATCGATACAGCGACTCAGGCTGTAAGCACAAGCCGCCTCTATGAGACGGATCCGAACGGCACATGTACGGTTAAAGTCATTCCGGTAGACGGTTCTTTCCTCTTCTTAAGAAACGACGGCAATGTATATGATGTCAGGTTCGACGAGCCTATAGGAGAAAGCATCTACTATTTTGATCCCGCGGACAGCGGTCACCCGTTCTTCGATGATGCAGTCATCTCCAACGGAAAGATCTATGTGGCTGTCGATGGAGATCCCGTTACCGTTTATCTTCTTGAGAACGGAGAATTAACCGAAGTATTCGATACTGAAGGTGTGATCGATGATCCCGGATGTTTTGTTTCTATAGAATCATACCGTCCGCAGGGAGCTTCCGAGGATTCGCTCGTCATAAGCTTCGAGAGAGGACTTCTGACTTATAACGGAGAACTCATCGCGAGGAATATCTTATTAAGACCTAATAACACTCCTCTTATGTACTTCGCCTACTGGGTGAGTTATATGTTCTTCATTCCGATAATCGGACTTATCATCAATCTTATTATCCGCAGAAAAACACTTCTTTATAAGCAGCTGATAATTACGATACCCGTATTCGTCATACTCGCGATCGCCATGGCCGTATCGATATATAACAGAGCGGATATTCAGAAGCAGGCTGAGATAGAGAAAGACATAACCTCTGTATGTGACCTTGCTACCGACAACTTCAGAGGATATGACTTCTCGAAGTTGATGACGCTGAACGAAGACACCGGAGCAGCTTATCAGGAGCTTCGGTCCGAACTCGCAGCATTGGGATCGGGTGCTGATTGGAGCGAGGGATATGAGTTCTCCATAATCTACATAAGCGACGACGGTCACGCATATCTTATTGCTTCAGACTACAGCCTTGAGATACCTATGTTGCAGGAAGTGATCCTGGACGAAGGATTCGACAGGACTTCTGATATTAATCTGTCGAGCAACATGAATGGTATTATCGGCTTAGACGCTTTATCCCGCAGCAATATCAGCGCTTACGGCAAGATCGAAGATACGGATTCAACCGGTGATTACTACCTGAAAGTCTCTGAGGATATTTATTTCCTCTACATTGACAGAATGGAATTATGGGGACTGATCACCGTCTTCAGCTTTATAATCGTATTCGTTCTCATAATCCTGATCATTCTGTCAATGCTCCTCATCACCGGTGTCATTAAGAAGGCAACGAAGACAGTCAAGCGCATCGCTGACGGAGACCTCTCTGCGAGAATCAATTACAAATCGAATGATGAGCTGGGCGAGATCTGTAATGAAGTAAACGACATGGCGATAAACCTCGAGAAATCATTCGAAGAGAAGGACCGCACAGAAAAGTTCTACTACAAGTTCGTTCCCGAGAAGTTCCGCGAGTACTTAGGCAAAGAGAACTTCACCGATCTCTCGCTGGGTGATGCGAGCTCCCGTGAACTTACCGTCCTGTTCTGCGACATACGTTCCTTCTCGATCAACTCCGAGATCATGACCGCAAAGGAGAACTTCGCCTTCGTCAACACCATCTACGGCAAAGCGGGCCCCATCATAAGGGAGCACAACGGCTTCGTAGACAAGTACATCGGGGATGCCGTTATGGCGCTTTTCGAAAAGCCTGATGACGCGATTAAGGCCGCCGCGGATCTTTACCGTGCGATCGTGCTCAACCCGGATACGGCAAAGGAACTTAAAGTAAGCGATATCAATATAGGCATAGGAATCCACACGGGCATGGCGATGATCGGAATCGTCGGCGAGAGTGAGCGTCTGTCGGGCACCGTCATATCCGATACCGTTAATCTCTCATCGAGGCTTGAGTCTTTGACGAAGCAGTATAAGACCGCGATCCTCGTATCCAAGGATACCATCGACCGACTCGCCGCCCCCGAAGATCTCGACATAAGATACCTCGGTATGATACAGGTCGCAGGCGTCAATGAGGTTAAGGGTGTGTATGAGATCCTCGACTGCCTGAAAGACGAAGAAAAAGAACTGCGCTCGGGCAACAGCGTCGAGTTCCGCGAAGCTATGAGACTCTTCCAGCTCGGCCGCCGTGAAGACGCAGCAAAAGCCCTGGAGAAACTGTCAGACGAAGGCCGTGCCGACTACGTCACAACGATGTATCTTGAGTACATCCGCTCACTCTCCCCCGAAGACAAGAGCAACGTCTTCCGCTTTGTAAGAAAGTAAAGCACTCCAATTATGAGAGGTAAGAATGCGATATAACAGATACTGAGTTAAACAAGAAGGAAAAAGTTATGGAAAACAGAGAAGGCTTTGCCAGCAGGCTGGGATTCATACTTGTCAGCGCAGGATGTGCCATAGGAATCGGGAACGTATGGAAATTCCCATATGTGGCGGGTCAGAACGGCGGCGCGGTTTTTGTTCTTTTTTATCTGCTGTTTCTCGTATTGATGGGGATTCCCATTCTTACAATGGAATTGAGTATAGGACGCGGAAGCGGAAGCACTATTGTTCAGGCCTACAGAAAGCTTGAGAAAAAGGGCAGTAAGTGGCATCTTCACGGCTGGGTTTGTCTGGCAGGATGCTATCTTTTGATGATGTATTATACGACCGTCTCAGGGTGGATGCTTGCATACGCATGGAAGTTTTTGACAGGCACTTTTGACGGGTTAGGAAACGAAGAGGCTGCAAATGAATTTGCAAATATGCTCGATAATCCCGCGGAGATGCTCATCTTTATGAGCATAACGGTTGTTACGGGTTTCCTTGTTATAAGTTTGGGCGTCAAAAACGGTCTTGAGCGTGTTAATAAATACATGATGCTGGGACTGCTTGTGCTCATTTTTGCTCTTGCGGGTAAGTGTTTATTCCTTGAGAAAGCCGGCGAGGGTTTGAGTTTCTATCTTCTTCCCAACATTGAGAATGTAAAACAGGCCGGTTTATTGAATGTGGTTGTAAGTTCAATGAACCAGGCTTTTTTCACACTGAGTCTGGGCATAGCTTCGATAGAGGTCTTCGGAAGCTATATATCAAAAGAATATACGCTTGCGGGAGAAGCGGTAAGGATCTGTGTCCTGGATACATTCGTAGCTGTCATGTCAGGTTTGATTATTTTCCCTGCCTGCTTTTCATTCGGAATAGAACCTTCTGAAGGACCCTCTCTCATATTTATTACTTTGCCCTGCATTTTCATTGATATGCCGGGCGGAAGAATCTGGGGGACTTTGTTCTTTATCTTTATGACATTTGCAAGCTTCTCAACGATAATTGCCGTATTTGAGAACCTTGTCGGATCAGCTGTTGATAATTACGGATGGAGCAGGATAAAGTCGGTACTGATAAACGGTGTTGTAATCCTTCTGGGCAGTATTCCCTGCATCTTGGGATACAATGTTATTAAGAACGTTCATCTCATCGGCGGCCGCGATATCCTCGACAGCGCGGATTTCATTGTAAGCAATATTCTGCTGCCTTCAGGATCCCTGATTTTCCTCCTTTTCTGTGTAACCAAATTCGGGTGGGGTGCGGATAAGTTTCTTGATGAAGCAAATACCGGAAAAGGAATTAAGATCAGCCGCAGAATGACCGGTTACTTTAAGTATGTGCTTCCTGTTTTGATATTGCTGATATTCATCAGCGGATTCATGGAATAATCATTATTTAAATGACTCTAAAAAACGAGAATTATAGAAATTAAAAACGCCTAGAGCATTTACTCTAGGCGTTTATCGTCGGACGCTTCTTTTCTAATCTGTTGTTCAATTCTGGCTGTCTGCATTGTACTGAACATACGTTACAGTCTCACCGTAGATCGTAGTCCAGTCGTCTCTCATTGATACCGGGATCCAGCCATAAGTCTCGCACAGACCGTACATCTTATCAGCCTTATCAAGATTTCCGTTCTCACGCTCAAGGTCGTCGCAGCAAAGCATAAAAGCCATGCTTCTGTACGGGTTGTTTGTGATCGTGTATTCCGCCATGCTGTTATCGCTGGAGCTGTTGCCGAAAGAGAGGACAGGCTGAATACCTATCTCACGTACGATCAGATTGACCTTGTTCATGTTGAGATCCTTAAGAAGGAATTCTCCTCCGAAGATGAGCTCATCTTCGCTCGTGAACTGATAATCAAGTCCGGCGGTATCCCCCTGATTGCTAGCCAATACGAGCTGATCTGAACCGATGATCCTGCTGTTAGGAATATTCAGCGGTGAGTTCTCGAAGATACCGCGCACGATAAATCTGTCGGTTCCGCTTACTACGTATACAGTAAAGTCGTTGGCCTCGAGATAATCGATGACCTGGATCATGGGCAGGTACCAGCCGTTGCCACGGGTAAGCCCTTCATAGCTTGGCATCTCCTGCTCCTTGAAAGCCTGCACATAGGCATCAAACTCATCGAGCGTCATGCCGCTGAACGCTGAAGCTAAAGCCTGTCCGTGGTTTACCATCATGTTCTCGGGGGCAACTCCCGTCTCGTTCATGGTGATAATGTCCTGCGCCACCTGTCGCTCAAAATCCGACGCGATATCACGGTAATCCGGGTCTTCCGTAATCCTGTACAGCAACAGCATGTGGTCGAAATAATTCGGGTCGGTCTCACAGAAAAGGGTACCGTCAAAGTCGAACACGGCGATCCTGTTCTCCACGGGAATATAATCAGGTCCGTTAACATCAGTAACAGCCTCAACATAATCTATAAGCGCATTACGGGATTCGCAGTCATTCCACATTGAGAGCGCTTCTTCTCCCGTAACAACAGTTACATCTGCATTCTCTTCAGATTTCTGTGAACAGGCCGAAATGCCGAGCATCATGGCAACAGAAAGTATTAAGCACAAACATCTTTTCATAGTAGTTTCCTCCATCTCCTTTCTGATTTACAACGCAATTATCATCAAAAAGCAGATCGAAACCAATAATCAATTAAGCAACGAAGTGTTGATTAATAGACATATATTTAGAAATTTGTCTAAGGCGCCTTCAAGTTCTGGAGGGAATTGATTACAACTTATGTAAATAATTATAATTAGTAACCGCACATCGTCTCCTTCCATTCGTTAATCATTATGGAAGGAGCAATCGAGGCGGTTGATGAATCACATAGAAGAACAATATGACAAGATATACAGATACTGCTATTACAAGGTCAGAAACAGGGATCTGGCTGAAGATATTACGCAGGAAGCTTTCTTACGCGGTATCGAGGCTCAGGGTACCGGCGTCGACATAAGATATCTGTATCGTATCGCACATAATCTGTGTATAGATGAATTCCGCAGAGTTAAAGCAGACCCGATAGATGATGTGGACGTGTCTGACGGCACCAATCTGTCTGAAACAGTAGTAGATTCCATCGTCCTTAAAGAAGCCCTTCAAAAGTTGAGTGAAGAAGAGAGGGAAGTTCTTCTGTTGCGCTACGCTAACGAGGAACCGATCTCGGTCATATGCAGCATCTACGGCAAATCGAGATTCGCGGTTTACCGGTGGATACAGTTGATAATAAAAAAATGCAGAGATTACACGGACGGAGGGAACAGCTGATGAATAACAGCAAACTTACAAAAGACATAGCTCAGGCATTCGAAGCACCGGCCCCGGTCCGTAGGGAGAAGTTCTTATATGAGAACGGCCTTTATACGAAGAAAAGCCGCCTCTCCCTCATCATCTCGCAGACAGGATACATCCATAAGAGCGTATGGATCTTAAGCATCATGGTTCTTATTGCAGCCGTCGTCATTCTTCAGAAGGATGTTCATGCTGCCATAAGATTCTCTTCGCTTATAATGCCGTTCGTCGCAGGTACAGGAGTATTCGCTACGATGCGCTCCAGGATGTACGGAATGAACGAGCTTGAGGCTTCGACCGTGATGTCCTTAAGAGGATCGATTTTTACGAAGTTCGCAGTCATATCCGTAAGCCACTTTATCCTGATGATAATCCTCGGCATCTTCATGGGTACCGGCTGCCATATAGTTGCACCTTATCTTCTGACATCCGCTCTTTGCATGGAGCTTGAGAGAACGAAAGCCGGTCGTGACAGCCAGTATTTCTGTTTTCTCGTATCGGGAATAATAGCAGTCCTCGTGTACCTTACACAGTCGTATCTTTGGCCGTTAATCGCTGGTGCTACCGGCGCTGTTTCCATAACTGCTACGGCGCTTCTTATCTTAGCTAACGTTAGAGAGTACATAATCATTTACAAGATGGAGGAAAGCAAATGGAACTTTGTGTAGACAGGGTGACCAAGCAATATAAAAACAAGATTGCAGTAGACAGAATGAGCTTCAATTTAAATCCCGGCGTAACGGGTCTTCTCGGAGCCAACGGCGCCGGCAAGACGACCTTGATGCGCATGATCAGCGGAGTACTCATACCCGACAGCGGAGAGATTACTTTCGACGGCATGAGCGTAATGAGCGAGCAGTACAGGGATGTATTAGGATATCTCCCTCAGGACTTCGGTTACTACCCCGAGTTCACGGCAATGGGTTTTCTTTTGTACTTCGCGGCGCTTAAGGGCATCGAAAAGAAGCGTGCCCGCACACGTGCCGAGGAGCTTCTTGAGGTCGTAGGACTTAAGGACGAGATGCGAAAGAAGATAAAGACTTTCTCAGGCGGCATGAAGCAGCGCGTAGGTATAGCTCAGGCACTTCTTAACAGGCCTAAGATACTTGTTGTCGACGAGCCTACGGCAGGCCTCGACCCCCGTGAGAGAGCGAGATTCCGCGACCTTATAAGCGATATCGCCAAAGAAAACGTTGTGCTTTTGTCGACACACATAACGTCTGATCTTGAGCACATTGCGAACCGACTTCTCGTAATGCAAAGCGGACAGCTTATCTGGCAGGGAGACTGGAACGAGAACAGCCCCGACTTAGAGGAGTTCTACCTCTCCATGCTCGAGAAGGGGGCGCCCGAGAATGTTTAAGACACTTTTCTTCTATGAACTTAAGAAACTTGTTACGAACAAGGTAATGGCAATAGCTTTCATAGTCCTGCTTCTTGCCGGCGCGACGATGGGACTTAATGAGGAAGGACGAAGCAGCAACCGCCAGGCTGCTAAGATAAGCGAAGACCGTAATGTACTTAACGGACGCATGTTGGATGATGCTCTCCTGTCAGAGCTTTCAACAAAGGCTCTCGATGAGTACGGACTTGTATGGAATCAGGAAGACATTGCCTATGAGGATGCGGCTACGCTTGTCATAGAAACTGTCGGCGAGAACATTCCTCTTTCAGATATAGATGCAGATCTATTTTATGAGAAAAGGGCCGAGATGATAGATGAAGGCATGACTCTTGCAGGCATCACAAACAGTGAACGCAGCTACTGGGAGCAGGAAGAATCTTCAGTACAGATACCGTTTACAGTCGATAATGTGAACGCTCCTGTCGCGATGGCAAACGGTCTTTCCAACATTGCTCTGCTCGGCTTATTCTATACCGCCATCTGCCTTTCAGGTGTGTTTGCCGGCGAGTACAGATTAAGAACGGACAAACTTATCCTAAGCTCAAGAAACGGAGGCAGGAAGCTTCTCCTTGCGAAGATAAGTGCGGGGCTTTGTTTCTCGCTGGTAAGCATGCTGGTGATAACCGCAGCCTTTGTTGCCGTTACGATCTCAGTATGGGGCACGGAAGGCTTCGGCGCGATGGTGCAGCTTCAGTGCCCTTTTGCAGCCGTCAGCATGACTCAGGCGGACCTCATAAAGCACATTCTCGTTCTGCTTATCGCATCGACCGTATTGTCTGCTCTCACAGCTTTGGCGCTGTCCGAGCTTGTGAGAAACGAGATCGCAGTAATCGGAATCATGATTGCCGTTAATGTCGGTTCTTTTGCAGCTGGCCTGTTTGTACCGAACGACATGCGTGTGCTGTCGCAGGCAGTCTCCATGGCGCCGATGACGTTCATAAGCCCGAGGATGCTCTACGAGTTCAGGCTCATCGGATGGAGCGGACATTACATAAAAGCTTTCGAGTTTGTGCCCATGCTTTATCTTGTGCTAAGCCTGCTTCTGATGCTGATTTTGTGCCGCCACTACCTCCAAGTTAAGAGAAAGTAGTTTATAGATTGAACGAATCACTCTTCGGAGATAATGTTCAGATCGTCCTTAACCCTTGCGACGATGGCACGGTCACCTGCGTTGTATTCTTCTTTGCCGAACAGAACGCTGATCTTGCATTCTTCAAGACCTTTGATCACATAACTGCCGCTATCTGTCTTTCCGGTTACTTCACCGTAGTAAAACTCGTAATCGTGATTCTTGAGAGCCTTTGATGTGGCTATCGCATCGTAGATCGAATAAATTGGAAGAATGATGCAGAAAAGACCCAATGCGCTTATTATCAGCCTGTTGAAAAAATAGACAACCACGAAGATAATCGCGAGTATTATTGCCGCAACAATGAATGATATCGGGATGAGCTTGAGCGAAAACGACTTGGTCTTCTTAACGAATTTACTCTCCAATTCCCCACTTACTGTGGTAGGGATAAGAGATTGTTCATTCATTGCCTTATTTACCGTAAACTTCACATCAGCTGCCATAAGTCCTCCGAATCTTCCTGATAGAGTGCAGATGTGATTAAATCGCAGTTGGCCTATCAAGTCAACTTTTTAAAATGATATTCCCTGTTCATCGAACTTAAGATGAGCAACTTCGTAATCGTTGGCATAGGATTTGTTCCCGGTTTATCCATGGCAATAACCGGACTCATAACATCGATTCAGCAAAAAAAGATCCGCAAAGCCGTTTTGCGGATGGCGCAATATACTTTGTTCAGCCCGCAAACAGTGTATTTCCGGGCATGCACCATATTGGTGACACGGTTCTTACAGGGTGGTGCTTGATGTTTTCGGGCCCCAAGAGGATACTGAAGCCACATCTGCAGGTGATTTTACGAAAGGATCGGATTTGACATGGTCGAATTTGGCGAACAGTTAAGAAGAGCAAGAGAAGCAAAAGGAATGACGCAGCAGTCTCTGGCTGAACAGTTATATGTAACCAGACAGTCTGTTTCACGATGGGAATGCGGCGACCGTTACCCGGATCTTCTTACCACGACGAAGATAGCTCAGGTCCTTGATGTGAGCCTTGACGACCTTTTATCCGGAAAAGAAATGGAGAAAGTAGTAGAAAGAAACCCTGTAGTTGAAAACAAAACCGCAAACAGCATTATGACAGCGCTTTACGCAGCAGTCTTATTGTCAATGACCGTTCCCATACTTGATGCTTTATTGAGACATCAGGAATTCGCAGACAGCAGCATGCCGAGCTACGACACCTTTGTCATAATTCATGTATCTGTCATTATCCTTGAGCTATTCAGCTTCGCGTTCGGACTCGTCAACGCAATAAAAGGCTCTCTGTCACCTAAAAGAATGGGTGCGGTCATAGGAGCTTATTTCGCGGCAAACTGCATAACGGGGGCGGAATCGGTGATCAGATCATTTCCGCCCGAGACGATTGCGCGGAGTCTGTCTAACGGCAGTACCGGTAATATCTTAAAAACTCTTTTTATGATCGGGCTTTTGATGCTTCCGGGAATTACGGGAGCAGCCGGGACATTCTTCTATTTCATCAGGAACAAAAACCTGACCGTCTGGCCCGTATTGATAACTATAGCTTCAGTTGCCGGAATAAGCCTCAGCATAACCAGCAAACTGAACATTCTCACTAATTACAGCGAGCATTTCACTATGAATCAGACAGTAAGCCTGGTACTGACTGTTGCGGTATACGCTTTGATCATCTATCAGACTTTTACACTTCAGATCAAAAGGAAAAAAGCCAAGGAAACCGCCAATAAGTGATCAGAACAAAAAAGGATGCCGTTTTGAAGTGAACCCCTGAAGTTGGACGATTAAAAATGAGTATAAGGACTGATTCCTTGCCTGATTGGTTTATTTTATTGAACTTAAACTGGCAAAATTAACTGGGCTCGCAATGGCTATATTAAGCGGGCTCAACAACTTTACCCGGATGATATAATTATCATGTCTGAGGGAGCGATCCCTTAGTCAAGAAAATCAGCAGGATAGTGAAATAAGCAAATCGGAATTTAGGTGATAGGGTATGGACGCATATGAAAAAGCAATTGCAGATGCAATAAATGATATTGCTGATAAGGAAATCTACTTTCATCCATCTGAAATCATGTCTCTCTCCGATACACTTGCTTACAAAGTAATTGGAACGCTCCTCTCATGGGCTTGTCAGCCTCAAAATATTATGCCGATTACGATTGCAAGAGATTGTTTGAAACAATTTCCTGTTGAATGGGTATCTCCCAAAATCAAACAAACAGTATTCCATTTTATTGATATCACTGATGACTGGGATTTTCGGCGATTATTAGAGTTGTGTGACCTGATTTCGATTGATCTTTTGAAATGGGCTATTACATTGGGAGCAGATTCCACTAATCCCGACATCATAGAAGCTGTTGATGATTTCAATGAATATATTATCAGAAAGAGTGTACTAAATTCGGATTTGTCGGGATGAACGATAGAGCGTTATCTCTTGAATATAATGAACTAAACATAGAAGTGTATGAGAAAGTTTATTAGTGAATACAATAATGGCAGATACAAAGCCGGTTGTACAGGCGGCACTGTTATTGTTATCGATATGGAGACCAATGAGGTAATCGACAAGATCAAGGTTCCATATTGTTATTGCGGAACGTTTGTTGGTGATCGGGATATCTTTATTGCAAAGTCTACAGCTGGCTATCTGCTAAAATACGACATCAAAGCAAAAGAAGCGACTAGGATCCGTCCTTCCACAATTACGCAAGACGGCGGATTTGCAGTATGTCCGTGGGATAGCAGATTTTATAATGTCGAGATGACTAAGAAGGGATTTCAGATCACAGTATATGATGTTGATGGGTTCAAACCGTATAAGATCGTGCCGATAAATGGGGAAATATGTAATGTTGATGGAATCGAATTCGGTGATCAACCTGTGTGGTATGTTTCTCTCTCGTATTTCTATAAGGGATATGTTAAGTATGCAATAGCTAAAATGAAAGACTACGAGTCTGTTGAGATCAAGAATATCGATTACGATGTTTATAATCACATCGAGTCATACGAGTATTGGAAAAGATGCGGTTTTTCTGATGATGTCGGAAGTATTGCCGGAATGGTCAGCGATATATACCAAATTCCAATAACTATGGCAGAAATATTCAATCAATAATAATATGAACAGCAGAGAACACAATCAAAAATCAAGACAGGCAAGGCTGATATGGGAGAGAATCGGTCAATTAACCGACACTCCCTGTCCTTTATGCGGACAAATGAACAAGATTTACATATATAAATATGATGCCTTGGCTTGTATTAGCTGTAATGAATGGCTGGAAGAGGCCTGTACCGATCCTATGTGTTCTTTTTGCGCCGGCAGACCGGAAACACCATATGAAGTATACTGGAGAGAAAAAGAGTCTCCATCGGATTATTCGGAAATCAAGAAATGGCGTCGGGACAATTATTCTCATAAGGAAAACGGTAAGTTAAAGCATGAGAAGAAGAGAATTCTATGACAAATAGGTACTGATTATGAAAATAATAGTGTTAGTCGTTGTTCTTATGAGCTTTTGTTTGATCGTAATGGTAATGCGGAAATATGCAACCGGTATCAATGGCCTTTCGCATAATCGTCTGCCGGTAAAACTGGACGATGAAGGGCAATCAGATGAAAAAGACCCAATAGAGATTATTTATCGTGCTTACATTGAGAATAGACGAAAAAATTACAATAAGGCAAAACCGAAAGAAAGAGCTCATCTCATGGTTTCGGAATGGATCGAATACGCAGAAAAGACGATTGTGCTGGAGTTTTATGAATTCACACCTGAAGAATGGATCAATGAAGCGGTCGCGTATTTATATGATACAGGTGAAACAGAGATTGCGGAAATGATGGAAAAAGGCATTCACGATTATCACAATCCGAAATATACCGATATGTGTGATTATCCCGAAGAATGGGTTGATGATTGTTTTGAGATTGACGAATGGATATTAAAAAACAAAGAACGGCTTCATAAATGGCTGGATGAGTATTTAAATAAGTGGTAAGAATTATTTATGACTATTTTTATTTTTGGAAATAACACTTTTTAGCATTAGGATCTGCACTTGATTGTAGTAATCACAAGACGAAACTATGATACTGGAAATCGAATATTGGAAATATGATGTATCACCATTGCTTATGGGCAAGACAGAGTCTATAGGCCAATTGCGTAGAAATCTGGAAAGGGTTGAAACATTATGCGATCAGGAAACTGATAATTTCATTCCGTTGTTTTGCAGAATGTTTCAGTGGGAAGTGATCAACTCTGATGAGCCTTCAGATTATATATACGACAGGGATGTTCGAAGACTTATCAAATGTAAATACGATGAATGAGATCAAAAGGATACTTGCCTATGGATTATGACCTGGACAATCTTATATTTAGTAAGATTTGGGAAGACGAAACAACATTTGAACTTCAGATAGAAGTACATTCTCAATATGTGTATGCGCATCAATCGTGTTATTTTAACGAAGAACTGCTGAATAGACTTGCTGCCTTTCTGACGGGTATTTGTAAGCCGGATAATTCTGAAACATATTTTGAGTCGGGTTGCAAAAGCGGAAAGTATATTCCGGCGTTTTCTTTAGCGTTAAGCACTGACAAGCAGGGACATATTACAATGGAAGTTGATCTGGAAATCTGTGATGTTGATGATCGCTCGCATCGCTGCCAGTGTAATGTTAGGTGTGAAATGGGCGCTTTGGAACGTTTTGGAAAGAGACTAACAAAACTAAATGTGGGAGAGATAGGCACTCGAATTGCTCTGTATGAGACATGATGTTACAGATGAATGGTAATAAGGTTGACGAGAACTATATATGAAATCAATAGATATCTTAAGGATAAAATATGGAAAACATTAAATTATATAAATGTCCTTGTTGTGGTTATAATACTTTAACAGAAGAATATAATCCGAAAATTGGAACAGGATATGATATATGTCCGCTATGCGGATGGGAAGATGACGGAACAATAGATGTCAACAGTGTCAGATCTATAAATGGTGGATCGATTTCTGATTATCGCAAAAGATTATCATTAAAGTCCATAAGTAATAGCAGGTCGGAACAATATAAATATCTATATTATCTTGTAGATAACGAACGCTGGTATTATGAATTAGATGAAGATAGATACGCAATCAAGCAGATTGTAATAAATGACGAAGGATACCATTTGTCTTGTTTTGAAGATAGTTTGGCGGAGGGTGTTGTTGATCCTGATGGTTTTGATGGGGAAGGAATCTCAAAATGGATTTCAAGCGATGACTTTTATGATGTATGGAACCAATACTTATACAAACATGCTGAAGCTTGGAATGCTACAAAAACAAGACATTCATTAGGAAGTATTTGCTCAGGGCAGACCAAAGCCTTTTATCCGCAAGGTCAGTTAATTGAAGGGGCGGATTATATGGGCATTTGTCCAATTGAATCCGGATGCATCCACGAAGTGAAAGATTATTGCGTTGTTGGGTATGATGAAAGCAATATGTGGTTGATACTTAAACAGGTATAAGAGATCAGCAGTTTAAAACAACATTTGGAAATATACTTATAGGGTGAATGATTTGCTGAATCTGTTTTGAGGAAGCGATATGAAATATATAGATTGGTTGATTAATCGCGAAGAGTTAAAGAGTTATTCTCTAGAAGAGTTTAATCGTGACGATGGTTCAGTATATGGATTCATGGTCCTTAAACTTGGGGGATTCACGTTAGGTTTTATTGATGGTGCTGGGGAACGTGAAGGCGATGAAGATATTTCATTTTATGTCAATCAGTTAATTAAGTGTGGTATCGCATTGCAAAGAGGTGAAGTATTCAAGGTTGGTTTGCTAAATAGCAATCTGCTCGAGATTAGAGTCAATATGGACAAAACTGTAGTAGTTGAAGTTTGGAATATTTATAAAGAAAATAAAGAATATACATATGAGTTATCTTTAGTTGATGTCATTTCTGAAATAGAATCCACATATTTGAAGTACATTAGTGATATAAAAGAGATAAATGAAAGCTTATTGCAGTCCAAGCTAACAAAAAACACTTCAGTATTATATGAGACCTTTATGAAAACGTTAGAGAATTGAGTTTTTGTTTTATATTCTAACTATATGTTGTGAGAACTGCCGTGAGTGTGAAGATTGGATAGACTTGGAATTATCGTAATTCATTTGAATTACGAAGGAAGTGATATAAATATGAATAGATTGGGCTCACTGATTACTCAGTTAGAAAGTACAGAAAAATATGATAAAGAAAATGTCTTAATTGATATTTATATTTATTTACGGGAAGCTGAAATGGGTTTAAACGAGTCTCAAAGAGTCTTTGTAAATTTATCGCAACTTAGAGATATTTCGTTGGCAGATGGTTCACAAGCGTTTTTCGATGATTGGGGAAAAGAACTAATTGACATAAAAGTTTTAGCGAAATATATAAGCAGCAATTCATGTAAAATGCTGGAAAAACTGATTCAGAAGCAGTATCTTGAGTTTGATGAGTGGATAGTGGAGAATCAGTGGATCTTTAATGATGAATTATCGGATATTGTTAGAAGTTATTTTGGCGTTTAGACTATTTAATCAACAGTTTTGTGAACCCGGGAACTAGCTGTAATGAAGTATGATTTTGAACACTACCTGCAAGCAGGTCACGGACGTGCGTATGTGATTGCCAGAGCTGATCCGGAACGCTACCGCGACAGGATCATGGCGGCATGCAGGAAAGATTATTCTTTCGATATGCAAAGCGAAGGATCGCGTGCATTTCTGACTTATGATCTTATCTCACTATATGAAGATCCCACACCGTTTATCGAAGCCATAAAGGAAAGTTATAAAGACCCTGTTGCAGATAAGGATTGGAAGCAGATATGTTATCTGACGGATCTTCTCTTATTTTTCGAGCAAAGAAAAACTGTTATCAAAAAGTATAAGCAGCTCGAAAAGAATCTGTATTCAGATGA
>JAEEGJ010011887.1_pt1 | contig 21843 bp, 14 predicted proteins | sample 8958761 | NCBI WGS metagenome assembly JAEEGJ01 (sample SAMN16246546, study PRJNA631951) | gut metagenome | biome: gut microbiome; feature: rumen; material: RS-attached | host: Bos | place: Iran: Karaj | collected 2018-10 | reverse complement strand
ATTCACCATTAGATATTTTATCAGTAGTTGCATATATTGAATCAGCTAAATATTCTTTAATTGTTAAAGTCTTAGTCTTCTTAGGTTCATCACTAGTTTTTTTAGGTTCTTCAACAATAACTTTTGTTTCATCAGTAACTACTGTTTCATCAGGAATTTCAAGATTATCTAATTCAAGTGCTAAATCAAATATTTCATTTAATATATCATCAGCTTTTTCTTCTCTTAATAGTAATTTATAATAATCAATAAATAAACTACTACTCTTTAAATTAAGATAGAACTCTCCATTCTTATCATAATTAATAGTTTTAGTACTATCAGATGGTTTCATTAATTCAACAACTTTATCAACCATTGAACTTAATTTATTATAATCAATATCTTTCTTTTCTTTATCTATTTCTGATAAATCAACTTTATAATATAAATAAATTAAGAATGAATGAATATAATTAACTTTTAATTCTTCACCATATTTTTCTGCATATTTACTACTAGCACTATAAAGTTTTTTATAATAACTCTTTTCTTCATTATATTGTTTACTACCTTCTTCATATCCAGATTGGAAATTACCAGAATCATATACTGATGGTCCAATAGCAGGTATTGTTTGACTTATATTACCACCAACAAGTACTCCAAGAGTAACCATTCCAAATAGTAACAAAAGTACAAAAGCACCACCAAATATAGCAATTTTAAGTTTAATTCTTTTTAGAAATCTTGCTGCATAATTATCTGAAGTTGATTTAGATTCTTCTTCATTTGTATCATTAGAAGAATTATCTTCGGTTTCTGAAACATTTTCCTTTGAGTCAGATTTATTTTTTCTTCTTTTACCAGGACGCAAAAAGCTTTTAGCTCTTTGTAGTGAATTTTGTAATCTACGTGAACCAATATTATTATTTTTTTCAGCTACCTGTTGTGTTTTTGCACCTAAACCTTCGGGTTTTTGATGATTTGTTGGATTAACTAATTGTTGATTATTTTCTTGCTTTTCAACTTTAGTTTCTTCAGTTTTTGTTTTAGTTTCTTCTTGTTTTCCACCAGCTGCACTTCTAAGTCCGGCATTACGATTTTGTTGCCATGAGCTAGCAGAATTATAAGATCTAGCTGCAGCTTCATGTATTTTATTAGCGGCAACTTCATCAAAACTTTCCTCTTCTAATTCAGAGTTTTCATTCATTCCGTTCACAAAATTCACCTCCTTACTATTTAAAGAAAGACCTTATTTAAGGCCTTTATTTTTTTTATAATCCTCCACCGGAACCAAACGCATCTAGTTCCTCTTGGGTAACAATAACATCTATTTGCATACGCTTATTTCCACAAACAAACAATGCTTGACCTTGAGAATATCTCTTTATATTATCAATCTCATTATCATTCAAATCAACTAATTTAGATAAATCCTCAACAGATTGTTTATTTAGTTGCATTATTAGATAATATGATGCATTTCCAAATATAGCTTTACCTTGAGTTATAACACTTGGATTAGAGAAATCACTTGGTTGTTGAGTAATAATAATTGTTCCTGTATTATACTTTCTTGCACGACGTTGTACTTGAGCTAAGAAATCAGCTCCTAAGATATTATTTCCAGCAAGAAGTACATGTGCTTCATCAACCATTAATATTGTATCTTTTCTTTTATCCAAACATAATCCCCATGCATACTTAAGTACATTGAAGAATAATGCATTTTTAATATTTTCATCAGAATTCATTAACTCTTTGATATTAAATACAATAAACTCACTATTACTTGGAATTGATGTATGTCCATCAAAGTAATACTTTAATTCTCTTACAAATGGACGAACTTTAAGTTCTAGGCGTTCTAATACATCACGTTCATGCGTTTTTTCTGTTGTTCCAGTAAGTCTTCCACGTACTGTTGCATAAACATCACTAAATGTTGGGAAATCTTCACTAGTTTTACTTGAAAAATCACTTTCAAAATTTATACCAAATCGATGATATGTATCTTGTACAACTTCACTAAATAGTGTTAATACATCTTCTTCTATATCTGGATAATAGTATCTCATAAATGCTTTTAAGAATTGAAGTGTTCTAGTTAAAACAGTATATCCAATACCATTTTTAATATCTTCTTCATCCGCATCCATTACTATTTCAAGTGGGTTAATTAATCCATAACTACCACCTTTACCAAGATCAATAGAATCTCCACCATATAGCATACACATATCATTAAGCTCATTTTCTGGGTCAATTGCTACTATTTGGCAATTATTTCTAATATGTCCTCGAAGTAATAGTTTAGCAGCAGTAGATTTACCACTACCAGAACCACCTAAGATAACCATATTAGCATTATTACGATTATTTTCTTTACGTACTTTATACAAGAATTGATTAAATAGGATAACTCCACCTGAGAAATCTATACCAAGTAAGTTAGATAAACCAGGATCCTTAATAGAATCAAAGACAAATGGATACATAGCAGCCACAGTAAATGATGGCATTGGTGTACCAATTCTATCTTCTACTTTTTGTTTAGGGAAAACTGGTAAAATAGATTTTAAAATATTTTCTTGTTCAAAACGAAGTGATACAGCACGTAACTCCATTGCATCAAGATAATTTTTAACATTTTCTTTTCTATTTTCTAATTGTTCTTTAGTATTAGCCATAATAAGAACATGTAATTGAAAATCAAATATCATATCTTGATTAGCAGCTATTTGTTGAACAAAGTTTTCCAAAGATTCATAATCTTGTCTTAATCTTTCTTGTAAAGTTTTATCTTTTTCTTTTTCAAATTTTTCACGATAATCATTAATTTGCTTATTAAGCATAGAACGCATTACAGAAAATGGTACTGGTATATGCTTAACAACTACTTTAATACCAGACATATTTGTTAAACCTGATAAATAACCAGGAGTAATAAACTTAGGATAAGAAATAACTGTCATTATTGTGGCATACTTATCGCTAATCATAAAGTCTGATGGATTAAATTGTAGTCCCTTAGGAGCGATTTCAGAAGAAAACATACTCATCTTACCACCACCGTTCCAAAGTCACTTCTAACACCACCATTTAAGAATCCATCTAAGATAACTCTTAAATCATCATCTGTAGTAGGTGTAGCAAGTAAACTACAACCAGCAAAACCATTTACTATTGTACGTAATTTATCTTGTAATACTTCCATTCTACTTTCTTTAAATAGAATATAGTATTCTGTATCAACAACTTGATTATTAATAAACATATCAGCTTTGTCCAAGTCTTGCATAATCATTTTTCTTCTAATTGGACTAACTGTTTCATCATTAAGCATAAGTTCAAGTTGTGATGTATAAACTGATATATCAACAGGACGATCAGCTGCAATTAACCAAAACTCGAAATTGAATGTATTATAACAATTTCTAAGTGCATTAATTATATTTTCTTGTGTAATTGCATCAAGAATAAATATATTTCTTGGATCAATTTTAACACCTGTAACCATATCTTTATTAGGTAATGTGATAATACCATTTTTTATAGATTTAACTCTTACCCAATTTTCGGTAAAAGCTGAATTAGTTGTTTTTTTAACAGGTTTTTTATTTTGTCCTTGTACTTTGTTCACGTTCGGATTCATAAACAGCACACCATCCTCTCCATTTATAATTTCGATTATTACTATAGAAACTAATTATTTCACCAATACATACCATTACATTATGATAATTAGGAATTGGAATTACTAATCCAATAGCTATTAATCCAGGAAATACCGCTAAGATATTCCACCATCCTGTTATTTGTAAACTATTTAGAAGTAACAGTAACGCGAATGTAACAATGACCCCTGTTAAAAAGATTCCCAAATCAATTGGTCTAAATATATTTAATATCAGTTTACCTCTTTTGGTATTAGCTGGTATTAAAAATCTATTGTTATCCAATTAGTATCACACTCCTTTTTATTCTATTTTTTATCGTATTTATCAGCAAGATTCTTGATAATAGCATTGGAAGCTTGAGTACCTTTTGCTGCGATATTTGATGTTTGAGCTGATTGACCCATAGCTTTATTAAGTCCAATCCAATCACCATAATGATCTGGTTTTATATCCCATGAACCATCGGCTTTTTGGAATAGAAAGCCTTTACTCTTAGCTGTTTCCCAAACTTCACGTCCATATTGTGTATCACCACTATGGATAATGTTAGCTTCCAAAGCCTCTTGAATAGCTTTAAGGAAGTTAGGATTAATTTTAGATTCAAATCCAAGCCTTGCATATTGTGTTGAATCAAAATTTTCTGCAAGAGATGGATTTTTCTTAAGTTCAGATTCAAGTTTCTTGGTCATATTAATAATATACTTATCTGCTTCACCTTGTAATTTATCAAGCATTCTACTTGCTTTGGCTACATCATCTCCGGAATATACACCGTTTTTATTTTCTGAAATTGTTTCCAAATCCTTCATTACGCCAGCAATTGTATGATCACCACTTTCACCCATAGATCTTAAATCAAGTTTAATTTGATTTTTACCTCTACCGAAAGTATAATTATCAACACCTACATCAACACGTAATGATGCTAGGAACTTTTCATCCTTCATTAATTCATCTGTAAATCTAATTCCACCAAATTTCTCACCAATTTGATTATGAACTAAATCTAATGCTGCCTTAGACTTATCACTGGCATTCTTAGCTGCATCAATTTCAGCATTCATTACATCCAAGTCAGAATTAATACCCATTCTACGTTTAATAACTTCTTTGTTGTAATCCCAATGTGTTTGATTATTATCTACTAAAGCCTTGTCTAACTCGTAACTCTTTTGACCTGCTCTATCAGTAGCATCAAATGTTTCTTTGTAACCTTTACCTTTAACATAACTTTGATATGCACCAGTTTTATATGATGAAGCTGCTGCTCTTAAAGCACGACCGGTAACACCATGACCCCATCCTTGCTTGTCATTATATTTACCAACAGCTTCTTTAATAGCTTTTCTTCTTTCTTTTCTATCCATGCCCTTTAATTTATCTGGAGTAAGTCCTTCATCCTTAAGAGCTTGAGCACGAGCATTAGCACGAGATGAGATATAAGATTTACCAGCACCAAGTGTAGCTCCAAATAATCCACCAGCACGTGCAAACATGTTCTTCATATCATCAGAAGTAACATTTTCAAGTCCTAGTAAATCAGTAATAAACTTAGGAGCATTCTTAGCAAACATTAATAATCCTAAGATTATTGCAACATGGACAATAATATATCTAAATATATCTCCTTGACCTAAGTCTTTTAATATACCAGCTTCAGTAATCTTCTCTATTGCAAATACAACAAAGTAAATTACTGCCATACGGATAAATAAGTCTAAGTAAACACTTACCGCTGCTTTAACAAATTTATTTAATTTATCTTTACTAAAAATATAACTTGATATTGGAATAGGCGCTAATATTTGAATAATACTAAACTTAATCGAACGAATAGCTACATCCGTTATCATAACGAATAGTACATAACACATAAATATTCCCGCGACTGTCGAAATGATTATTATATAGTTATAATGGCAATCATCCATACTTCCGAATGCACCAAATAATGATAGTGCTGGACAACCAGCTGTTGCATTTTTCTCAAATGATGCAAGATCATTAATTCTTTGATTACTTGCTATCTTACTTTCGTGCCCTTCCCTAACTGGGATAAAAGCACTTAATACTTGAAAGGAAATATTTTTTCCTTGTTTATCATCTTTAAAATCAACTCTTTGTTCTGTTCCAAAAATAATATTTGGAATAGCTTCAACGATTGGTTTTTGAATCTTAAATGCAAAAGCAAATAATGGTGGTACTATAACAATCAATCCTAGACTGACTGCTGCTCTTAATAAAATACCCCCAAAGCCTTTATCTTTATCATCAAACGTATCCGGATTAATCATATATTGTATTGCTGCTATAACGAGTTTGAAAAGCATTAATACTCCGACTACTACATATATTCTATGAGTAAGACCAGTTATCTGCCCTTCAGTGAAAAACTCTATGTTTGCAACATCCATTATTATTCTAAACATTGCAGCAGCCATACTATAGATAATGTAATCTATAAAAGCCATTAAATATAAAATAAGCATCATAATTTGATCACCACCAAATGTATCTATCCAAATCTATAATTATACATAATTATACATTTTAATTATAACATAAAGTTATAATAAAATGAAACAAATATTTGTAAATTTCTAAAAACTTTTTTATTTTAACACAAATACTTTTAATAAACAATATTTATTGTAAAAAAGAAATGATTTTTTATCATTTCTTTTAAAAATTATCTATATCTTGAAGCATCTTCTCTAGAACTATTAAAGTCTATAGTTTTGCTCGCTGGTTTTACATAATCTCTAATAATATTATTAAATTCATTAAATGCTCTATCACGATTATGAAACTCAAAAATTATTTTATAAATAAACGCATAATAACATATTTCAGCAACACCTTTAATTACATCAGCAGATTTTCTTCTAAACAAAAGTCCCATTTCTCTTATTTCTTCTTGTTCTACTTCTCTTAAACGCTTGTAGTAAATGTTACATAATGTTTCAAATACAGTTCTTTGATCATTAGACATAATTGACATTGGTAATGCATCTACAATTGTTTTAAAATATGAGTTATTGTAAAAATCATAATTATTTTGAAATTGAGTAAACATATAATTCCTCCCAACTTGTAAATAATATTACCACAAAAAGAAAAATATGTCAATTTTGACATATTTTACTTAATAACTATATTTACTAGTTTTTTAGGTACTACTATTACCTTAACTATTTCTTTATCATTTATGAATGCTTGAACATTAGGTATTTCTTTAGCTAAACGTTCCATTTCTTCTTTAGAAGCATCTTGAGATACACTAACCTTACCACGTACTTTACCATTTACTTGAACAACCATTTCATATTCATCTTCAATAGTTTTAGCTTCATCATATTCTGGCCATTTACTTGATACAATTGGACTAAATCCAATCATTTCATTTAACTCTTCAGTAATATGTGGTGCAATAGGATTCAATAGTGTTAACAACAAGTGATAATCTTCTTTAGTAATACTATCAAATTCCCCATATTTATTAGCTAAAATCATTAATGCAGATACAGCTGTATTATAACCTAAATGTGTTAAATCATAAGTAATCTTTTTAATAGTTTGATTTTGTAATACTTCAAGTTCTTTAGTAAATCCCGGTTTGTCATTTAATTTATCTTTAAACTTATAAACTTTATCTAAGAATCGTTTACATCCTCTTAATGAATCAACACTCCATGATGCATCTTGAGTATAATCCCCAATAAACATTTCATAAAGACGTAATGTATCAGCACCAAATTCATTTACAACATCATCTGGATTAACTACATTACCTTTAGATTTACTCATTTTTTGATTATCTGGTCCAAGTATCATACCATGACTTACTCTTGTCCAAATCATTTCCTTATTTGGTACTAAGCCAATATTATATAAAAATTGTACCCAGAATCTTGCATATAACAAGTGTCTTGCAGTATGTTCCATTCCACCATTATACCAATCTACTCTATTCCAGTATTTCATTGCATCCATTGAAGCAAATTCTTTATCATTATGTGCATCCATAAAACGCAAGAAATACCAACTAGAACCAGCCCAGTTAGGCATAGTATCAGTTTCTCTTTTAGCGTCAGCACCACATTTTGGACACTTACAATTTACCCAATCTGTAATTTTAGCAAGTGGTGACTCACCATCTTCAGTTGGTTCATATTCAACTACATCAGGAAGTAGTAATGGTAGATCCTCTTCATTCATTGGAACCCATCCACATTTAGGACATTTAATCATTGGAATTGGTTCTCCCCAGAAACGTTGTCTTGAGAATACCCAATCACGCATTTTATAATTATTTACCCTTCTTGCTATTCCCATTTTCTCTAGTTTTTCAGTAATTTTTTCTTTAGCTTCTTCAACTGTCATACCAGTAAATTCTTCACTATTAATTAATTTACATCCTTGACCTAAATAATCTTGTTTTTCAAATGAATGTTCACTAATATCTCTTCCATCAATTACTTGAACCATTGGTATATTATGTACTTTAGCATATTCATAATCACGTTCATCATGGGCAGGAACAGCCATAACAGCACCAGTTCCATAATCACCTAATACAAAGTCTCCTAAGAATATTGGAACTTCTTCACCATTAACTGGATTAATAGCTTTAACACCATCAACAATACAACCAGTTTTTCCTTTATTAAGTTCAGTTCTATCCATATTAGACTTTAACTTAGTTTCTTCAATATATTTTAATACTTCATCTTTATTTTTAACACGAGGTAATAATTCTTTAATTAATTTACCATCTGGTGCAATAACAAAGAATGTAATACCATAAACAGTTTCAATACATGTAGTAAATATAGAAAATTTACCGCCACCAACTATATTTACATCCATCTCTACACCAGTAGATTTACCAATCCAATTTATTTGACCTAATTTAACACGATCAGCAAAATTAGTATCATTAAGTCCATTAAGCAAATCTTCTGCATAGTTACTCATTCTAAGCATCCATTGTTCTTTAGCTTTTTGTTCTACTTTGCTACCACATCTTTCACAAACTCCACCAGCAGCATCTTCATTACTTAAAACACTTTTACATGTTGGACACGAGTTAACAGCAATAGTATCTTTATATGCCATATTATGTTCATAAAACTTTAAAAATTGCCATTGAGTCCATTTATAATAATCTGGATCAGTTGTAGAAAACTCTCTTGACCAATCAAATGAGAAACCCATCATTTTCATTTGAGCTTTAAAAGTCTTAATATTTTCTTCAACAGCCTTTTTAGGATGGATATGATTTTTTATAGCATATTGTTCTGCAGGTGCTCCAAAAGCATCCCATCCCATTGGATATAAAACATTATAACCTTGTAATCGCATCATTCTAGCTAAAGAATCTTGAGCTGTATAACTTCTTACATGTCCTACATGTAATCCAGCTCCACTTGGATATGGAAATTCAACCAGGATGTAATATGGTTTCTCACCCTCGTTTTTAGTCTCAAAAGACTTTTCCTTGTCCCAATACTCTTGCCATTTCTTTTCAATTTCAATGTGATTATACATAACAATCCCTCCTATAATAAAAAAAATCCAAACCTAAGGACGAATATTCGCGGTACCACCTTAGTTCAGATTTTCTGCACTTAAAACTATAACGGATTACTCCGGTTCAATCTAGAAACAAGTTCAATTATTATACTTATCTATTTCCACCAACCATAGATTCTCTATTTAGTAATCATAACCTACTACTTTTCCATCAACTTGAATATATGTGTATACTAACACAATCTATTCAACATGTCAATTAATTTTAATATATTTTTAAATTAGTTGAATTAACTAACATTGATAGATTATTTAATACTTCATTATATGTACCATAACCACGATCATATAAATAACGTATCATACGATCTTTCTCATTATAATCAACAATATCATCAATTAAACGATTAAATTCAAGTTCATATTGACTAACTGTTTCATAATAATTATATACATAAATTGAATAACTATCATCGTCAGTATAAACTACATAATATTTTGGATATATTGCATCCATATCACGAGCTACTATAACTTTACCAACTTCTGGTGATACATTAAATCCACCATCATGAATGTCATTCATATAGTCATTATTCTTTTTATCAATTAGTAACATAAAAGCAAAAGTAAAAGCAATAACTACAATAAATAAACATAAATACTTTGTAGAATTATCTTTTGGTTTTTCTTCTACTTTAGTAACCTCTCTAACTTTTTGACTCTTATAATTTCTTTGGGTATTCTTTTTCTTTTGAGCATACTTCTTATTCTTTTTTTGTTCCATAAAATCACCTACTCTATATTCATTATAACATAATTATTTAAGATTACAAGAATAAAAACAAAAAATCTCTTTCAAAAAAGAGATTTTTATTTTTAATTATAGCCCCAACCTTTATATATGTTTTGAGCTTCACTATGATTAATATAATAAATAGTTAAATCACTTCTACTAGTTGTCTTTAATTTATTAGTCCAAGTTTTTAATCCACTATCATCAACAGCTCTACCAAATATACCATGATAAGCATATTTAATAAATTCTTCATCAGAATATCCTGCCTTATTTCTAACTCCTTCTTGAGCAATTGATTTAACAAAATCAGAAACCTTACCTTTTTTTATAGCCCATCCACTTAAATTGTTTAAATCATTTGAAGCAATATTTTTGTTAACATCACGATCAGCATATAAGAAATAATTATATTCTTGAGCAAATATTAAATACTTACCTATATCTGGTACTTTATATTCATTAGTTATTTTCTCATCATTACGTAATTGATAATCTAATACAAGGTTTGGTTTAGGAATTATAGAAATAGTAACACAACCATTTTTAATATCAATTTCTCTAACTCCATTAATTACTGTATTATTCATCATTGTTTTATATTTAAACTTATTATATCCACTTGGTAGGCCACATATTGTAGTAACTCCACGTTTAGTCTTATCTTTTTGTGGTTCATAAGCAGATGTTTTTCTAAGATTTAGTGTTAACCATTGTGTTGATGCATTAGACACCGGCGTTGTACAAGTAGTTTTGTAATCAACGTTATTAACACTTATTTTTCCTGCTTTACTAATGTTTTTAGTAGCAATACAACTTTCTATACCACCTTTTCCATCTAAACAAATATTACCATATAAACTAACGTTTAGTGCATTAGTAGATGATAAAGTAAACTTGCGATTATCACTATTAACAAATATAGCTCCAACAGTAGTTAATTTAGTATTTGAACTATTAATAGCTTGGGTTTTATAATGTTTGATGATTCCACCTAATATTTTAATTTCACCACCAGTAAACTCAAAAGCTGTTGCATTTGTATTAGCTCTATTTATTGAATTAATAATTTCTAAGTTTGAATTAGTAGCTTTAATATAACGATAATTTTCTTTCTTACTATTAACACCATCAACACCAGTTACTAAATGAGCATTAACTATTTTACCTGATGAATTATTTGCTTCAATAGGATAAAGTGTATCACCATCTACTCCGATACCAATTGCATTAAAGCTTTTAGCTCCATCAAATTTAAAAGCTGTCTTTTGTCCAATGGTAAATACATGGAATATCATCTCGTTACTTCCAGCACCGACTTGGATAACTGTTGAATTATTTCTAACCTCATTTCCAAGTTTACTATCTTTATTGATCAAAGATTTTGGAGTAAAATGACAATCTCTAATTATTCCATCGTTTCCTTCAACTTTAATACCAGTATTATAGAATGCTCCCCAAATATGTTCAATTAAATGATTATCACCATTTATATGAATACCATATGTTGCTCCAGGTAAACTAATATTTTTAACATATATATTAGGTCCAGTACCTTCAATTAAATATTTCTTAGTTTCGATTTTGGTTTCACTAATAAGATCCAAACCATTTAAGCCAGAATCTTCTTTTAATTTAAAGGCCTCTGCACCATTTAATGAATATATATTAATAATAGTTGACCCAACATTACCAGCATATTCTTTATAGTATCTAGTATGATGTGCCCATGGTGTTGCACCTTGTATTTCAACTCCAGTTGGTACAGTAATTGTTTTGGAAAGGGTATAATATCCATTTGGAATATAAACTATTCCACCTTTAGTTCCTAAATCTTTAATTGCTTTTTCAATTGCCAAAGAAATATCTTCTCCATAACTTCCTTTTGTAATATTAATAGTTACTACTTTAGAAGATTTAGGTTTAGTTTCTACTTTCTTAGCATATCCTTTTGATATATCTTTAGTCAATGTTGGCGTAGGTTCCTGATAGCAATTTTGATTATTTTTATCAGTAGAAGAATCCATTCCTGTATTTAATAAAGTGCTACCAGAAAATGAATATTGTTTATTAGAATTTTGAATATTCATCTTTCCATATACTTTTGAATTTGTAATAGATATTGGTCCTTTTCCGCCATAATTAATAGCATATTCACTATTACTTGAACTATAACCATAACTTGAAATAGTTGAATTATATATTGAATATTCTGAATTAACATTATATAACTTTGTATCTTTACTTGTATTATTATCGATATTTAAAGCAACTCCACCACTTGATTCTAATGTAACATTTGTAAATACAAAATGTCTTGAATTAACAATATGTACTGGATAAATACAATCAGTAATTTTTGAATCATATATTTCACCTTCAGTATTAACATATGATCCTCCATCTACTTGATTTTTAATTCCTCTAGTAGAATTAGATAAACGTATTCCAGTATGATAACCTTCAATATTAACATTAGCCATAAGTGACCAATCAACTCTTTTTAATTCAATACCAGTTGGTTTACGAGTTTGATTTTTTAATCCCGCTTTAATATTTTTATCTTCAACTTTATACGGAGTATAATCTTTTAAAACATCCTTAGATAAATCTGTTCCTAGTATTATTTTATTACTAAAATCTTTCCAATATTTATAACTAAAATTAACATTATCCATTTTAATAGTATCAATATTTTCATCATTTAATAATCCAATTTTAAGTGGTGTACCATAAATGTTTTTTAAGAAGAAAACTGAATTATTACCATTTGTTGTAGAAAAATCCATTGCAGTATATGAGTTAATAAAGAAAACATTTTCTAAAGATATTCCATCTGATGGTCCAGAAAGAGCACCACTCCAATTTTCTCCAGCAGATCCAAACGTAATTGTTGGTGGATATTTTTTTGAATTACCACTAGCATCAGCAACCTGTGATGGATAATAGAATACAATATTCTTGATTGAACTCATACAACTAGCTTTAATAGCTGCTTCTTTTACCGTATCTCTTCCCTCACCATGTTTAATAAATAAAACAGATTTGTTATCCGGTGAACCAATTAATTCAATATAAGGTCCCAATTCTAATGAATCAGTTAAAAGATATCTTCCTGCAGGTACATAAATAACACTTCCACATAGTTTAGTTCCATTATGATTTGGTCCAAATTTAGTACATTCTTTAGCTTTTTCAATAGCTTTTTGAAAAGCAGATGTTGAATCATTTTTACCAGAAGGATCAGCACCATATTCTTTTTCTGTTACATCAATATCAACTACTTCATAATAATTACCCATATTAATTGCTTGAGGATATTTAGGAGCATCATCAGTAGATAATCCAAGAATTATTTTCTTTAATTCATTGTAATCTGAAGATGTTACTTTATTATCATTATTAACATCAGCTCTTTTTAAGCTATCACCTGTTAATTTTTTAGTACCAAGAATATGTTTCTGTAATACAAGCACATCTTGAGAAGTAACCTTATTATCACCATTAATATCTCCTTTTAGATATTTAACATCACCTAATAATGGTTCATCAGCATAATAACTCATTATTTTCTTTTCATTACTAAATACAAAATATAAACTAACCATTAATAGAAGAATTGTTATTACAACAGGAAAAACATATTTTTTTATCACAGTATCACCTCAAATATTATATATCTATTTCAAGTATACCATTTTATGTTTATTAATACAACTAAAATAAAAAAAAGCATTTCTGCTTTTTTATCCATTTTTAACAAATCTATCAAAACTATTTATTTCAGAATCATTTAAGTCAGTATCAAGTAATTCTTCAAATAATTTTTTTTGATCTCTTGATAATTTACCTGGAGTAATTACTTTAAAAATAATATACATATCTCCAGTATTACCAGTTGAAGAGTTTTTTATACCCTTTCCTTTAATTCTTTGTTTATCACCAGTCTCAGTTCCACTAGGAACAGATAAAGTAATGATTGATGAAAGAGTTCTAATATCTTTTTTACATCCTAAAGCTGCTTCAGCCATATTAATTGGTACTTCAAGATAAATATCATCACCATCACGTTTAAAGTAATCATGATCAGCTACACTAAATTCTAGATATAAGTCACCATTTTCTCCACCATTAGGACTAGCTTCTCCTTTACCAGATAAACGTAATCTCATACCATTATCAATACCACTAGGTATTTTAACAGTAATAGTTTTACTTTGTTTAATTCTTCCATCACCATGGCATTTAGTACAACGTTTTTTAAATGTATATCCTGTTCCACCACATGCTGAACATGTAGTTTTAGTCATAAATGCACCAAATAAAGTTTGTTGTTTACTAGTAACAGTACCACTACCACCACAAGTAGAACAATTTTCTTTATCAAAGCCACCTTCACCATTACATTCAGGACACTTCTCATTAACATCAATTTTTAAGTCTTTTTCACAACCAAAAACTGCTTCTTCAAAAGTAAGTCTAACTCCACGAAGTAAGTCACTTCCCCTTGTCTTTCTAGAACCACGTCCTCGAGAAGAATAACCAAATCCTCCACCAAACATATTACCTAGAATATCATCTAAGTTAATATCAAAATCAGAAAAATCAAATCCACCGGCTCCACCAAATCCACCTTGCGTCTGATCAAAAGCTGCATGACCAAATTGATCATATTTACTACGTTTATCTTTATCAGATAAAACTGCATATGCTTCTTGAGCTTCCTTAAATTTAGCTGGAGCATCGGGATCTTTATTAATATCTGGGTGATACTTTTTAGCTAATTTTCTAAACGCACTTTTAATCTCATCATCAGTTGCATTCTTAGAAACACCCAAGACTTCATAATAATCACGTTTTTCCAATACAATCACTTCCTAACTATTATAAATTTCTTCAAATTTGTCTAATAGATCATTAAAGTATTTAATAGCTTTTTCATATACATCTGGTTTAGTTAAATCAACACCAAGAACCTTAAATGCATCTTCTGGCCATACATCACAACCTATTTTTAAGAAATCTATATATTTATTTAATACTTCTTTATTTCCATTTAATATTTCCCCTGCAATATATGATGCAACTGAAATACATATTGCATATGAATATAGATAGAAGAACATAAAATAATGACTTCTTCTACTCCAAGATAGATATGAATACTCATCAGGTATTACTTCACTACCATTAGCTAAATCAATGTATTTCTTTGTTAATTCATTCATATAATCAGTAGTAATTGTTCCACCATCTTCAACATATTTATAGAAATCTTGTTCCATATGTCCTTCTCTAACTGCTCCAAATAAATTAGAAATAATTACATCAATAATATTAGCTATTCCTGATAATTTTTCTTCTTTACTTGTACCATTATTAGCTAAGTATGAAGATAATAAACATTCATTAGTAAGAGAAGCTACTTCTGCTACAAATGATGATGTATCACGATACTGTATTGGATTAGAATCTTTAACAAATTGATGATGAACATTATGACCACCTTCATGAATAATTGTAGAAACTGATTCCAAATCATCATTAAAACTCATTAATATACGTGAATCTTTATCATTAGTAGAAAATGAATAAGCACCACTTCTTTTACCTTTATATTCAGCATAATCAATATACTTATTATCAAATATCTTTTTAAAACGATTATAATATTCTTCACCTAATGGTTTAACAGCATTTAAACATAATTCATTAGCTTCTTCAACACTATACTTTTTATCTGATTTAGCAAAATCAAGAAATAAATCATATGGATGAAGTTCATCTAAATTATGTACTTTTTTAAATATTCTTAAATATCTTTGAAAAGCACTTCTATTCTTTTCAACAGTATCAACTAATGCTTTAAACACATCACTAGATATATTATAATTAAATAATTTTGCATCAAAACAAGATGTATGTTTTCTTATTTTACAAATAGCTACATTTTCTTTAACATAAGCATCTAAAAATTGTGCAGCACTATTTGAATATTGAGATAAAACTTTAGAATATTTATCACGAATCTCTTTTCTAAGTTCACGATTATTATTCTTCATTAAATTACGATAATTAGTTGAAGTAATAGTCTCTTCTTTACCATCAATCATTACCTTACCATAATCATGTTCTTGATTAAGCATAGTAGCAGACATATCAGAAAAATGATCCATTGCAGTAGTTAATTCATTAACAATAATTTCTTCATTTTGAGATAAAATATGTTCTTTATTACGATATATTCTATCTAAACCAGCTTTAAATTCATTTAACTTTTCTAATTTAAATAAACTATTATATTCTTCTTTACTTAGTTTCAACAACTCAGGTTCAAAGAAACTAGTGACATTAACATAATCAGAATATAATTTCTCTGTTTTAGCTTTTCTTTCTTGTGATTTTGATATACCTAATTCTAGATCATTAATTAAATATGCATAAGCATATAAGTTTAATACACTAGAAGATATTAAATTATCTTTTACCAAAAACTCATATAATTTATTAGCATCTTTTGTACATCCAACATATTTATCTAATGTTTTAACATTATTAACTGTATTTTTATAATTCTTTAGGAAATCTTCTTCATCTTTATAAAAATCAGATAAATCCCATTTATATTTTTCTGGTACATCTTTTCTACTATTATACTTTTTCATTTTATCTCCTAATCTATAATAAAGGGGTCAAAATAGACCCCATATTACTATTTCTCTTCGTAATTAGCATCTTGTACATCATCATCTTTCTTAGTTTCTTCAGATGATTCAGTATTTGTATTTTCAGCATTTGCTGCTTGTTCTTTTTGAATATTTTCATAAACTTTAGTAGCTAAAGCCATTGCCTTTTCTTGAAGTTTATCTTTCTTAGTCTTGATTTCTTCAATTTCTTTCTTTTCAAGAGAATCTTTAAGATCTTTAATTAATTCTTCAGCTTCTTTCTTCTCATCATCAGTAATCTTATCACCTAAATCTTTAATAGATTTTTCAGTTTGGAATACTAATTGTTCAGCTTCATTAATTAAATCAGCTTCTTCTTTACGTTTCTTATCTTCTTCAGCATGTTCTTCAGCTTCTTTTCTCATCTTTTCAATTTCTTCATCAGTCAAGTTAGTATTTGATGTAATAGTAATTGATTGTTGTTTATTAGTACCAAGATCTTTTGCAGATACATTAACAATACCATTAGCATCAATATCAAATTTAACTTCGATTTGTGGAATACCACGAGGAGCTGCAGGAATACCTGTTAATTGGAAATTACCAAGTGTCTTATTATCAGCAGCCATACTTCTTTCACCTTGTAATACATGAATATCTACAGCAGGTTGATTATCAGCAGCTGTTGAGAATACTTGTGACTTACTTGTTGGAATAGTTGTATTTCTTGGAATTAATACAGTCATAACACCACCAAGTGTTTCAATACCAAGTGATAGTGGTGTAACATCAAGTAAGACAATATCATTAACTTCACCAGTTAATACACCACCTTGAATAGCTGCACCCATAGCAACTACTTCATCAGGATTAACACCTTTTGAAGGTTCTTTTCCTAATTCTTTTTCAATTAATTCTTGTACTTTAGGAATTCTTGTAGAACCACCTACTAATAATACCTTTGAAAGTTCTGAAGCAGTGATTCCTGCATCCTTTAATGCATTCTGAACAGGAATTGCTGTTCTTTCTACTAAATCTCTTGTTAATTCATCAAATTTAGCCTTTGTTAATGTCATATTTAAATGCTGTGGACCTTCTGCTGTAGCAGTGATGAACGGAATGCTGATTTCTACCTGTGTTGCTGTAGAAAGTTTCTTCTTTGCATCTTCTGCTTCTGCTTTTACTCGTTCCATTGCCATCTTATCGCTAGAAAGGTCAACACCTGTCTGAGCCTTAAAATCTGCAACCATGTAGTCCATGATCTTCTTATCAAAGTCATCACCACCCAATTTGTTATCACCGGATGTTGCTAATACTTCGATAACGCCATCACCGATTTCGATAACGGATACGTCGAATGTACCACCACCTAAATCGTATACCATGATCTTCTGCTCTTTCTCGTTGTCAAGACCGTAAGCCAAAGCTGCTGCAGTCGGCTCGTTGATGATACGCTTTACATCAAGACCTGCAATCTTACCGGCATCCTTGGTTGCCTGACGCTGAGCATCGTTGAAGTATGCAGGAACAGTGATAACTGCCTCAGATACAGGCTCACCCAAGTAGTTCTCAGCATCTGCCTTCAACTTCTGAAGGATCATAGCGGAGATCTGCTGTGGAGAATACTTCTTGTCATCGATGGTACGACCATTGTCAGTACCCATATCTCTCTTAATGGAAGAGATGGTCTTCTCTGCATTGGTAACTGCCTGACGCTTTGCAGGCTCACCTACGAGACGCTCACCGGTCTTGGTGAATGCTACGATAGATGGTGTTGTACGTGCGCCTTCCTGGTTCGCGATAACGGTTGGCTTACCACCTTCCATAACAGCTACACAGCTATTGGTTGTTCCTAAATCAATTCCGATAATTTTTCCCATGATTTGTTCCTCCTAATTATCCTATCTTTTACAAAAATGCGCGTTGCGCGAAAGTTGTCTTAATTTGCTACCTTCACCATGCTGTGGCGAACCACCTGATCATGGTAGGTATAACCCTTCTGGAATTCTTCTACAACGATGTTCTCACCGTACTGCTCATCATCAATATGCATCACTGCATTGTGGAAGTCCGGATTGAACTCGGTGCCCTCTGCCTCAATGGCTTTCACACCGGCTTCCTCTAAGGAAGTTAACATCTGCTTGTAAATCATCTTCATTCCGTCTGCAAAAGCATCGCCTTCCGGAGCATTCGCAAGTCCGCGTTCGAAGTTATCTACCACCGGAAGAATCTTCTCGATGATGGTCTTCGCACCCATGTCAAACATCTGGGACTTCTCTTTTTCGGAGCGGGTACGGAAGTTCTCAAACTCTGCTAACTGACGCTTCACACGATCGGTAAGATCTGCAATCTGCTCGTCACGCTTGTCCTTCTTTTCTTTTTTGTGATGCTTCTTGTCTTTGGCATCCTGCTTGCCTGCTTCTTCGGCTGCGGCTTCTGTCGCTTCTTCCTTGGCAGGTGCTTCTTCGGTTGTGGTCTCTTCTGTTACTTCCTCGGTGTTCGCAGCTTCTTCCTGCTCTACGGAGAAGTTCTCTTTTTCTTCTGCCACGTTCCTACCACCTTTCTATTCCTTCTTCATAATGGATCCCAATTGATCCTTCAATTGACTTAAGTTGTCCATAACCTTCTTGTAGTCCATACGCTTCGGGCCGATGATACCGATGGTACCCTTGATGCCCTCGCCCAGATCGTAGGTGGCGGTTACCACACTGCAATCCTTCATGGTCTCGATTGGAGATTCGTCACCGATGTATACCTGAATACCGGTTCCGGATTCTCCATCTTCGATATCTGAAATCAGAGATGCAAGTTCTTCCTTCTCTTCGAAGGTTGAAATGAATTCGCTCGCCTTCTGAGAATCAGCAAGTTCCGGATACTTAAAGATGTTGGTTGCACCACTGGTGTAAATCTCTAAGCCCTCATCACTGTCCTTAATGGTCTCGGCCACGGTATTCAATACCTGAGCAATGATGTCCTCATGGATACCGGCCTGTTCCTTCAACATGGTAATCAACCCAAGATTAATCTGAGAAACCGTCAAACCGTTCAGGTTGGTATTCAGAAGCATGTTCAGCTTCAGAAGGTTCTCATTATCCAGAGGCTTGTCTACTTCAATAATCTTGTTCTTCACAAGATTGCCGTTCATCACCACGACGGATAAGATGTGATGCTCATCCACTGCAGAAAGCTGAACGAACTTGACGCTACTCTTGGATAAGGCCGGTGCGGAAATCATGGTTGCGTACTGGGTGTTGTTGGCCAGTACCTTCACCACTTGCTTCAACAACTTCTCCATCTTCTCGGTCTTCTCAATCATGAGTTCCTTGATATCGGAGACTTCCTGGTCCTTCTCAGCCATCAAACGATCCACATAGAAGCGATATCCCTTATCGGAAGGAATTCGTCCAGCGGAAGTATGGGGCTGAACAATATAGCCAAGTTCCTCCAAATCAGACATCTCATTACGAATGGTCGCTGAACTCAGATTCAATTCGGAATTCTTGGAGATGGTTCTCGAGCCTACCGGCTCACCGGTCTCTAAGTAGTTCTGAATAATGGCATATAGGATTTTCTCTTTTCTCTCATCTAACGCATCCATACCGTATCCTCTTAAAAAGATGAATGGTGATTTCGGTTGTTAGCACTCATCGATTTGGAGTGCTAATATCTAAATAGTAATTTAGCACCCTACCTATTCTTTGTCAACAAGCAGGGTGCTAATTTTATAATAATTTTATAATTTATTGAAGGAACTGGGCCATGGCATAATTGGACAAATCCATTCCCCGTTCATTTAAAAAGATGCGACCTTCCGCCGCTTCCAATAATCCTTCATTCCGAAGCCGCTGAATCACTGCACCGTAGACACCGTCAATCTCCAATCCGAAAGCCTGACGGAACTCGCTTCTGGATACGCCGGCATTCATGCGAAGGCCAAGGAACATGAACTCTTCCATGGCGTTCTGTCGGCTAAGTTCCTCGTAAGTCTCCCGCATCGGTGATTCCTGTCGGAAGTTCTCCATCACCAACTCATCGGTATGGGCAATGTAATCATGGATGTTGCGTTCATTGGAAAAACGACATTCATTCAAAAGGGACGCTGCTCCGATTCCCATGCCAAGGTATGGTACTCGTTTCCAATATCCGATGTTGTGCTGGCACACATGGCCCTTCTTGGCGTAATTGGAAATCTCATACTGCTCATAACCGTGGGCCACAAGCTGCATCTGTGCGGTCTTGTACAGCTCATATTCCTGATCCTCGTTGGGAAGCGCTTCCGTCTCCATGCCGGCGTGCTGCTTCACCGCATCGAACTTGTAACGGTCATAAAACGGTGTGCCCTTCTCAATAATCAGGGCGTAGGCGGAAATATGCTCCGGCTGTAATCGAGTCACCTGCTGAATGGTATGAGTAAGCTTCGCCGGTGTCTGTCCCGGAAGTCCCGTCATAATATCCACGCTGATATCATCAAAGCCTGCTACCCTGGCGAATTCAAAGGTATGCAGGAACCGGTCAAAGGTATGAATCCGGCCGAGGATCTTCAGCTCATCGTCATTGGCGGACTGCAAACCGATACTGATGCGATTGATGCCAACGGAACGATAGATATTGAAGTTCTCGGAGCTTACCGTTCCCGGATTGCATTCAATGGTCACTTCCGCCCTTGGGTCTACATGGAAATACTTGTGGACCGTATCCATAATCTCGGCCATGTAGTTCGCTTCCAACCAGGAAGGCGTTCCTCCGCCGATATAAATAGAAGTAATCAACTTATCTGATAGGCGGATGCCCCACCACTTAATCTCCCGACACAGTGCCTTGGTATAATCCCGTCTGACATCTGCATCGAAGGGACCGGATAAGAAGTCGCAGTAATCGCATTTTTTGACGCAAAAAGGGATATGGATATAGAGTTCTAACACATCCTTATACAACTCCATATGCCATATCCCTCCTTCGGTCTTAATCTTCGTCAAGTTTGAGTACGCTCATGAAGGCTTCCTGTGGAATCTCTACATTGCCCACCTGGCGCATACGCTTCTTACCTTCCTTCTGCTTCTCCAATAACTTTTTCTTACGGCTGATATCACCGCCGTAACACTTGGCAAGTACGTCCTTACGCATTGCTTTCACGGTCTCACGGGCAATAATCTTGCTGCCCACTGCGGCCTGAATTGGAATCTCG
>JAEEGJ010011886.1_pt1 | contig 21843 bp, 19 predicted proteins | sample 8958761 | NCBI WGS metagenome assembly JAEEGJ01 (sample SAMN16246546, study PRJNA631951) | gut metagenome | biome: gut microbiome; feature: rumen; material: RS-attached | host: Bos | place: Iran: Karaj | collected 2018-10 | reverse complement strand
TCTTATAGCCTTCTGAAGTCCACCAAACTGTGTTTTCGCTGTTCTTATCGACGACAATATATTTGTCCTTTGGGGATCTACCTGTGTAGATACCAGTCATAACGTTAACAGCGTTAAGTTCAGTAACTGTACCTTTTTCATAGCCTTCGAGGCTAGCTTTTGTCTCTTCTTCGAAAAGAAGCTCATAAGAAGGGTTATAAACCACTTCTTTTACATTTTTGATTCCATATTTACCTAAATCAATATTTGGCATATGTTTACTCCTCTTTCTAAGCGTTTAACCCAAAAACGCCCAAATCGAAATCATTGTATCACAATTATTTATAAATAATTAACAAAAACGGTAAAAATAATTTGTGACAAACTCCAAGTATATGTATGTATATGGGAATCAAATATTATTTTGATTACATTTCTAAACCACCTTAAAGAGTTGTTTATTTTTTGAACCAATCTATAATATTTTGTGATGAGTTCTGAAATTTATTTAATCCTATTTCTCTTATTCTTCGTTCTTTTACCAGGTGCGATTGTTTTAATGTCTCTTGGTGATAAGTTTAAAAATAGAATAATGTTTGCGTGGGGCGTTGCTTTAATATGCACCACAATAATTGGAATTCTCGTAGCAGGATTCTTTACTGGACTTTTATTTGTCTACATCTTAGCGTATCCGATTGTTTTGGTTATAGTTATCGCTCTCACGATAGTATGGTTCGTTCATTCAATTCGTTTAATTATTGCCGGTTTTAAAGAACACAAGAGTGGTACAGTAACACTAGGTTTTTCCTTTATAGGATTTATTTTTACAGTTATTGTCGCTCCAGTTGTTTTGATATCAATTTTTGGTTTACCTATCAGTTTTATGTAATTTAAACCGTCTAATTAATAGAGGATTTAAAAACTATGGAAATTATTGTTTGTATATTAATCGGCGCTGCACTTATTACTGCAGGCGTCATGTTAGTAATTAATGGTGGCAAGCGTCAACAAAAACCAATGCTTATTGGTGGTTGGGTACTCACTATTACCGCGATTGTTGTTACCGTTGTGGGAACTATTCTTTTTGCCGGTCTTAGAGAGCAAAGCCTTGCTACCGCTTTTATTACCTATGCTTTCCCAGCATTAATGTTTATTGGCTTTGTTGTGGCCATTGGTTTAGGTGTTGGTAATTTAGTCAAAGGTTATCAAAAGGACCAAGACGGTAACTTAAATAACAACAAAATCATTGCTGGTTGGGCACTACTTATCTTGGCGATTGTATTAGTTCTAGCGATTGTTATTCCTTTGACAATTGTCTTTGATCAACAAAGTAGCGGAGACGCAAACGAAATCAGGTTTATGTAATATGAGCGATAAATTATTTAAATGGATTTTATCTATCATCGCTATCGTTGGAGTGGTTAGTATTGTCACTCTTTTGATAGTCACTATTGTCCTTTATCGACAAACATCAATGATTACTTTCATTGAAAAGGAGCTTTGGTAATGGATAAGAAGAAATTAGTTAAGCAAATATTAGCGATATTCGGTGTTGTCTCTTTTATGGTTATCACCAATGTCTTTATTTTCTCTGTATTCACTAATAGATGTATCAACAATACATCCTCACAAATGCAGGCAAAGAGCGTGGAAGTAGATCAATATTTACCATTCGCTCAAGAAACAAAAATTGTCAAAAGAGAATACAGCGATAAATTAGAAGGTGACTTACCTGTTATCGATGGCGCGGCCGCTTTAGTGCCTGTCTTTAATTCACTCGTGTATTCCATCTATCCTGAATCATCTGTTAAATATGAAAACGGTGATTTCACAAAAGATTCCGCTTTGCAATACCACAACACCCGTGGTGCGTTTAAAGGTATTGTGGATGGGGACTGTGATATCGCTTTCTGCGCTAAACCAAGTGATGAACAAGTGCAATATGGTTTAGATAAAGGTGTGGAATTAGAATTAACACCAATTGGTAGGGAAGCATTTGTCTTTATTGTAAATAAAAATAATCCTGTTGATGGTTTAACAATGGAACAATTAAAACAAATCTATTCTGGTAAAGTTACTAACTGGAAAGATGTTGGAGGCGCTAACCGCCCTATCAATGTCGTACAAAGAAATCAAGGCAGTGGTTCTCAAACCACATTAGAGAAGTTATTTGGTAAAGATATTAAGCCTAACTTCTTTGGTCCTTTAGGGGCATCATTAGGTTTCTCATTTAGATTCTATGTTGAAGAATTAACAAAGCATGGACATATTAAGATGCTTAAATTAAATGATGTTTATCCAAGTAGAGAAAACGTTCAAAACGAATCATACCCTATCGTTTCTAACTTCTATGCTGTTACAAGAAAAGGTGAAACAAATCCAAACGTCCAAAAGGTTTTAGATTTTGTTCTTTCGTCTCTTGGCCAAGAAATCATTAACGAAACAGGATACGTTTCCTTATAGAAATTAATTAATATGGGATTGATATTCTTTAACTTAATGATACTTACAGTCACTCTTACTGCGCTTCTTTTATTAGTGTTTGGCATTATCTTTGCTAAAAATAAAGATAAAAGTAACCCAAAAAGAAGTAATGGAGTATGGCTTATTGTACTAGGGGCGATATTATCACCACTATTCCTCATACTGGATATTTATTTCCTCGTTAGAGAAGCAAGCGAAGGTGCTGATGTAATCGGCAATGGTACCATGCTAATAGGTAGTTTATTCATATGGCCAATTGTATTAATCGTAGATGCTGGTGTTCTTACGTTCTATTTAGCCATAGGCATATCCTTCATACGCTCAGGAAAAGATAAGAAGACAAAAGAAATAGTCGCTATTGATCATTATGTTTTTGGTCGTTTACTCATTATATTTGGTATTACATATATCGTTTGTGCGTTAGGCGCGACATTCATTCCACCATCATTCTTGGGATAATCGTTTAATCAAAAGAAAAGATGACAATTATCAAGGACTATGTGCCTTAATTTTTGTCATCATTATTGTTTCACTAAATAATAAGATTTAGTAATTTAGTTGTCCTTATTCCGTGAACGGAGAATAAGCGCATTTACCGCAACAACAAGGGCGCCTATTACAGCTATAAGAATAAATAGCCACGCTATATCCGCCCATCTCTCTCCGCGGAGGAAGAAAACTATTGCCATGACAATTCCTGCAATAAAGGCAATTGAGCCAATGACAATACCACCAATCAGCTTACTGATAAAGTGATCTGCTGCTAGTTTGTTGAAATCATTTTTATTCATGGCAATTATATTTTATCGCAATTATTTACTGAATAAATCGAATAATTCTTTATTGGTGTAGTTAGGAGCACCATAAGTTTCTTTAGCGTATCTTAAGCCATATTCATAGTCTTCTTTGGTGAAGGAATTTGTGGCTTCATTAGCAAAGATAACTTCGTAATTATTTTGATATGCGTCCGCAGCGGTATGTCTGCAGCACATATGGGTGTGTAAACCAGCGATAACAACTGTGGTAACACCTAATTCTTTGAGTAATAAGTCTAAATCTGTTTGGAAGAAACCAGAGTACCTTCTCTTTGGAACGATGTAGTCTTTTTCATCAACTGGTAATTCAGGAATGATTTCAGCACCCCATGTACCTTTGATAGCGTGATCGCCCCATAATTTTAATTCGTTATCGACACCCTTGTAGTGGCAGTCGTTACAGAAGATAACTGGGACGTCATTCTTTCTTGCACCTTCTAATAATTCTTGTGTTGGTTTAACAATCGCTTTAGCGTTGTCACAACCGATGACACCAGTCACAAAGTCGTTAAGCATATCAACGACGAGAATTGCATATTTTTTGTTCATTTCTTTAAAAACCCTTCTTAAAACACATTGGCTATATTTTATATATAAATAAGGAAAAGTAAAATATTTTTTATAAATAAAAAGGCCACGCTTTCGCATGACCTATAAAAGTTGAATATTACAAACTATTTTGTTTTGGAAACAAATCAATTGTTGATAGGCTTTTTAGTGCCCAAAAAATAGGAGATTGTTGATTCAATTAAAACCGTAACTGCTTGAACGACAAATAGATATAAAAAGCTTATGCTGATATTCAATGTAATTCCATTTATGTAAGATATTCCATAAGCTGCCACAAAAGTCAACAAAACCAATGTTTGAGAAATTATTAATAAGAGTACGTCGCTTAACAAATGTATGAAAAAGTTCTTGGTTTTACTCTCATAATAGCAACGTTCTATTTTTTCAATCTGTTGCAATTTATCTTCTTTTCTTAAGAAGGCGCAGAAGAGAATTAAAAACGTTGTAACAGAAACTGCCGCTACTACAATTCTTCCTTGATCAAACAACACTCTATAAGGCATATATTTTGCTTCAACTTTGTAATCTTTACACTCGATTTTTGTGTATATTTTCGTAGAGGCTTCTTGCACCATTGATGTGTTTACTTTAGAACTGTAGTAATGAACATAAAATATTCTTGCGCCTATTAATGTGTTAAAAATATTTTCATCTAATCTATCACCACAAACAATGATGTCACTTGTCGATTGGTTGGCCTTTGTTTCATAAAAATAATCAAATGCTATTTCCGCTGTCTTGGTGGAATCGTTGTAATTTGATAACGTGGTTGATACTCCGGTACTAAAGCCATTTGAGTCTGCAAAAACTTTAGGCATGGCTGTAAAACAATTGTTTTTAGGCGCTAGAATGGCATTAATATATTCTCCAATTCCTGCATATTGTTTAAAAGAATCTAAGGATGGGCTGTAATAAAAGCCACACATAAAGTCTCTACCACTATTAGATTTAGCAAGAAGGGAACCACTGACTATGTAGTCGGTTTTCAAATAATCTTTCTTGGAAAGTTTTTTGATTGAATTAACACTTTCATCCAATTTGGTTTCGATATCGTTATAGCTATTTAAATAAGTTCCTTCTTCGTCGAAAGCACAATTATAACTAGCTTCAGAATATTCTTTTTCAAACCCGCCTTTTACAGCGCCTTTTGCTATTTCCAAAAAGCAAAAAGGAGATAATGCAAAAAATGATAAAAGCATTATCACAATATTGGTTTTCAAAGGGAAAAACAATCTTCTTAGCATATAATTTTCTTGTTCTCTATTTTAATGATTCTATTGAAGAACTTTTCAAACTCTTTGCTATGAGAAACCATAATTATAGTTTTTCCTTTGCTATTTTCTTCCTTCAATATGTTCATTACACTTTCAGCATTATCTGAATCTAGATTACCTGTTGGTTCATCCACAACAATTATTCTTTTATTAGCAGCAATCGACCTTGCTATAGAAACGCGGATAGCCTCGCCACCACTTAATTTGTTCGGTTTTCTTTCAATAAGCTCATCAATTTTTAATCTCTTACATATTCCCATGATTTCTTCTTTATCAACATTTGCCTTCATATTTTTTAGAGGAAGGACGATGTTGTCATAAACACTAAGATATGGAATTAGATATGGATCTTGGAATAAATATGAAAAATTATTAATACGTGTTTGTTCTCTATTCTTTTTTTCAATCAAAATATCGTTAAAATAATATTCACCATCGAAATCATTGATTAAGCCAATCATATTTAACAATGTGCTTTTGCCAATGCCCGATTCACCATAGATGACCACAAAATCTTTTTCGTTTATTTCTAACGAAGTGTCTTTAAAAATAGTCTTGTTTGGGAATGATTTTTCATTAATTTTTAACTTAATTAACATATTTAATATCAACTCCTTCTTTTAAAATTCGTTTAACATTAGCGTTTGTAACAGCAAACAAATATATTGAATCAATTACAAAGAAGATAACTAGCGGTACGAACAACAGTTCTAGACCAACTTGGACAAATATAAAGTAATTAATGATGGCTGAAACAATAACAAATACGCCCGACCTACCGAAATATTTCAAAAAAACTTGGAAGGCAAGTTTTTTCCTTGGCTTATAAAAAACGTAATCAATTATTATTCTTTTACTCTCCTTTTCAATTTGCATTGTGTAATAAAAGAACATAGCAAAAAGCATAATGGTTGCAGGAATGGTTGCAATTAAAATCAAAATCACACCCATATTGTTACTTGACGAAAGTAGGCTATTTTTGATTGATTTGCCTGTCGCAGAAAATGATTCACGGAGTGTCATGTCATCTCTAACAGCAGGAGCTTCATTATGTGGACAAAACTTGTATTCGCATTCATAATGGCTATCTATAGTTTCATCAAGCAATATATAATCGATATCTAGCGCAATTTCACCAAAGTCAGTTTTTATCTTTTGTTGTGGTAAGGCATTATTGCTTTCTACTGAAACCTTGACATTGGATTCGAAATTAATGCTTTGGTTGATATCAAATAAATAAATGCCTAAAGGGGCGTCCGCAATAAGCGGTGCGCCCATTTTTAGACCTTTTTTATTTAGAATTAGTGTTGTTCCCTCTTCCTCATATTCATAGTGATATAAGGCTATATCTTTAGCGTTTTCAAAAAGAGACGATTCAACGTTAAACGAGTAAATATAATCATCACTCAACTTATTGAATGCTTTTCTATAAGGAGTAAAGGTTGAAAACGGTAAGTATAATGAGAAGAAACACGCAAAGGCTACTAAAAACTCAAATACATAGTTTTTGATTTTGTTAATAGCTCTTAATATTTTCATTTAGTCTGAATTCTCCAATAACTTTGTCACCAAAAGTGCCATCGCTATATACAATCATATCCGCTTCGCTTATGTAATATCTAGCATAAAATGGATTACGATCTACACCAAATGGAACCCAGCCCCTAAACCATTGATTCTCTTCAGACCATCTCTCTAATACTTCTACATCTAAAACTAAAGCTACTCTGCTATATCTAAAAAGGCTTTTACCATCAAGTAGATTGTTCATATTCAGTGTTTCGTTGATTGTGCGACTTGAAGTCAACGATCTGCAATAAGAAACTGAAAGTGTGTTTGTGAGTTGTTCAGTCATTGAATTTTCAATACCTACGCTTGCCATGTTTTCAAATGTAACCGACGCTTTGACTAGTTGAGTAAAAGAAACTGCCATCGAAGTCGAAACAGTCACTTCTTTAGTAAAACTGCTTGTTGTGGTTGTTTGAACAACGAAAGATGATAGACTACCAGCACTCTTGTAATCACAATACTTTTCAACTTCAACAACCTTTAACTTAAAGTTCCCTCCGAATCTAACTACTCTTCTATGCCCCATCACGCCAACTCTATATGATGGGCTAGTGAATGTGTGATATTTAACAGGTGCATAATCTTTACTAATAAAATCGTTATAGTCTTGCGACCATAATGTAGCAGGATTGCCGTATCCAGCAGCATCGACCCCGTTAAAATGCCTGTCCGTAACTGCCTTTGCTGACATACAAAGCGAAATAGTTGCGATTACGCCAGCTAAAATTGTTTTTGTTTTTGTATTCATACTCTGAATTTCCTTTCAAGGCGATTTTAGTTAAAAAAAAGACAAATAATCAACATTTTTTCTCATGTATTCAAAACTTTTTAGCTTTTTTATTACAAAAATAAGGTTTTGTTTATTTCTAATTTGTCAAAAAAACAAAAAAGCCACGAACTAGCGTGGCAATTTTATTCGGTTATTCCTAATTATTTTGCTTTACCTTGGTTAGCAACAGCTTCCATTTGTTTCTTGAGTTCTTCTTCGTCCATTAAGTAGTAATGATTGATGGCTTTCATGTTGTCATCAAATTCATACACTAGTGGGACACCTGTTGGGATGTTAACACCAACGATTTCGGAATCCGCCATATTGTCGAAGTATTTAACTAAAGCTCTTAAAGAGTTACCATGGGCAACGATAAGGACTCTCTTACCAGCTTCCATTTCTGGTTTGATAACTTCTTCAAAATATGGAACTGCTCTTTTAACTGTTAATTCTAATGATTCATTTAATGGTAAATCTTTTGGATCAACATCTCTGAATTGAGCTTGTAAAGCTGGGTTACGTGGATCGTCTTTTTCAAGAGCTGGAGGTGGGCAATCATAGCTTCTTCTCCAAATCTTAACTTGTTCTTCACCATATTTAGCGGCGGTTTCAGCTTTGTTTAAACCTTGAAGAGCGCCGTAGTGACGTTCATTTAATCTCCAGGATTTGTAAACTGGTAGCCATTCTCTGTCCAATTCAAATAAGACATTGTTCATTGTGTGAATAGCTCTCTTTAATAAAGAGGTATGAACGACATCAAAGTCATAACCCTTTTCTTTTAAAGTTCTACCAGCACGGTGAGCTTCTTCAACACCTTTTTCACTTAATTCGACATCGGTCCAACCTGTGAAGAGGTTGAGTTTGTTCCATTCGGATTCACCATGTCTGATTAATACTAATTTATGCATGTGAGTTTTCTCCTTTGTAATTCCGTAGTAATTATACTTATATTCTTTGTTGAAACAAAGAGAAAAGAAAAATACCTTTTTATTTAGTCGGTGATGTTGCACCAAATAAAAAATTATGTTTTAATGACAATACCGGTCCAACACCTGTCTTAATTGATGTGAGTGCGTGACCGGTTTTTATTATTTCTTTTTTTCTTTAGGCGTTTAATTACTCGCTTGTCGTTTTTGTCAAAACACCATTTCAATACATTTGGATAAAAACAATCACTTCTGTCAGCATAAATGATTGGTATTACGTAAACAGTTATTTTGCTATTCGGATTGGGATGTTTGAATAGTTTGATGTTTTTCTTTTTCTTTCCTTTCCAAATTCTAATGTGTTTAGTAGAAAGCAATAGATTCTTCCTAAAAAATCCAGCCGACTTAAAAATATAAGCGTAGTGTTTGCGTTTTTTGTTGTATCTAAATTCACTAGTAGACATAAACACCTCCTATTAATGAAATAGGGAGGTTTTTTGATTTTTGTCCAAAAAAGTTGATATCTTCTGCAAATAAAAAATCGCGTTATTGAATAAAATCAATAATTGTTATTAAATAAATAACGTATGAATGATTTAGCGTTAAGTATTATTACATTATTTGTAGGCGCCGCGGTATTTATCGTTGGCATGAACATGATGTCCTCTGGTTTAAAGAAATCAACAGGACCAAGTTTAAAGAAGTTATTAAAGAAGATTAGAAACAATAGATTTGCATGCTTCGGCATTGGTACCACTGTGACCATGTTAGTGCAAAGCAGTGCCGCTACTGGCGTTATGGCTATCGGTTTTATTGCCGCTGGAACAATGACAGTATTCCAAGGCGTAAATATCATCCTAGGTGCTTATGTTGGTACCACTATCACTGGCTTGCTTGCTGCTTTGTCTTCAGTCAAGATTGCCAAATACTTTGTTATTGTTGCCGCTATCGGTGTTATCTTAATGTTCTTTAAAAAAGAGCATGTTAGAAACATCGGTGAAATTTTAGCGGGTCTTGGCTTATTGTTCTTTGGTTTAAACACCATGAGTGGTGTCTTAAGCGAAGATACTGGTAACCCTCAATTGGTTAAAATGGTTCAAGACTTCTTTAGTGCGGTTAACTTCCCACTATTACTTGTATTGATTGGTGCGGTAGTTACTATTCTCGTGCAATCCAGTTCTGCCTCTGTCAGTATTGTTGTCAGTCTTACTGGTTCTGTTATCGGCTTCGAACAAGCTATGTTCCTTGTTTTAGGTGCAACAATCGGTACCGTATTCACTCTTTTACTTGCCACGATAGGTGGTAACGTTAATGTCAAACGCACTGGCATAATAGTTTTAATAATTCGTATATTGACCGCTTTAGTGGCCTTAGCAATTTGCTGGCCATTAGGAAGCTATATCTCCACTGGATTCCAAACAGTTTTTGACTTCAGCAAAGATGGTGGCCCAGAACTAGCGATCGCAGTATTCCATATTTTATATAACGTCATCTTTATGCTCGCAGCTTTACCGTTGGTAAAACCATTAGAAAAACTATCCTTTAAATTAGTTAAGGATAAAGAGCAAGAAAAGATGAAACAATCTCTCAAGTATATTGATAACCACTTATTAGATACACCAACCGTCGCTATGATGCAGGTCAAAAGAGAAATCATCAATATGATGCATCTTTCTTATGACAACTTAAGACTTGGTTATCAACGTATCCTTACTCAAGATAATTCACAAGATAAAGAACTTATCGAAACCGAAGATAAGATTGACTATATCAATAACGCTATTACACAATTCTTAATCAACTTAACACATAACGTTTCATTAAAAGATGAAAAGACATTAGGTAGTTATTTCCATGTTGTTAACGATATTGAACGTATTGGTGACCATGCTTATAACTTCTATGAATCATCATTAAAGATGGTTAGTAATGATTTGAAGTTCTCCGATGTCGCTAAAAAAGAATTCGATAGTATGTTTGATGTTATTTGTCAGATGTTTGATTTAACATTTGTTATCTTCCACGACAAGAGCAGTGATAGCTTAAAGAAGCTACATGATTTAGAAGATCAAACAGATAATTTAAAGAATGCCTTAAGTACCGCTCACTATGAGCGTATTCAAAATAAAACATGTCACGTGGAAAATTCCCCATTCTACACCACTTTAGTTAGTGAATTAGAAAGAGTGGCTGACCACTTGGTTAATATTGGTTATTCCATTGTTAACCCAACTGGTGACGATCCAACTGAAAAATTAGCGGAGCAATTATGAACAAATACTCCAAATACCTTGTAACCATAGCGTTAGTCGCGCTAGCGGTAACAACTTTTGTTTTGTTTGAAGTGCAAGACAAATATCTCACTACCGATCCTATTGTTAATTCAATGCTTGGTAGAACTATCTATCAATTATCCATCGGTGCGCTTTTCATTTGGCTCATCTATATCATGGGGGATAGACAATATTTATTTTTAAATAGAACCACTAAAAAGAAATTATTATGGTGCTTACCATGTTTAATCACATGCCTTGTTAATTTCCCATGGTTTGGAGTCTTTTCAGGTAATGTCACCTTCTCCATGTCTGGTTATATTGCATTGTACGCTATACACGTTATTTCTATCGCGCTCGTGGAAGAACTTGTCTTTAGAGGGGTTTTATTAAACCTTGTCTTTGCGTATATGAGAAAGACTAAATTACCTTATGTATTCTCTGTTCTTATTTCTTCTGCGATATTCGCGGCCTTCCATCTTTTCAACTTATTTATAGGCGCCACTATTGAAGGTGTTTTATTGCAAATGACATATACTTTCTTAATTGGCTGTATGTTTGCAGTTATTCAAATTAAGATGGGTAGTGTTTGGTATTGTGTAATCTTACATGCTTTATTTAATTTCGGTGGTATGTTCACTCAATTTGGTTTTGCCTTTGGTGATCCATGGGATATCGTCTTCTGGATTTTAACAATTGTTTTTGGACTATTGTCTGCTGGCCATATTATTGTTACCTTAATAAATATGGAGAGACATAAATATGATTCCTGAGCCACTTTTTAATATCTTTGGTATCGAAATTGATATGTATGCGATTTGCTTTTTAGTGGGCTTAATCGCTTGTTTTGTTTTTACCTATATCGCTATGAGAAAAAGTGGTTATTCCTCTAGTGCGAGAGACACTATTTTAATCATTGGTTTCTTCGCTATTTCATTAGGTTTATTATTCGCAGTATTCACTCAATCTATTTATGATTTCATTGCTAATCCAAGCGAAGGATTCAAAATCACTGGCAAGATGACATTCTTAGGTGGCCTATTAGGGGGCGTTATTGCTTACTTAGGTATCTATTTCATTTATGTCTATGCGATTAATCCAAGATTAAAAGAAAACAATATCTTTAAGTCAGATATGAATAAAGGTGTATGGGAATTATTGATGTTTGTCCCTATCTCAATCACATTAGCCCATGCATTCGGTAGATTAGGCTGCTTCTGTGCAGGCTGTTGTGGCGGTATAGAGACCGATTTATGGTTTGGAGTACAATTCCCTGGGGAACATGTCAAACACGTCCCTACGCAGTTATTTGAGGCCATATTCTTATTTATAATAAGTGCGATGATGATTCTCTTATACTTTAAATTTAAATTTAAATACAATATGACCGTTTATTTAATTGGATATGGCATCTGGAGATTCTTAATTGAATTTGTCAGAGACGATGATAGAGGACAGTTCATTCCAGGTCTCACTCCTTCACAGTTCTGGTCAATCTTAATGGTAATAGGCGGCATTGCTTTCTTCTTCTTATATCGTTATTTTGATAAAAAGATCCAAGAAAAGAAACAAACAATTGCTGAATAAATAAAAAGCAAAATAAAACGGACCTCAATCGAGATCCGTTTTTTTGTTTTTAGGAAGTACTATTTTTCTTGAACAGTACCGCTGTATTCTTTGTCACCGACCTTGAGCGCAATAGCTTCGTCTTTTTTGCGTAAAGCAGTGAAGATTACTAAGAAGCCCCAACCCGCTAAAGCGACAGGAATGGCGATTTCAACAACACGGAAGAGAACTTTCCACCATGCCATTTCATAACGAATGACATCAACCTTAAGCGCGCAGGAGTTAGCCAATGCAAATAAGTTGTTATGAGCACTTCTTCTCACTAAGTTAGCGTCTTTAGCGTTAGTAGCTTTGACATAAGGAGTACTATATCTACCACTTGTTTGTAATTTAATTTCCTTATCAGCACAGAGGTTTAAGTCACCACCAGCGTAGAGCATTTGCTTACTATCCATATAGAAGTCTGTATGGAAGTCACAAATGACAGAACCTTGGAAGCCCCATTCTTTTCTAAGAACGGTTGTGCATAAGCGGTAAGAACCACCAGCCCATTCAGTACCGATACGGTTGAAGGAAGTCATTAAGCCATGAGCTTCGCCTTCTTTAACAGCCATTTCGAATGCTTTGAGATAGAGTTCACGCATTGCTTGTTCATCTACCCAAGTAGCAATACCTTTTGTGGATCTGTGTGTTTCTTGGTCATTGACCGCGAAGTGTTTAACGTTAGCGTAGACACCTTTTTCAGCAACACCTTTAATAACTCTACCAGCGAATCTACCATTTAAGAATGGATCTTCGGAGTAGTATTCAGTATTACGACCAGAGAATGGAGAACGATGTAAGTTGACACCTGGAGCGTACCAGCCTGGGTAGGCAAGACCACCACCAGCTTCGTTACCGATTAAACATTCATTACCAATAGCCTTAGCTTGTAAGTCGGCTAATTCAACGTTGTATGTTTGGGCTAATAAGCATTCTGATTGATAGTAGCAGCAACCATAAATACTTGGATCACCTAAGAAGCCAACGATACCAGTTGGGCCGTCCGCAGAAGTTGTCTTTGGAACGATAACAACGTTCTTTTCTTCTTCTTCGTGTGTTTCTTCGTTGATGACTTTCATCTTACGAGTGATGGAAGCTGTTGAATAACAACCATCGTTGAATAACATGAGCATTTCATCGAATGTGAATTGATCGAGGAATTCATCCCACATTGGATCATTGTATTTCTTACCCGCTAAATCTCTAAGAGTATATTTGACTTCAGCACCCATTGTTGGGACTTTGTCATATGTCTCATCATTTGTGGATTCTTGAGATTTTAAAGCAGCGAATGTTTCTTCATCAAGAGCACGTTCTTCGTCTTTGATTGGTTTTGGGAATGTACCAGCGAAGTTATTTCTGGATAAGCTTTCAGCTGGATTCATGTGTGCTGTTAATTCTGGGAATAATGGTTCAACCTTATAACCAGTAACTGGATCTTTATCGATTTGCACATCAGCGGCTAAATTCTTTTTGAATTCACCGAATGAATTATGAGCGTCTGTACCTGCATAGAAGGTATATTCGCCTTTTTCTAATTCATAGCCTTTGAAGCCATTACCGTTTTTGTCTTGAGAATCAAAGCTAGCGAAATCATATGGATTAACAGTGATTTCAACTGTATCTGTTTCGTTTTTCTTTAATTCTTTTGTTTTGGCAAAGCCGACTAAGACTTTATGAGCTTTTTCAATACCACCGGCGGTATATGGAGCGGAAGCATAGAGTTGAACAACTTGCTTACCAGCGACATCGCCTGTGTTCTTGACTTCGATTTGAACTTTGAAGGTCTTGCCATATTCTAAGGCTTCACCTTCTAAAGCAGAAACGTTAGTAATTTCTTGAGAGAATTTTGTATAGCTTAAGCCATAACCGAATGGATAAACGACATTAGCGTTGTACCAATCTTCACCTTCGACTTTACCACGTGTTTCATAATATCTATAACCGAGATAGATATTTTCTTCGTATTCGACAAGATAGTAATCGGAAGGACTGCCGTTTCTTGTATAGTTATCTGTGCCATTTGGATTTTGGAAAGACTTATTGCCACCGAAGTTTTGCCATGTTGGGTCATTTTGATAGGCTGTATAGACAGTATCAACTGTATGACCGGATGGGTTAACTGTACCATTAAGGATTCCACCTAAGGCCATAATACCGTTAGCGCCTGGGCTACCGATATTAATAACAGCGTCGATGTATTTACCGAATTCATTGTATTCGGCGGAGTTGGTTCTTTCATATAAGAAGCCTAAATCGACGTAGTTAGAACCGTTAAGTAAGAGAATAATCTTTTTGAATTTGCCAGAAGAGGCAACTTCTTTGATTAATGCTCTTTCAGCATTATCTAGTTCAAGATAGTGACGTTGATCATTATCGTAGGCTTGTCTTGGGAGGTCCCAACCTTCACCAGCGATACGAGAAACAACAATAAGCGCTGCATCACCATATTGACCATAAGATTGTTTAACAGGATCTGTATACTTGTCGTATGAAGCTTCACCTGGGAATAAAGTAGCAACGGCTTTTTGTTGGCCAGAAGCATCTTCTAAGCCTGGTTCAGGATCACGAACTTTTTGTTTGCTGTAGAATTTCTCCATTTCAGGGTTAATAGAGAAGCCAGCTTCTTTTAATGAGTCGTTGATGGTTTTTCTCCAACCATATTTCTTTTGGTAAGCAGGATTTGAACTCTTACCTGGAGCGGCGGAGCCTGAACCACCATAGACTAAATCGATTGAGTTTCTACCAAAGACTGTAACTTTAGCGCCTTTGGCGAGTGGTAACGCGGCATTGTCATTTTTGAGAAGAATCATACCTTCTTCACAAATTTGTTTAGCCACTTCATTACCATTATTAAATGCAGCATCTTTAGAAGCAAAATCAGGAGCAAAAGCATTACCTTTTTGATTTGGATCTAAGATTGGTTTATCACCGCCTAAGTCAGTCGCTTCGATTAACTTGACGTATTTGTTCATCGCCATATAGTCTGCGACAATGAGAACAGCAGTAAGCACTAATGTGGTCGCTGCCCAGACAATAACGCGAGGCTTTAGTAATTTTTTAATAAAACCCATAATAATTACCTTTTAATTAATTGTTATTTTTATGCGTCACTCTTGTCCATTTGAGAAACTTTAGCGTTTGGCCATGTGATTTGGCTTGAAGAGTAGACTTTGATGCAGTCAACGACTGGAGCTGTGGAAGCGATTGTACCATTGATGGTGTCTTTGTTATCGACTTTCATTTGAATGGTGTTCTTACCAGCTACTAAGTTGACGGTTGCGCCTAAGAAGAAATCTTGGAAAGTGATGAATGTCTTTGGAACGATGTTATGGATAACTTGTGTACCATATTTGAGTGGTTCACCATTCACAGTGACTGGGAATGATTCATCATCATAGACTTCATAAACTCTATCTTCACCTTGACCTTCGAAAATTTGATCAGGTTCTGTAAGACCATATTCACCAGAAACTCTCATAAAGATGGTGACGTTTTCAGCAGCGACATCACTTTCGAGTTCCCATGTTAATGTATTACCTTTTTCGTAATTGTAGTGAACGAAACCACCGAAGACTGATGGAGCGACATCTGGGTTAGCTAAATCTTCTTGAGTAGCATAACGGGCGACACCACTAGTATCTCTAACATAAAGACCAGAAGCGTCGAATTCGTTATGAGAACCATCTTCTTCATAATAGTCTCTACCGATTAAGCCTAAGCCTTTTTGACCACCGGAATAGGTAACACCATCCATACCTGGAGTGCCATCTTTACCGATCTTTTCAGAGACATCTGGGCAAAGTTCAGCTTCAAATACTTGACCGTTTTGGCCAGCTGGAACGAATAATGGTTTTAATTCGACTTCGCTCATGACAGCACCGAGGGTGTCGTCTTCGAAGTTCCAAATTTGACCACCGTTTTTAACGTTCATCCAACCATAGAAAGCTTTACCTGCTGGAGCGGCTGGATCAGCTGGTTTTGTAATCTTAGCGCCGAGTTCGATTTGTTCAGTTTTGACTTCATTACCATCATCAATCTTCACTTCAAATGTTTTAGCAGGTGCTTCTGAAGATGAAGGTTTTGGTCCGTTAGATTTTGAATTGCTACCACTATTGCCACAACCGGCAAGTGTGAGAGTAGCAATCGCTAAACCAATAAAGAGTGTTTTTTTCATAAATTAATAGTTTGTTATTCGGTTAACCCTAGGATTCACTACCGAACAACGTTCTCCTTTCTAGGGGTATATAATCAAGCGCCATCTTAATACGGTACGATTTAAGATGATGCTTTATTAACGATTTTAATTAGTATTTATAGCATACCACTATGTGCGTGTAATGTATATGCATTAATATGCATTAAACTGCTAGGACCACGCGGGCCCTAGCAGTCATGCTTTTTAGTTAGAGCTTATTTTAGAGTTATGCTCTTCTTTTTTTGCGTAAGGAGACAAGTAATAAACCTGCACCAGCAATTGCGACTAAGCTAATGATTGCACTGCAAGCAGCGATATCGCCGAAGCAGCCTTTCTTAGCAGAGGCACCGGCATCAAAGCCGTTGGTAGAAGCGGTAAGGATTAATTTGAATGCGCCAACAGCTTTACCATCAGCATCATAGCCAACGAAGTCTAAGTGATAGACGCCTTCAAGAGCGACTTTACCAGAGATTCTGCCACCTTCAATGGTGAGACCTTCTGGTGTATCGACACGGTGATTGAGTTTGATTTCAGCGGCGCCTTCGATTTCGACGTTATAAGAGAAGTCTTTACGAGCTTCAACAGTCTTATATTCTTCACCAACGACTGGAACCATTACTCTATTTGTGGCTGTACAGTTAGCAGACATGTATAAGTGTTCTTTGGAACATTGTCTAACAGCATACCAGTAGGAGTAAGAAATTGTCTTTTCACCGGCTTTGTTTGTATAAACAGGGGCTTTTAATGTGCTATCCCATTTAGCTTGGGAGTGACCAGAGAAGCCACCAGAGTCTAATTGAGCGTTACAACCAGCTAAGACACGGTTTGTAACACATTCATAGCAATCGTTATCAATACTACCATTACCACTGTGGGTCATATCGGATAAGACAGAACCCTTGAAGCCCCATTCACCACGGAGAACTTCTGTTAATAATTTGTAGTTAGCAGCGGTTTCCATTAAGCCCATACGGTTGTAGGAGCCCATGACACCCATTGATTTGCCTTCTTCAAAGACCATTTGGAAGGACTTTAAGTAAATTTCACGTAATGCTTGTTCTGTTAAGAAGGAGATACCGGATTCACGGTTCTTTTCTTGATCGTTGACAGCAAAGTGTTTGAAGTAAGCGTAGACGCCTCTATCTGTAGCGGCACCGACGACTTGAGCAGCCATACGGCCCATTAAGAATGGGTCAGCGGCATAGTATTCGAAGTTTCTACCACCGAATGGAGAACGGTGAGTATTAACAGCTGGACCCCACCAACCGGATTTACCAGAGATATGGGATTCCATACCAACGCATTCACCTTGTTTATGAGCTAAATCTTGGTTGAATGTAGCGGCAATGATTGGAGAAGAGACCCACCACATAATATTGAATTTTTGTGGACCGTCACCTTCGGAGAAACTGGATTTACCAACGCTATCAATTTGTTGAGAAGCCATTTTATTTGTTTCAACAATCTTGAGCATATCGTTCCAAGACATTTGGTTAACGATTTCTTCCCATCTTGGATCATCCATTGGGACATCGATTAAATCTTTAATCTTGTGACTTGTAGCTTTGGAACCTTGTTCCCAGTTAGCAGCAACAGAAGCATCTTTACGAGCAGCGGCTGGAACGTATTCATTATTACCGTTTTCGAAATCTTCTAATGAGAACTTATATGTTAAGAATTCTTCGAAGCGGCTGTTAGCCTTAACTGTTCTATCTTCAAATGTTGGGTGAGTTGGGAATGTGCCATCAAAGTCAGCACGGCTCATTTGTGTGAATTCGATATCATTTTCACCTGGCATGGAATCATAGAAACCATTGTTTGTGAAACGGTTTTCAACTTTATGACCAGAGAAACGATCGTTTTCATATTTAATATCATTAGCAATCTTGAAATTGAATGATTCGAAGCTTTCATGAGCGTTCTTACCGAGTAAGAGTTCATAATCACCTTTGTCTAATTCATAACCAGCGAAACCATTCTTGTTAGCATCTGTGAAGTCGTAGCTAGCGACATCTTGTAAGTAGAATGATAATTCGACTTTTTCAGTCTTACCTGGTTGAATTAAACCTGTTTTACCGAATGCACATAAGACGTGATCGGCTTTTTCAATACCACCAGCGGTATAAGGAGCTTTGAAGTATAATTGGACAGCTTCTTTACCAGCGATGCTACCAGTATTCTTAACTTCAACTGTTAAAGCGATAACTTTATTGTTTTCGTCAACTGTGGAGCCTTTCTTAATACTTGTTTTAACAATCTTTTGTTCGAATGATGTATAGCTTAAGCCATAACCGAATGGATAGAGAACACCTTTGTTACCGTTATACCAATTATCGGCTGCAGCTTGATCAGCTTTTGCCATATCGGCATATTTTGTTTCATAGTAACGGTAGTCGAAATAAATGCCTTCTTCGTAGGAAACGTAAGCGGCTGGTTTAACACCATTGATACCACCAGAGACGACTTTTGCTTCTTCACCACCACGAGCGGTGTCCCATCTTGGTGCGCTGTGTTGTTTATAGTTCTTATCGGTACCATAACTGAGCATTGGAGCACCATCAGCGGCAAACATTGTGTCTTGTGGAGCATAGTATGTTTTACCATTGGATAATGTAACTTCGTTTGTTTGGGAGTTATCAGAGAAGTTTTGGAATGTTGGATCTTCTCTGAAGTCACGTGCCCATGTATCGACTGTACGACCAGATGGGTTGACTTGACCATTGATAATACGACCAACAGCACGGATACCACGGTCACCTGGGTTACCAACCCAAATGATGGCTTTAACTTTGTCATTATTTTGTAATTGTTCACATTCAAAGATGTTACTGGAGTTAATAAGGACAATAATGTTGTCGGTGTGTTTGCCTAATTCTTCTAATAAGGCTTCTTCGTTTTCGGATAATTGAAGAGCGTGTCTATCAGAAACCTTTTCAGCACTGGAGTTTGTTTTCTTGGTGTCGTGAGCGTTACATGTTTTAACGTCACAACCTTCAGAACCTTCACGAGTGATGACTTGAATAGCGGCATCATTGTATTCATCTAAACTGGCGAGAATGTCATCAGTATAGGATGAAAGAGGTGTTTCACCGATAACGACTTCGGAATTACCTTTCCAACCATCGTTACCATTGCTTCTACCAGAACCAGACTTGCTGTTGTTGGAGAAAGAGACGCCTCTTGAACCTTTTGTCCATTTTCCGTAGAAATCAACGAGTGTTGGGTTGACTTCCATACCAACTTCATCAAGAGCGCCTTTGACGTCGCCGTCAGCGCCTCCCACTAATTGATAATCGGCAACACCGCTAGAAACGGAACCAGAACCGGAACCAGCACCACCTCTGGCGAGGTTTGTTGAGCTCTTACCGGCAAGGCTGACTTTCATGCCCTGAGTATCTCTTGGGAGGTAGTTGTCTTTGTTTTTGAGTAAGACGAAACCTTCTTCCGCTAATTGATCTTGAACTGCTGAAGCGTGTTCAATGTATGCTGTTCTGTCTTTACTTTGGCCAATACCAAATTCGCCAATATAATCAGCGTTAACAGAAGAAGCACCTTTGTTTAAACACACAGGTAAAGCAATCGCGGCAAGAAAAACTGGGATTAAAACTTTTTTCTTCATATGTTTTTCCTTTCAAAGTAAATTTGCATTATTAATTTTGCCTCAACGCGAGTGCAAAACCGGATTTTTAAATCATTATTTTCTAGAATCCATAATGCATTAGTATATTCAATATAAATTGAAGGGCCTGTTTTTTATATGACAATTATTATATATAGGCAGGACTATTATTTGATTAGGTATTCTTTTAGAAATTAAATTTATTAAGATTTTATCAATATTTTTTCAACAAAAAAGACCCTCGCTTTGAGGGTCTTAATTGTTTAATTTAACAATTAGGCGTTTTCTCTTCTTTTCTTAGTGACTAAGAGGAGAGCAACACCAGCGATTGCAAAGGCCATAACGCTCATCATTGTGGCTTCTAATGAGCCGAAGCAACCTTTCTTAGCAGGTAATTGTGTTGATTGAATTTCTGGAACAAAGAGTTCTAAGCTTGAGCCTAATGTTGTTGGTTCATCATCACCATCAAGTGATAATTTAACCAAGACACGGATGAACCAGTTAGAACTGCGTTCTGGTGTGCCAGAGATTGTATTACCATCGAATGATAATCCCGCTGGTAATGGAGTAACTGGATCGATGACCATTTCAACGGAGTTAATGGTCTTTTCATTGTATTGACCACCCGCTTTTAATTCGTTTGGTAATTCGACTTTGATGTTGATATTAGCACCGACAGCGCCTTCATAACGGTTGTTGACGACATCTTTGAATGTTAAGTGTGCTTCTTTAACACAAACTTTAGACATCACGCCACAGTTAGCACATGTCCACATTGTTTCCTTAACGTTCTTTCTGAGCATATACCACCAGGTATAGGATTCAACTTTTGTGCCATCTTTCTTAGTGAAGACTGGAGCGCCTTTACCATCAAAAGCACTGCTATCCCATTTGCATTCGATATCATCTCTGAAACCGTTACTATCTAATTGTTGGTTACAACCCGCTAAGATACGGTCATTGATGTTTTCGTAGCAGTAATTGTTAACACTACCATTACCACTGTGTGTCATATCGGAAATGATGTGACCTTTGAAGCCCCATTCATCACGTAAGACTTCTGTTAATAATGGATATGAAGCAGCGGTTTCCATTAAACCTAAACGGTTATAGGAAGACATGATAGCCATGGATTTACCTTCTTGAACAACCATTTGGAATGGTTTGAGATAAATTTCACGTAAAGCTTGTTCTGTTAAGAATGCGGAAACACCTTCACGATTCTTTTCTTGATCGTTAACGGCGAAGTGTTTGAAGAAGCAATATAAGCCTAAATCAGTAGCACCAGCAACGACTCTACCAGCGATTTTACCCATTAAGAATGGATCGGCTGAATAGTATTCGAAGTTTCTACCACCAAATGGAGAACGGTGTAAGTTGACCGCTGGACCAGCCCAACCATATGTACCATTAATATGGGCTTCCATACCGACCATTTCACCTTGTCTCTTAGCTAAATCAACGTTGTATGTTGCGGCAACGATTGGAGCGCCTGCCCACCAAATGATTTGGAATTGGGAAGGACCATCACTATCACCAGTAGCTGGTTTGCCCATTCTACTGATAGCTTGGTTGTGTTGACCACCACCATAGGAGAAGCCAATCATTTCGTTATATGTCATTTGATTCATTGCTTGTTCCCAAAGTGGATCATTGATATCGAGACCGACTAAATCTTGGAATTGAATACTATCTGCTTGACTTGGAGCGGTAGCAGATTGTGTCCAACCTAAAGCTTCAATATCGGCTTTAGTTTTAT
>JAEEGJ010011884.1_pt1 | contig 21845 bp, 17 predicted proteins | sample 8958761 | NCBI WGS metagenome assembly JAEEGJ01 (sample SAMN16246546, study PRJNA631951) | gut metagenome | biome: gut microbiome; feature: rumen; material: RS-attached | host: Bos | place: Iran: Karaj | collected 2018-10 | reverse complement strand
GTACCGTCAGCATTTACATATACTACTGATGCAGAGCCTGCCCAGTTTCCGGATTTGGATCTCTTGCAGAGATAGAATGTCTGTCCTGCGCTTCCCTTCCAGTGAGTGCTGTCGCCGTCAGAAATGTTTTCATCATTATTTCCGAAGAAGAAGAAATTCTTAACGGCCATATGATCGGGCTGTGTAGAATCGTCCTTTTCCTTAAAATATGCGCCTGTAAGGAAGACCATATCTTCAGAATAGAACTTTTCAGCCTTGAAGGAAACTGCGCCGTCGCAATAAACCATTGTTGAATAAATGGACAAGCCTGAGTTGTTGTTCTTACCGCCATGTCTTGCAAGGAAGATGTTTTCAAGGTTATCAACACCCTTACCGATATCAGTCATGTTGGTCTGCGACAATTCAGTATTAAGGTCGATCTGGGCGCTGAAAGGCTTGGCACCGTCAATGTTAACGGGAAGCGTATAGGTCAGGACTGATCTGACGTTTTCGGTACGTCCGCCGATAGTGGTCGTGAAATCAGCATAATACGTGTACTTATCATCAGTAGTACCCGTAGCTGTATGATCTCTATGGAAGAAAACAGTCGTGCAGTTGTTGGCATCAGTCGTTCCATCGACCTCCATGCCGGGGATCCTGTCTGCAGCTGTCGGTGCGACTACATGAATGGTTGTACCGGAGCCGGAGCACAGATTCAGGATCGAATCGTCATCAAACTCGCACATGTTAACTGCACGATACCAAGCTTCTGCAACAGATGTAACAGTAAGTCTGGCCTGATCGCTGTAAGCCTCCTGGTAGACACGCTTTCTGGTTGCCTGCGTAAGAGTCATGGCAGCTGCGATAAAGATCGTAGCGAAAGCCAGAACAAATACGACGGTAACGAGGATCGCACCACGTCTGTTTGACTTCTTTTTGTTAAACTTTCTCATCATAAGAAGCACCTTCCTTCATATGTGTATAAAGTCTTAAATCAAATGCTTTGCGCGGTTTCCGCGCACAAATATCCAATTTCCTGAGCCTATTTTACGGTATTGGCGGCCAAATTTCAACAGAAAATTCCAAAATTGCTAACTTTTTTTACATACTTTGTTAACATTTCGTTTACAAAGTGTCGCTTTCTTCATTTTTATCTTCAGTTTGTTCGGCCGGAGCACCGTTTGAACCGTATTTATCAAACTCTTCCTTTTTTGATGCCACCAGGTAATAATCCGTCTGCGTTGCAAATCTCAGGACCGCGGAAGCATAAAACATGCCGTTCTTATTCTTCTTTATCCTCGCCCTGGAGAAGATCTCGCCATGCTCGGTGCAGCTGAAGAGCGCATACTGGGATTTCCTGATCCTGAACTTCCCTATTTCCGCTTTGAGGTTTTTACCGCAGACCGGGCATACGCTCAAGAATCCGTCAATAAGCTTCAAAGCCCCCTCTGCATTCTGTGATTCGTTCCCTACCAGAGAGAACTCGCTCTTGATATCAGGATCGATCGATGAACTCGAGATCGCGGATATTACTTCAGACGGCTTATTGTGCCTGAATATCTCTTCGAAGACTGCACCGGTGTACTGGGCATCGGATGTAGCGCTGTGGAATATGTCTTTCTTTTCTATATTGTAAAAGTCAACGGCTGCCTCAACGCTCCGCTGTTTTCCCTTCTGCCCCGCAAAGAAAGAAAAGATGGGCTGAAGATCGAGGAACTGCATTTCCAGTTTGGGATCCATGCCGAAAAACTTAAGATTCATCTTAAGCATGGCCGGATCCGAATTGCCCCAGCCAACCAGTATGGCGTCAGGACCGCAGAACTCACGGAAACCTTTATAAGCTTCCGCAAACGGCTGACCGTTCTTGAGATCGCTGTTCTTCTTATGAGTAACTTTTCTCACGTGATAGTGAAGCCTTGTATAGACCACGGGAACGATATCAGCTGAATATACTGCCTGACATACGAGGTCTCCGTTATTGTAAACATAACGGCATGCCCCTATCTCGATGATCTCCCCGGTAAGGGTGGAACAGTCAAAATCATATGTTTTTCCGGGAATCGGCTGATTCCACTCCAGATCGAATACTACGAACTCACAACCGTCAACAATCTTTTTGCTAAGCATTTACTCAGGCTGTTCCAAAAGATCAATATCTTCGGAACGCTTTCCCTTCTTTTTATTTATATTAGTATACTTATATACCAATGGAATTGCGATCAACGCAAGACAGACCGCTGCGGATACCGTAATTCCGCCTGCCAATCCCGGAACCGTTTTCGAGATCCGGACATTATACTCGGAAGTATTCCCTGAAGCCTCGAAAATGCATCCGGTAAGGCCGAGATATTCGAATGTCCTGCAATTCCTGCCGTTAACGCTGATCCTGACCGAACCGTCATAAGGCAGGGATGTAATGAAGGACAACCGGCCGTTTTGGTTCCCGGGAATATCTTCGTTCCTGAAAGTGAATGCGTTGTTCTCAAAAGAACCGGTCGCTTTCTCAAGGTTCCCCAGGGCCGGCTGTAAGCCCTTCATGATAACAAGTCTGTTGTCTGAAGCCTCGTCCAGATCAAAGAAAAAAGCGATCTCGTGCCTGCCGGCAGCTGATTCAAGCTCACAGATCCTGGGTCCGGAAACATCTATTTCCTCTTCAAATTCATCATAGTTGTTCCTTATGGTAATGTCGCCGTTAAAACCGTTATAAACGAACATCCTGTCGCCTTCCAGACATGTCAGTTCAAAGGTGATCGAAGAAAAACCCGAACCGACATGGAAAACATCATTCTGCTTGAGTTCAGCCTGATCATTGTAGACCAGAGAGATCTCATAATCCTGAAAACAGTCTCCGGCCCGTGCCATGTTAGACATATAATTTATGCCGTCTATAAACCAGACCGGCCGGTAATTGCTTACGTCGCCTGATAACAACAGGTATCTGTGTTCTTTTGAGAAAACAGAAAAACCTTCAGCATCGTCGTAAAAATCCGCTTCCTCATCGTCTCCTGCATCAGCAAACATGCTGACTCCGGAATCAGAAACGCTGACAGTATTATTGAACATGATAAATGCCGCGTTTACGGTTACCGCGGACGCCCCTAGAACTGCGATAAACACCTTGAACTTTTTCCCTGCGGGATTCAGTGCAAGATATCTGATCACAAGGCCGCACACGATCATAACAACGGCCGTGCCAAGGTTTATCGTTGTTGAAAACTGGATGTCGGAATAATTGTTGCCTGAAAAGACAAGGAATGCCAAAGGTATCAGGAACGCCGCGTAAAGTGCTGCCGGCTTGATGCCTCCGATGTTCTTGAGCGATATGGCTGCATAGATGAAAAGAAACGCTTCCAGACATATCAGTCTGGATGAACTGAGTATGGTGCTTTCGCCGAAGATACTGACAGCCTCGCTTACAAAAGAAGACGAACATGAAATGTACCAGACAGACAGGATGAATGCCGCCGTGACCTTAACACGGGTCGGTATCCTGAAATTTGCCCAAAACAGTACAAGAGCCTCTATCGTAAGGATTCCGATATAGAATACGGGCGGCATGTCATTATCGATTCCGCCGGACTGGGCAACAAATGTATGCCTCAGCATATCAAAGAACTTATATCTCATCTCGGCGCTCTTGAACGCCTGGACCACATCAAATCTGGGGGTCTGTACGATGTATCTCGGTATCACGGAAAAGGCCGCCATGGCAGTTCCTGTGATCACTGCTCCCAAAAGCTTTAACCAGCACGAGAAGATCTTACGCTTTTTGCTGTAAAGTCCGACGGAAAGGACAAGAGCAGATCCCGCAAGAAAAGGGACTCCGGAAAGGAATCCGCAGTTTCCTGAAGCAGCTATAAGAGCACATGCAAGTGAAGAAAGTGAAAAATACTTCCAGGTACGCTCCCTGAGATATGAATCGAAAGCCGAAAGCGCGCATGGTATGAGGATCGCCATGTTCATTACCTGCGAAAACTGCGCAGTCATGATGATCTGCGACGAGAAAGCATACATCATTCCGAGCAGGAACGAATAAAGCCTCCTGAGTCCCACATGACGGTTGCAGAACGCATACATCATCGAAGCAGCGAGTCCGAACTTTAAGAAATATCCTATAGTGAGGATACTCTTTGCCAGGCCCATCGGCAGAATCAGTGCAATAAAGAAGAACAGATCCAGATTCCGTTCGGATATCAGAGACCACGTCTCTGCCGCTCCGAGACCGGATCTTATGGCAGCAACGTCATTTTCCGCTATCTTCAGTCCTGCGATGATGTTCTCGCTCATATCCCCGGTCCTCATCGAGAGGGTCGTCGGAAGGATCTTTCCCGGACTAACTGAAAGTCCGATATTGAGGGCTATCGTGGCAGCACATGCGGCAGCGAGGAAACAGATCACGAACCCGTCTATGAATCTTGCCCTTTCGGAACGGGTAACTGTCATTGTTTGTTTTCTCCGTTATCTGTAGAAGGATCTGCCGCTTCATCCGCAGGAGACGGTATTTCAGAAGGAACCTGTTCAGCAGATGTTTCTTCGGAAGGCGCAGCTTCGGAAGGTGTTTCCGGAAGCGTTTCAGGGGCCTTCTCCGAAGTTTCGGCAGGTGTTACGGGACCGGCATTTTCCGGGGTGCCCGAAGTATCAGAAGCGGCTCCGTCAACTGCTGCGGCTGTTTCAGGAACAGCGGCGGCTTTTGCCGCTTTGGCAGCGCGTCTTTTCCTGAAGAGCGCGGGGATCACTGCAAGAAGGATTATCGTGACTACCGACGCGCAGGTTATGCAAACACCGGGCTTGAATCCCGCCGGGATGTATTCGATCCTGACGTCGTGCTTGCCGGCGCTCATCTTTATCGACATAAGCGCGTCGTTTATAGGAGTGATCTCTGCCCTCTTGCCGTCAACCCATGCATACCAGCCTTCGGAATAAGGGATCGTAAGGAACAAAAGACCGTCTTTCTTCGCTGTAACGGTTCCTTCGAGAGAAGTTGCGTCGTATTTCGTAACTTCAAGCTGCTCATCGGAAAGTTCTTTTAACATTTCCTTATAAGCGTCAACGTCGAGCTGGTAGCCGTAAACATACAGCGGGGAAGCATTCGGCGGATCATAGTAATCGACCTTGAGCGTCATGGGAGTACCGTCATACACTCCGAGCGGAATGATCTGGAAGCTCCTGATCTCAAAGGATCTTTTCGTTTCGCCGACCGTAACCGTAGCGGTTCCGCCCTTGCTCGAACCTGCATAAACGTATATGTCAGCACCGATCTTCGCGTTTTCGACCTTCACCGTGAAACCGCAGTCGTCATCGTCATCAGCGGCGATCGTGTAAAGAACAAGGTAATTCTGCTTGTCTCTGGTGCTCATTCCGACGCAGTCGTCAACGGTAAGGTTTACTGACTTGTAGACATCCTTTTCGAGTCCCATCGCCTGGATCCACTTGTTCGTCTTTTGGAAAACGTTGCCCTGGTCATTGTATTCAGGTACATATTCCGGCAGTTTCTCAGAAACCATGTATCCGACGCTCAGAGCATCGGTATTGCCCCACGAAGTTACGGGACCTTCCTCATACTCTTTTTCGAAAAGCGCGGGAACGGTCTTCGTCTTCTCGGTCTCGATAAGGTTCCTTACGCCGAGGAGCGTAGCGGTTACCCTCGTGAGTCCGGCATTCCTGAAACCGTTTATACCGTTATTATGGAAACCGAAGTTTCTCATGTACTTTACAAAGCTCTCTCTTGCAGTGGACGAGAAAATGGAGATTCCCTTAACGTCGTACAGTGCCTGGATGTCGCAGATGTTGTTCGGATAGAGCTCGGACCTTTCAAAACTCTTATGGCCCTCCGTGCCTTCTACGGAATTTACATATTCCGTGATCTGAGGCTGGTTTCTGCCGTAAGAATCGTAATATGCGAAACCTTCATGCTGTGCGACAAGGCCGATCGATACACAAGATGCCGCAAAGATCTCGACCAGCATCGTGATGGTAAGCAGCGTCTCGCAATAGAACGGGGATTTGCCGGAATTTGCGTCGCTGACGACCCTGAGCGCGGCGCCCTGGATGATGAGGAACAGGAGCGTGCATCCGATCTGGATATAGCTTTCGTTACCCTTGCCGTATTTTTCATACAGTACGAGGAACATAAACCAGGCGGCTAAGGAACCCATAATGGTCCCGATGCTCAGGCTCCTTATCCTTCTTATCGTAAGGAATGCGACGAAAACGAGCAGGAAGCTCATCAGGAAAGACTCCCTGTAAGGGATCTGGTTCGGGAAATGGAGTCCGTGCCAGATGAAGTTCAGGGTCCTGTTCGTAAAGCTCAGATACATTACAAATATCATGAGGCCGAAAGTGATCTTGTGCCTCATGGTGATCCCTGTTCTCTTTGGGAGCATGAAGAACAGCGGAAGCAGTATCGCAACAACGACTCCGCTGTAAACGTTTGCCATACCGTCACGGATATTCGGGTTTGCACCGACCATCAGCCTTCCCAGGAAATCGAAAAGGTTGTTCTGGAGCGTGAAATCCTTCGGGATCGAATCTCCGGTCGCCGAACAGTGCTTGAGGATAAGATACGTCGGTATTGTCAGTATGGCAGTGGCACCGGCTGCGACAGCACTAGAAAAAGCGAACCTGAAAGCCGCACCAAAGAAAGTCTTGAAGCACAATCTCATCGGATCGCCCTTCGGCTTTCCGGGAGTAAAGAGCATAACGTAGTAGCAGGGTGCGAACATTACAAGGAACAGGCATACAAAGAATCCCGCATAGTAGTTGCTGTAGATAAGGATTGCGAGCGAAACGGCATAGAATGCGCATTTGCGCTCGATAAGGAGCCTTCTTAATCCAAGCATAACGAGCGGGAGCAGCACTACCGCATCGCACCACATGATGTTCCAGAAATATGAGATATACCATCCGCAAAGCGCATATGTGCAGGCAAAGACTACAGTTATGTTGTCTACCCTCTTGTTGTCGTTCGCAGCCAGGAACATCATCATGAACAGGCCTGAAAAACCGGCTCTCAGGCACGTTACGATGCCTATATAGACGGGGATCGTCTTTGCAGTAAAGAAAACGGCTAAAAGATTGAGCGGGCTTGCCGCATAATTGGCATACGCCGCATAGAATTCCTGGCCCAGACCGTCATTCCAGCTGTAGAGCAGAGACTGGCCGGACAGGATCTTGTTGCGGAAAGTAACTACGAAAGGCGCGTACTGGTGATAAAGGTCGACCGTCAGCATCGTGCGGTCGCCGTACGGAAAGCATCCGCATATTATCAGCGCCGCTAAAACGGTCAGTACCGGAAACGAAAATGACAAAAGGAGTTGAGGCCAGAGTGACGCGACTTTTGTGCGCCATGGCTTGAGAAGTGCCTTATTATTGCTCAAAATATGACCTGTCTTTCTTATTTATTTATAATAAAATTACAAACGTGTTAATAATAGCACACTTTTGGCTTTTACATTGGATTTTTATGTTAAAGTGTCAATAATCAAAAATCATGTTTATGAAGGGAGCTCCTGATGGGCCTTAGACTCAAGATAATCCTCAACCCGTCTTCGGGTAGGGAGACTGCGCGCTCAAACATTGAGAACGTGCTGTCTTATCTTGCCATGAAAGGCTCCATCGAACGTGCCGACATAAATTATACGGCCAAGCGTTTCGACGCGATGAATTACGCGATCGATACCGACCCCGAAGAATATGACATCCTCATCGCAGCCGGCGGGGACGGAACGGTCAACGAGGTCGTTACCGGGCTCATGAGATCAGAGATCGATATCCCGCTCGCCATATATAACTCCGGAACGGTTAACGATTTCGCTACGATAAACCGTCTCCCCTCCGCTCCCCAGGAATTCGCCAGAATGCTCGAGGACCCCGAACTCGTCAGGGTCGACTGCGGTAAAGCCGGTGATTCGTATTTCATGAACGTTCTTGCTGCAGGGTCTTTTGCTGATGTTATCTACAATGTCCAGCCTGATCTCAAGACCGCGTTCGGACCGGTAGCTTACTGGATATCAGCCATGAAAGACATCCCTTCGCTCAACAATTCCGAACACATAATCATCCATAACGGTGATAAGACCATAGAGACCGATGCGGTAATGTTCTTCGTTTCAAACACGAGCAGTGTCGGCGGATTCAGGAACCTGATGTCGCAGGCAGACGTTACCGACGGACTTCTCGACGTAATGATCCTCAAAAAGATAGAAAGGACCGAGATAATGCCGCTTTTTGGCAGGATCATCGTCGGAGACCACATCAACAGCGATAAAGTCATTTATTTCCAGGCAACCGATTTTTCTATCGAGGCCCCGGAAGCGGAAAACAAGATAACGTTGGATCTTGACGGCGAAAGAGGTCCGTCACTTCCGATCAGGATATCCTGTGTACCGCGCGCCATAAACCTCGTAACTCCAAGGAAGGATAATCAGATCTGATGAAAAACAAAGACAAAAAGCAGAATAAGATCCGCGAACCGAAGATCAAGGAAGATGCCTTGGCGGTTCATACCGAATCTGAGGAGCACGTCACCCTCCAGAACGTTTCCGAGATCGACCCCGAACTTCTGACGGGAAAAGAGACAGCCGAGATTTCCGAACCCGTTTCGGAAGAAAAAGAATCCGATCAGGAAAAAGCAAAAGCCGAAGAACCCGAAGAGGTAACCGAGGCCGTTTTCGAGCTGGACAGGCTTGCTGACAGGATCGCGGAAAACAGCGAGGACAAGAAAGAGCGCATCCGCAGGAACGCAGGTATCGGCTTCGTCGTCATCGCAGTCCTCATCGTCTTCATTGTTGCCGCCCTTTCGTTCTTCATCGATACCGGCATGGACAAATCCTTCAGAAGCCCCGTCACGATCCACGGAAAGGATATTCCGAGTGACGAGTTCAGCTTCATGTATCATTACGAGCTTTTAAACGAGGGCGTTGATCTTTTCGCGGCCTCCACCGAGACTATGCTCTCGTCAACTTATCCCGATGACGACTCCTTCCCTACCTACAGGGACTATTTCCGTTATCTGACAGCCCAGGACCTCCAGAAGATGGAGATCCTCTACGATGATGCGACGGCAAAAGGCTATTCGATCGAATCCAGCCACTATAACCGCGCCAACGCTTACCTTGACTGGCTCAAAACAAAGGCCGCCGAACTCGGCGTTCCTCTCAACACTTACATCAAAGGCGTTTTCGGCACACAGGTAGACGAACAGTGCATCGTCAGGGTCCTCGCCAAAAAGTACTTCACTGATGACTACGCTGAAGATGAAAAGCTGGCTGAGCTTTCTGCTACAGAAGAACAGGCCGAGGAAGCCTACAACGAATCAAGAAACATCTACGATGTCGTAAGCTACAAGCTCCTCAGGATCAATTACGACCAGAGGGATCAGGCTTTCATCGAAACGGCAAACCTTCACGCCCAGGAGATCATTGACGCTATGGGCCGCGACCCTTCCAGATTCGAGAAGGAAGCTGCGAAGATCTTCCCCAAGGGTGCTGCAGCCAACACGCTCGAGCAGGAGGATTCAACCCTTGTTCCTGATGCGCGTTACGATGATTTCACCCATACCGAATTCAGGGAATGGCTCTTTGATGAAGAGCGCACTACAGGCGATGCCACGATATTCCCCGATGAGGACGGCTTCCCGATCATCCTCGTATTCGTTTCAAGACAGCGCATGATGTCTCCTATGCGCAACTGCTACATCATGAAGATCAGCTCGCAGACCAAGGAAGGCGAGACTCCCGATCTTTCCGGTACGCAGGCTCTTGCCCAGAAGATCTACGATTATCTGACTGACTCCAACAGCTGTGCGGAAGTCGAGAATGTATTCAACGACAACGTGCTTTCCGGCCAGCTCGAGATCAAACAGGATGACACCATCTACTATGAAAAGTATTCAAGTACGCTCGCGGGCTGGATCTTCTCCGACGACCGCAAGTTCCAGGACAAGACCCTCGTTGAGGAAGACGGGACTTTCTATGTCATCTTCTTCATCTCCGAGTCTTCAAACCCCGAATGGTATGACAGGGTCAACAGCTATATCAGGATGAACAACTATCAGGAATTCATCAATTCAAAAGCAGTCGACTACATGTGGGAATTCCACAAGGAAGGCCTTGACCAGATAAGCGACGTGCCTTGATCCGGTTCACAGGTCAACAACAACAAACAATGAAAACGCCCGGCAGATGCCGGGCGTACTTATTGTGTCAGATCTGATACCGTATCACTTCTGGAACTGTGACATGAGCACGATGATGAACGTGCAGACGAACGTCAGGAGCATAGCTCCGATGATCACCCAGGCAACCACCTTTGTTCCAACCTTTTGTCTGTTTGTACTGCTCATTTACTTCCCCTCTCTGTTGTCATAAAGTCACTCGTCATCCTCATCACGCTGGGTCCTTCTCGGCCTTGGCGTCGGGGTAGGCGTAGCCTGTGTCTGGAAATCGCCGCTGTCACCAACGACCAGCGTCAGCGTGTGTGTTGAACCGTTACGCTCTACGACTACCGTGATACTGTCACCTACCTTATGGGAATCACGTACACCAATAATATCATTAGAGTTCTTAATTTCAACTCCGCCAAGGCTGATAAGCCTGTCGCCGACCTTGATGCCCGCTTTTTCAGCAGGACCTCCGCGGGTTAATTCCATGCAGTATACGCCGGCTTCAGCGCCTTCTTTATATTCGCCTTCTGCAAACTTCTTAACGGAAATACCGAGATAAGGACGGCCCGTAACTTTTCCGTGGTTGATGATGCTCTCGATATCTGACTTAACGGAATTGACGGGAATCGCGAATCCGAGTCCTTCAGAGATCGAAGAGTTGATCTTCGCATTCGTGATGCCTACGACCTCTCCGAAAGAATTAAGGAGCGGGCCGCCGCTGTTACCGTTATTGATCGCGGCATCCGTCTGGATGACCTTGATCATGTATCCGCTGGCGCTGATATCGCGGTTGGTTGCAGAAACGACACCTACGGTTACCGTATCATCGAGCTGACCCATTGCGTTTCCTATGGCTATTACGAGCTCACCGCTCTTAAGTTTGTCGGAATCACCGAATTTGAGCGAAGGAAGCTCCCTGTTCACTTTAACCTTGAGTACGGCAATGTCAATCGTGGTGTCAGAACCGACGATCTCCGCTTCAACGAGATCAGTTTCATCAGGAAGCAGCACTGAGACGCTGTATTGTGAAGGCGACTGGGTAACGTACTTGACCACGTGGGCGTTCGTGACGATATAGCCGTCTTTGGTAATGATGAAACCGGTGCCTGAAGCTGCTTTCTTCGCTGTTGAACCGCTACCTTTCATGATATATACAGGGATAGTTGCAGGGCTCGCCAGTTCGACTATCTCAGTTGTCTTGAGAGCTTTCTTGTTCGGATCATTCGCTCCGGCCGCCTTTTCTATATCAAACCAGGGCTCGCCTTTCTCATTGGTCTCCGTGGGTTCTTCGGGTTTGGTAGTCTCGCCGCTCTCACCGCTCTCGCCGGGTTCGCTCTCGTCGGTTTCCCATGAAGTCGTTTCTGATGACTGGACAGGCCGGTCTGCTATCTTCTTATTGAGTCGTGATATATAGAACGTCTGACCGACAGAATAAAGAAAGAGTACCGCCAAAGCGATGGAACAGATCACCGGGAATACTATGCTCCTCTTACCGCCGTTGCCCGCCTGAACCGGAGCAGGCGCGGAAGCAGGTTTCCGGGAAGCGGGGGCCGGCTGGGGCGCCTGCTGGAACTGACTTACGGGAGCACCTGCCGTAACCGGCTGATACTGCCGGACCTGCGGGGTGGGAACTGCCGGCTGCATCGGCCTCACCGGCTGTGCATGCTGGACATATGCGCCATATCCGTTTGGAACGGGTCTTGCATAGTAGTTCTGCTGGACTACAGGCTGCTGATAAGGTGTAGCGGGAGTAACCGCCTGAGGTACAGGCTGAAAAGGCGATGGCTGGCCTGCCGGAATTACGGGATCAGACGCAGGCGTCTCGATCTTGTTTTCAGATCCTGTTGAAAAAGTATTGTTGTTATCTGACATGTTTCCACCTCATTCCATGAAACAGGCTAATCTTACATATACAAGTTTAAACTTGATAATACGTGAATTGTAGGCAAAAATGCGTTAAGTTCGGTCAGCTTAATGAAATCGTTTCGCCTGGGATCAGTATTTCGTCTCCTGATTCAGGAACAACCTTTCCGCAGCTCTCGTCAGCAAAAAAAGTCTCCGCCTCTTTAACTTCGGCTTCCGGAAGAAGGAGCGAAAGCGAGACCTCACTGCCAAAACCGACGTTCTCCATCGACCAGCCCTTGAGGCCGGCCTTCCGTGAAAGCTTCTCGTAAAACGAGTAATCACAACTGATCTTAAGTTCCCTGCCTGGCGTCATTATGACGGGGTTGCCGTTTGAAAGAGCCGCAAGACCGCTCTCCCTGTATGCGCGCATGAGTCCGCCTTTTCCGAGCAGAATGCCTCCGAAATATCTTGTTACGCAGATGATCGCGTTATTTATCTCATTATCGGTCAGGAGCGCAAGAAGCGGCTGTCCCGCCGTGCCGGAAGGTTCGCCGTCATCGCTCGACTTCTGGTTTGCGGCCTCGCCGTCCGTCCTCCAAGCATAACAAACGTGCCTTGCGTCAGGATAAGTCTTTCTCTCTTTGGCGATGAAATCAGCAGCTTCCGCCGGGCTTGAGACAGAAGCGCAATGCCCTATGAAAATGGATTTTTTGATCTCGATGCGGGAATTGCCCTCCGAGGTAAGTCTGGACTCGTTAGGCAAATCAGGTAAGCTCCCTGTATTTCTGACAGGCCATCATGAGCAGGGCCTTGTCCTGACTGTATGTAATGCGTGCGAGGGCTTTCTCGACGTTTTCAAACTTTGCGCCGACCGTGCCTGTCTCGGGAGTTATGACGATAGTTTCCTCCTGGGCTGACATGACAAACCAGGATATGTTGTTATGAACCGGCTTGTTGCGCGTGATCGAATAATACTCATAATTGGTCTTCCCGCATGGCGCCAGGACCGTTGCGGTTATGCCGGTCTCTTCTTTGATCCTTTTTGACACGATATCGCTGAGCTTGCTTTTGTCTGATGATCTGATGACGCCCTTCGGGAAACCCCATTCATGTTTGTCATTGCAAACGAGCAGAACCTTGTCACCGCAAAAAACGACTCCTCCTGCACAATTGCGTACGATCATATCAACCTCTTCAAAAAATCAAAGATTTATAACAAGAATATTTTAGCATAAAAGCGCCTTCTTCGGTATAATGTTTGTCATTTTGAAATCGCCTTGTATAATTATCTTTATGAAAAAGAACACGAACGGAAAGAAGCCCAAAAAGATCAATTCTCCGTATGAAGCCGCGCGTCTGTTAAGGCTCCAGAGAATGTTCACGGTCATGACCGTCATAGCAGTCGTAATGGCTCTGCTCATCACCGTTGCAGGCGTGACACGCATAACAAAGAGCATCACTGCAAAGATAGAAGCAAACAAACCTACAGGCACCGTTGTTCCGATCATTTCCACCGAGAATTCCTTCACGACTCTGGCTTCACTCCACAAGGAGCTCCTCCCTGACAATCCGGAAGCCGATGCTATGTTCGGTCCTCTCAAAGAGCTCCCGGAAGAGGAAGTTAAGGTTCCCGAGCATTTTGAAGTAAAGGGCCTTTACGTCGGAAGCGGCGGAAAGATAGATTCCGCCATCGATCTCTGCAAGAAGAGCGAACTTAACACGATAGTCCTCGATCTCAAGAACGAATACGGCATCCCCTACATGTCCAAGAACGCGACCGCCAAGAAGATCGGTTACGTTTGGGACAATTACGTCCTCAAGAACATGATAGACAAGTGCCACGCAAACGGCCTGCGCATAATCGGACGTATCGTTTCCTTCAACGACTCGACTGCCGCAAAGAAATTTCCCGAAAGAGCCATCAGGGACGAAAACGGCGACCTGGTTCTCTTTTCGAGCGAAGGCAAGCGCCCGTTCTTAAGTCCTTACAACAGGGAAAACTGGGAATACCTGATAGAACTCGCCGAAGAAGCAGCATCTTACGGTATCGACGAGATCCAGTACGACTACGTAAGATTCCCGGTAGGTTACAAGAACGACAAGGTGCCTTATTACGGTGCGGAGGGAACATATCCTACAAAGGCAGAAGCCATCAACCGTTTCCTTCAGGAAGCAAGGATCCGTCTCCAGGATAAGATGGGTGTTCCTGTATCTGCCGATATCTTCGGTATCGTCCTCACTTCAAAGGGTGACGCAAAGATAATCGGTCAGGACTTTGAGACGCTCGGAATGACAGGCATCGATTCCTGCTGCCCAATGGTCTACCCGTCCCACTATGCATTAGGCACGAGACTCGGAGGAAGAGTTTTTCCTTATCCGGACAAAGAGCCTTACCTCATCGTTTACAGTGTTCTCTACAGCTGCCAGGAGGTCTACAAACAAAAAGGCTTCACGAAAGTAAGACCGTACATCCAATCTTTTACCGCATCCTATATCGGCAAAGGAAACTACATAAACTACGGATATAACGAGATAAACGCCCAGATAAAGGCCTGCAAGGACCTCGGAATAACAGAATTCATACTCTGGGATCCGTCGGTCAATTATCCCGCAGGAAAATACGACGGCAATATGTCAGTCGATACTGATTGATAAAACACTTTTCGAATAATAAAATAGGTGAATTATAAAAGGTAAAAGGAGATCGATATGCTCGATATCAAATTCCTCAGGACCAACCCTGACATAGTAAAGCAGAACATAAAGAACAAGTTCCAGGACGAAAAGCTTCCTCTGGTAGACAAAGTCATCGAACTTGATAAGGAATTCCGTGAGAGCAAGACCCGCGCGGAGGCATTAAGGGCCAACCGCAACAAGGTCAGCAAACAGATCGGCGCCCTCATGGGCCAGGGCAAGAAGGAAGAAGCCGAAGAGGTCAAGAAGCAGGTCACTGACATGGCCGAAGAACTTGAGGCGCTTTCCGTCAAGGAGACCGAGCTTGAAGAAGAGATCAGAAAGATCATGCTCGTCATCCCCAACATCATCGATCCTTCCGTTCCGATCGGCAAAGACGATTCAGAAAACGTTGAGATCGAGAAGTTCGGCGAGCCTTTCGTTCCCGATTTCGAAGTTCCCTACCATGTTGATATCATGGAGAAGCTCGACGGCATCGAGCTCGACCAGGCAAGAGAAACATCCGGCAACGGCTTCTACTACCTTAAGGGCGACATCGCAAGACTTCATTCGGCATGCCTTTCCTATGCCCGCGATTTCATGATCGACCGCGGATTCACATATTACATCCCGCCTTACATGATCAGGTCTTCCGTCGTTACCGGCGTCATGAGCTTTGCCGAGATGGAAAACATGATGTACAAGATTGAAGGCGAAGACCTCTATCTTATCGGTACTTCCGAGCACTCCATGATCGGTAAGTTTATCGATACGATCACAGACGAGGACAAGCTCCCTCAGACCCTCACGTCCTACTCTCCCTGCTTCCGTAAGGAAGTCGGTGCCCACGGCATCGAGGAGCGCGGCGTTTACAGGATCCACCAGTTCGAGAAACAGGAGATGATCGTCGTCTGCAAGCCTGAGGATTCCATGAAGTGGTACGACAAGCTCTGGCAGAATACGGTCGATTACTTCCGTTCGCTCGATATCCCCGTAAGGACTCTCGAGTGCTGCTCAGGTGACTTGGCTGACCTTAAGGTCAAGTCCTGCGACGTTGAAGCATGGTCTCCCAGACAGAAGAAGTATTTCGAAGTCGGTTCCTGCTCCAACCTTGGTGACGCTCAGGCAAGACGTCTTAAGATCAGGATCAGGGGCTCCGAGGGCACATACCTTGCCCATACTCTTAACAATACCTGCGTTGCTCCTCCGAGAATGCTCATCGCTTTCCTTGAGAACAACCTCAACGAAGACGGCTCCATCAGGATCCCCGAGGCATTGAGACCTTACATGGGCGGCAAGTCAGTAATCGAGGTTCCTTCAAAGAAGTAACCTCGCAATTGCGTAGCATAAGCAAAACAAAAGCTCCGGTTTCCCGGAGCTTTTTTACTATTCTCTCAGCAACACCTTGAGGCCCTTACGGACCTTCTCTTTGTAGCCGGTCTTCTTTTTTATGAATTCCACCAGTATCGAGATCGAAAGACAGTAAGCAAAGCACCCGGCAAATCCTATTACAGGGATCTTTATATTCAAAACATGGAGCAGATAGTTATAGAAGAACCAATGGATAAAGAAGATATTTCCGGAATGCGTCCCCAGCTTTTGAACCAGCTTAGATATCTTTCCGTCAGTCCTGTAAAGATATACGAACAGGATTATTATCAATGCCATCACCGTGGAGACCGGACCTATGCTGAGATACCACTTCTCAGTAGTGTATGGCAAAAGAATGTATCTGACTACCATAAGCACAGACAGAAGGACAAGAGAGCACAAGGTAACTATAAAATCCTTTTTGTGTTTGAATCTCTCCAGTTTCTCAAAAATGTCTTTCTGCGCAAACAATATTCCGGCCATAACGACAAGCAGATAATAGTTCAGCTGTCCCCCGTGAATAAATTCCATTTTATAAGGGATAAGCTGCGTTACCAGTACGACTATCGGTATGCTAAACCACGAAGTCCACTTGGCAAGATAGTACAGGAGCGGGAAAAGCACAATAACCACTATGAGGAAATTTACATACCAGTAGGATGCTATCTCGGGTTTCCCGAACAGACAGAACAGCCCCAGCATGTCGATGGGGAGATTGAAGACCGATGATCTGAAATAATCTATCAGGGAGTGATCCCAGATGATATTTACGGTCAGATTGAAAAGATAGAAAAACCACATCTGGGAATAAAGAAGCAGAACTCTCTTAATTATGAACCTGACAGGCTTCTTTTCATATTTGTCCTTCATCTGCAGAGTAAAGCCATATGCAGAAATAAAGACGAAAATCCATACGCAGACCCTTGCTCCGGATTTGGGAACAAATCCCCAGTCCGAATCAAACGGAAGATGGTGATATAACAAAAGAAGAATGGCTACACCCTTCAAAAACCATGTGTCATCTTTGCTCATACGGCAAGTATATCTGTTTATCCTGCCCGTAACAATAAAAAAGGCTGAAGTATGACCTTCAGCCTCATTGAATCATTAGTTAGAAAACTCTTACGCTCTCTTGACCTTGCCGGAACGCAGGCAGCGGGTGCAGACGTTCATTGTCTTGGGGGTGCCGTCAACAACAACCTTAACTCTATGTACGTTAGCCTGCTGCGTTGTAAGCGCACGACGTGAGATCTGTGAACGCGTGATTCTGATCTTTCTGCCGAAGAACATATCCTTCTGGCAAACTTCACACTTAGCCATGAAAACACCTCCTGTTAGATTTTCAAACGCTTGACAATAATATCACAATGCAAATAAGTATGCAACAGGATTTTTACTTGGTCGTGAATACCCTTCGAATGGTGATTATCCTGCTCGTAATATCGTCACCTGCCTTGAACTGCCTGAGCCTGATGGTAGTAGAGGCCGGAGAGATCATGAGGAGCGTTCCCGTGTCCGTACAGACCGCTTCCTCATATATGGACTCGCTGCCCGGTGCGGACTGCGGACTCCTTAAAAATACGATGTCTCCGGGCATTATGTCGCTGATTATGACATCGCCCGTGACCGCGTCGTGCGAAAGAGTTACTGCCTGACCGAGCTTGCTCTGGGCGGTCATATTCCTTGGCATCTTGATACCGTTGATCTCCGAGCAGGCATAGACTGCTCCGTTGATCGAGATCCCGTTAACCGTCAGCCCGTTGGAAAGATAGCGCGCATTCACGAAAGTCAGGAGCGAGCTTACGAAGTATCGTGAAGAAACCTCCTGGAGCTCTTCCCTGGGCTTAAGTTCGATAACGCCCGAAGAACCTATCCATCCGGTCTCCCCGCTCGGCAGGCTTACCTGATAAACGCCTTCACGGCTTATGTCACCGTAGATGACGGTGTTCATCATGACCTTTGTGATCAGTGTGCCGTTGCTCGCGTGCGTCATTACGTTCTTTGAAGGATCGGATATTACCAGCTTGAATTTGTGAAGGTCGGGCTCAACGGATGAAGTGTTCGTCGTAAGACAGTCAGAGCGTACCCAGCCGCTGACCCCGTCCAGAGTCTCGATCTTGCAGTAGCCTTCCTTGTTGTCGCTGATAAATCTGACCGGCTCATTGTAGAGGACCTCGGATATGCGTTCCGCATCCGGCCAGGGGTCCTTCATTATGCTCTCGCTTGACTTCGTTATAACCCTGAAGGACTTGTCGTTATATTCGTATCTTATGACGGGCTGAACGAAAAGCTCGATGTTAGTGCCTTTGAACAGGTCAGGAAGAAATCTCGGGAGGATGTAAAAGATGCCTGCTATCGCAAAAAGGAAGATGCCGAGAGCCACCAGGAAAGCGACTATCCTTTTCCTTCCCTTGTGCTTGACCGTGGCCTGCTTGTCCGAGAGGCCCCATTTGTCCTGCATGTCTTCGGCACTGCCGTAAATGCCGTCATCGCTAAAGATGTTTCTGATGTCGCCGTCTTCGCCGAAAGTGACCTTCTTGCTGATGAGTCTTACGCCGCGGGCTTCCTGCGGATGCTCATCCAAGGGAGAATCCTTCTTCTTGAATGGCTTCCACAAAGAAGCTTTTTTCTCATTTTCCGGCTTCTTTGACTTCATCAGTTCTTATCCTTTCTTTCCGCGAGCATCGTGCAGTAAGCTGCCGCCATCCCGCCGTCATGAGTGAGACTGACGGACATGGAAAACACTCCGAGCTCTTCGGCCTTCTCCTTTGCCTTGCCGCTCAAGACAAGATAGGGCGCGCCTCTGCCGTCGTTCATGACCTCAATGTCGGTCAGGCCTATGCCTTCGCTCATTATACCCGTGCCAAGAGCCTTCCCGCAGGCTTCTTTTGCGGCAAATCTTGCGGCATAGCTCTCAGCCGCGCGCTTGCCGCCCGCTTTCCTGCTGCAGGCCTCCTGTTCTTTGGGGGTAAAGCATTTGTTTATGAAACCGGTATCTTGCCTTTCAAGGATCTTTTTGAACCTTTCGATCTCGACCAGATCAGTTCCGCAGAGAATTTCCATCTATGATCCGGGCTCCTTATGAGATCTTTCCTGCCCTGCCGAGCTTACCGCTTACACGCATGTCGCATCCGTTGACAAGGTCTGAGAGCGGAAGCGCGGAAACCAGTATCGTGCAAAGACCTGATGCCGCCCTTATCTCAAGAACGGAGTTCAAAACGGAACCGACGTCTCCGTGAAGGGTAACGTCATCGGCAAAATCGTCTATGACGAGGAAATCGATCCTTTTGATGTCTTCTATAGTGTCGCTTTCAAGCGATGCAAGATTCTCGCACTTGATAAAGAACGCACTCTTGCCAAGGCTGATCGCGGTCTTGGTCATGATCACGGAAAGATATGTCTTTCCCGTCTGGGGCGCTCCGCTATATACCCAGATCGGCTTTGAAGCCGTGTCTCCAACACCCAGCATGGCCCTGAGCATCTGTTTCTTTATTTCGGAACGTTTCTCAGGATCACCCAGATAATCGTCCCTGTAATTCTTCATCGTAAACGAGGTATAGTCACCTAAGCCGCAGCTTTCATAACACTCTTCCAGCTCGGCCTGCTTGCATGAGCATACCCTGGGCGTGCCGTCCTTACCTTTTACGAAACCGGTATCGCCGCACTTGGAACATATGCTCTTCTCCATATCAAATTCAGGATCGATATGGTTCTCTTTCATTATCAGTTCTCTTCTTGAAAGAAGGTTCGCCTCTTCAACGTCATACCGCTTGGCAAGTTTCTCGTCGTGGTCGATGACCGCGATCAGCCTGTCCTTACGGATGTCGATTATCCTGCCGTCGATCTCCTTAAGATCGGGATGGTCCTTATAGACGCGCATCATGGATTCCTCTCGGATGATCCTTCTCGCCGCCTCAGTTTCAGCCAGTCCTGCCGCGATCAGTCCTTTAATCGTCTTCATTTGAATCTCCGAACATGTCCAGGATGTCGTCAGGGATCCCTCCGTCATCCTTTTTGTTTTTTCCGTTATCAGCAGCTTTTTCAGCCTTGTCAGGCTTGGAAGGCTCTTCTTCAACAGTCCCTTCAGTTGTTTCAGACGAAGTTCCCGAAGAGGAAAGGCCCGCTTCAGCACCGGTCTTCCATTTCGAACCTGAACGGGTCTTCCTCTGAACCGACTTTCTCTGGTTCTCCTTATGCTCTTCTTCGTTCAGTTTTGAAGCTTTCTCCGCCGTATCGATGCCTAAGTCGAACCACTTCTTGAGTGTCGTCTCGATGTTCATCAGAGTGAGATTTGTCCTGAATTCGTTCACGCGGAAAGCATAAGCGACAAGCTCTTCCGTGGCATTCAGGTTATCGACCCAGCTGTGTATCCTCGTGATATCCAGATCCGTCAGGTGCTTCCTCATGGTCTTGCTGCAAAGCTTGACCAGACGTTCCTTCAGAGAGTTCTTCTCAAGATACTGCTCCAGCCTGTCAGCGGTCGTATAACCCTTCTCAAACCAATGCGAAGCGACTCCCGCCATGGCATTGTATTTCCTCAGGATACCCCTCTGGTAGCCCTCCTCGAAGAGCTTATAGCATACCGTTCCTTCAAACCTGTACTCGTAAAGGCACTTATCTATCAGGCGGTAATAGTTGTAATCCATAAGTCCGCGGAAAAAAGTCCTGGAAATGGAAGCCGCAAGCATCTTATGCTCTTCAGGATCGCTCATCATGCCGGGAACGTCCCCTGCTTCGCCCTTGGCCTTGCATACTGCCACGTAGTCCTTAACTTCACGTCGCTTAAGATCTTCAAGAACGAACTTGTCTCCCGAAGAAGCGATCAGTCCTGCGCCCAGAAGCTCGGCCATGGTCTCTTTTATCTTGGATTCGCTGATCACCCTGTATGACTTAACGGTCTCTTCGTCGAATTCTTTTCCGGCAGAAGTCATGTTAAGCCAAAGATAGACCACGACGGCTTCACGGGACAGATCCTGAAGGTATCTGACCACGAAAATATCATCCAGCTGGCTCTGTGATATCACAAGCTCACTGTAGTCTTCATTCATCCGCACGGGTCTCCGTTTCAATTGTTTAGATAGGAATTTATTATATCATGTTTGCACGCGCCGTACGGCGGCGGAGCAAATATTGACCTCAAAAACAATCCCGGCCCGGAATTGATCCGGACCGGGAAAGATCACCCTGAAGTCTGATCTGAATCAGACGTTTATTAAGCCTCGTTTGCCTTCTTTACGTAAGAAGCATAACGGTCTCTGGAATCCTGATAGCATCTCTGGAAGAGGCCGTCAACAACGTCAGCTTCATACTTCTTGTAGAGTGAGTTGTAACGTACTTCTGCCTTGAGGAATTCGAAGAAGTCTGCTGTAGGCTCCTTGGAATCGAGAGTGAAAGGATTCTTGCCTTCTGCTGTGAGAGCAGGGTTGAATCTGAAGAGGTGCCAGTAACCGCACTCGACAGCTGCCTTTTCTCTCTGCTGAGCTACCTTGAGGCCGCCCTTGATACCGTGGTTGATACAAGGTGCATAGCAGATGACGAGGGAAGGTCCCTGGTAAGCTTCTGCTTCTGTGAAAGCCTTGATGAGCTGGTTCTTGTCAGATCCCATAGCGACCTGAGCAACGTATACGTAGCCGTAGCTCATAGCCATCATACCGAGATCCTTCTTCTTTACGTGCTTACCGCCTGCAGCGAACTGTGCGACAGCACCCTGAGGTGTGGACTTGGAAGCCTGTCCGCCTGTGTTGGAGTAAACCTCTGTATCGAGAACGAGAACGTTGACATCCTCACCTGTAGCGAGAACGTGGTCAAGTCCGCC
>JAEEGJ010011883.1_pt1 | contig 21846 bp, 23 predicted proteins | sample 8958761 | NCBI WGS metagenome assembly JAEEGJ01 (sample SAMN16246546, study PRJNA631951) | gut metagenome | biome: gut microbiome; feature: rumen; material: RS-attached | host: Bos | place: Iran: Karaj | collected 2018-10 | reverse complement strand
CTATTGAATTATCTACTATTTCCCATACTAGATGATGTAATCCTTTTACGTCTGTAGTACCAATATACATACCTGGTCTTTTTCTTACCGCTTCAAGTCCCTCTAATACTTGAATGGCAGACGAATCATAATTTGTTGTTACTTTTTCTTCTTCCATTTTTCTTACCTCTTTCTGCTACTTTTCCGTTATTTACTTTGAATATTCTTGCTTTTTCTATCAACTTATCATCAATATCATTGATATCTGTTGTAGTAATTATACTTTGAATATCTTTTAACAAAAAACTTATTATCTTATTTCTTTTTCTACTATCTATTTCACTAAATATATCATCTAATAAAAGTACTGGATATTCTCCCTTTTCCTCTTTAAATAAATATATTTCTGAAATTTTAAGAGCTATGATAGCTAATCTTTGTTGTCCTTGCGATGCAAAGTTTTTCATATCTTTATCTAATAAATAAAATGAAAAATCATCACGATGTGGTCCAACTAATGTAACTCCTTGCATAAGTTCAACTTTAAAATTCTTTTTTATTTTATTTTCATAACTCTTTTTTATTTTTTCTAAATCAAAATCATCTAAATCTACGTTGGTCTCATATTTTATTTGTAAATTATCTATATTAGATAGTTTTTTAAATACTTTTGGCAATATTTCGTTAATTTTTTTAAAGTAATTATAACGATATTCATATATTTTAATACCTTTTTCAATCATTCCTTGATTTACTACATCTAAATATCTAATATCACTATTACCATCAAGATTCATCTTTTTTAAATATTCATTACGTATTTTAATGATCTGATTATACTCATTTAAATAAGATATATAACTGTTTTGTAATTGGCTAATATCTATATTAATCATATTTCTTCTAGTATTTGGTGATCCTTTTACTATTTCCAAATCTTCTGGAGTAAAAGAAATTACACAAAAATTAGAAATATAATCTCTCATACGATGCATTTCCTTATTATTAATAAAGATTTGTTTCTTTCTTCTTGTAATTTGTACTTCTTGTTTCTTTATTAAATCATCTTTTTTAATTAAACCCTCAACTTTAGCTATCTCTTCATCAAATTTAATTAGATTTTCTTCAACACCAAATCTATTAGATTTAGTAAGGGATAAAACATATATACTTTCTAGAACATTTGTCTTTCCCTTACCATTATCTCCAATAATAATATTTACATTATTATCAAAATCTAAATCTAACGAAGAATAATTCCTAAAATTAGTTAGTTTTAAGTGCTCAATACGCATAAAACACCTCTAAAACGCCTTTAAATCAATTTTTGTTGAAATGCATATACCCACATTACTAACTAATTATATCATAAAAAAACGATTTTTAAAACAAATTTAACGTCTATTATGTTTTTTTTTGAATTTTAGTCTCCTTTTCTTTTTCTAATAATTGATCCTAGTCTATTTGCACGTAAAATTTGTGTTTCAAACGAAGAAATAGACATCTTAATTATCATTTCTTTTCCTGAATTAAAAGTTACTTTTGTGAAGCCACTATTTCTTTCATAACTCTTGATATTATTAAGAGAAAGCCATATACAATTTGCATTTGAAGCTGCTTCTGTTGGAAAAAAGATAATTTCATTTGTTTCTTCGACAACAATTGGAACTTTATAATTACTCCCTAATATTTGTTTTGTCCCCTTAATTCTTCCTTCACAAGAACTACCATAATATGCACAACTATCTTCCATAACTTCATAACTATTCTTATTAATAAAGTATTCGTCATCTTTTTCAACAACTTTACTAACATCATCGTTAACAGATACTATAGCATAGGTGTCCTTATTAATTTCATAAGAATCCATAAAAACCTCCCTTCTCATCACTAAAAGTGAATGGTTGCTATAATAATCATTTTGTTTGTCGAAATTTATCAAAAAATGTCGAATACATGAAAAAAACAATATTTTTCCACAAAAAAAGTGGATAATTATTATATCCACTTACTTTTTTAGTAAGTTCTTATTGGTAGAACTAATTGAATTAGATTATCTTCTTGATCATCTTTAATAATTATTGGATTTACTTCACCAACAAAATTAATTGTAGCTTTTTCTCCTTCAAAAGTTCTTAAAGCTTCCATCATATATTTTGCACTAAATGATATATTAATTTCCTTATCGTTATCTTTAGAAATTCCCATTTTTTCTTCAACACGACCAATTTCTACACTATTTGATCTCATTATTAGTTCATTTCCTTTTGTTTCAAGATTAACAATATTCTTTTCTTTATCACTAGTTAAAATACTTACACGATCAATTACATTATATAATTCATTAATATTTACTGTTACTTTTACTAAACTATCTTTTGGAAGTAAATTTGCAGTATTTGGATAACTTCCATTAATTAATCTACTTTGAAATAATGTTGTTCCTGATTTAAATAGTATTTTGTTATTAAAAATATGTAATTCTAATTTTTCATCATCAATTATCTTTACTAATTCAACTAAATTCTTACTTGGAACAATAATATTATATGTTTCATCAGCTTCATTAGTTAGTTTTAATACTTTTCTAGCTAATCTGTATGAATCTGTTGCATTACATTCTAATTCATCTTTAACTATTTTAAAGTTTAATCCCGTTAATTGTGGACGAGATTCATCAACACTTGTTGCAAAAGCTGTTTGATTAACCATTTTCTTAAATTCTTTAGTATCAATAACTATTGGATTTTTATTTTCTTCTAATGATATGTTAGGATAATCTCTTTTATTAATACCATTTAAATTATATTCACTTTTTTCTGTGGAAATAATTATTTTAGTATCATCAAATACTTCTAAATTAATATATTCATCTTCTAATTTTCTTACAATATCTAAAATATATCTTCCATATATAATAATACTTCCTACTTCATCAATAGTCATATCTTCATTCTTAGGAATAAATGTTTCTATTGTAATATCGTTATCACTTGCTGTTAATGTTAATCCTTCTTTTTTTAAATCAAATTTTATTCCTGCTAAAGCAGGTACTAAATTCTTAGCTGATAAAGCTTTACTTACTTTATTTAAATGTTCTAATAATAATGTTTTTTTAATTTTTATTTTCATCGTTTTTCCTTCTTTCTTTTTTATTATTTTAAATTAGTGATGGTAATAATACAGTGGATAACTGTGGATAACTACCATTCTTGTTGATATATATAGAAATATGAGTTTATCTTCTTGTGGAAATCTATCTTTTTATACACAATTGATTAACATTCTATCCACTACAAGATATTTTCTTTAATCCTTTCAATAGTATTTTTTAACTCAGGATTATCATTAATCTCACTTTTTATTTTATCATACGCATACATAACGGTAGAATGATCTCTACCACCAAACTCTAAACCAATTCTTTCAAATGGTTCATTTAATATTTCTCTTGATAAATACATAGCAATTTGTCTAGCTCCAACGATTAAAGCACTTTTCTTTTTACTTTTTATATCATCAACAGAAATATTATGGAAATTAGCTACAGCGTTTTGTACTCTAATAATATTTGTAGTTTCTGTAACGCCTTTATTTATCATAGATTTAAGAGCTTCTACTGCAATAGGAAGTGTTATTTTTTCATATCCCATTGTTAATGATTCAGCCATTAATCTATTAATAGCACCTTCAAGTTTTCTAACATCACTAGCCATTTTAGAAGCAATATAATCAATTACTTCTTCATCGATTTCTGGTAATAAATTAGAAGCTTGTATTTTCTTTTTTAAAATATTCTTACGTAATTCAAGTTCTGGTGGATAAATATCAACAGTTAATCCCCAACAAAATCTTGTTTTTAGTCGATCCTCTAAAGATTTTAAATCATTAGGTGAACGATCACTAGATATAATAATTTGCTTGTTATCATTATATAGAACATTAAATGTATGGAAGAATTCTTCTTGTGTTTTCTGTGTTGTAGCTAAAAATTGAATATCATCAATAATTAATACATCTAGTGTTCGATATTTGTTTTTAAAATAATCTGCATAATCAAAATTACTTTGATTATTATCTTTTCGGCTAATTTTAGAAAAATCATCAATAAATTGGTCAGAAGTAACATATAAAACCTTTTTGTTGGAATTTTGTTCAATATAATTACCAATCGCATGCATCAAATGTGTTTTACCAAGTCCACTAGCACCATATATAAATAAAGGATTATATGTTTGACCAGGAGATTCAGCTACGGCAACAGCAGTTGCATGGGCAAGTTTGTTACTATTTCCAACAACATAATTATCAAAAGTATAGTTTTTATTAAGATTAGAAGTATGATGATATTCTATCTTTTCTTTTTCTTCGCTAGGTTTTTCCACAGATTCTGTGGATAACTTAGAATTATTAACTAGTTCATCTTCGAGAATTATGTTAATTTCATATGTTTGATTAGTAACTTCTTTAATCGCTGCAATTATATCTGGTAAATAAACATTAATTAATCTATTTCTATGAATGTCAGAAGGAGCAATAATAGTTACTTCATTTCCTTCAATTTTATAGAATTTTGCTGTTTGAAACCAGGTAGAATATACAAGGGAATTTACTTTTGTGCTGATTATTTCTAAAACCTTTGACCATAAGAGGTCATAATTCATTACCTTCCACCTCCCTTATAAGTAATTCGTTAATAATATTCTAAACGATTTTGTGGAAAAAATAAAGGCAAAAATGTCTAATATTTTCTATCCACAAGTTATCCACATAGTTATCCACAGTTAAAATCATTATTTATCAAAGATAATGTGAGTTATCCACAAAAGAAAAATTATTTATCCACATTACATAGTTTGGGTTATCCACAATGGTGTGGATGAGTGTGGATAACTTAAAATTATAATTGAAATGCTATATCTATAATGTTATTATAATAAGGAGGCGATGATATGATACTAGACATTATTTTATTAATTGTTGGCTTTATAGTTCTTATTAAAGGTGCGGACTTTTTTGTTGATGGAGCATCTGCTATTGCGGATAACTTTAAAGTACCAAAAATATTTATTGGTCTTACAATAGTTGCTTTTGGTACGAGTGCTCCAGAACTTGCAGTTAGTATTAAATCAATTATTTCTAATAATCATGATATTGTATTAGGTAATGTTATTGGTAGTAATATAGTTAACATTTTATTAATTGTTGGATTAAGTGCATTAATTAAACCATTAATTGTTAAAAATAACACCATAAAAAAAGAATTACCCATATTACTTCTTATATCTGCATTATTTGTAGTTTTATTATCAGATCAAATATTTAACGGAACAGTTAATGCATTTACTAGAAGTGATGGTATAGTTCTTGTATTGTTTTTCCTAGTATTTATCTATTATTTAATAGAGATTACTGTTCATCGAGATAAAGATTTAGATAGTGAAGTTAAAAATATGAGTTTAATTAAAGCTATTATTTTTACTATATTAGGTCTTGGAATGATTGTGTTTGGTAGTAATTATGTTGTTAATTCTTCATCAAATTTAGCTGAAGTAATTGGTGTTAGTAAAAAATTGATTGCTTTAACTATTATTGCAATAGGAACATCTCTTCCTGAACTTGTTACAAGTGTTACCGCAACAAAAAAAGGAGAATGTGATCTAGCTATTGGTAATATTGTAGGAAGTTGTATTTTTAATATTGGTGTCGTTATGGCATTACCTGTTACTATTTTTGGTGGAATTAATCAAATTAACTATAATGGTGTAGATTTATACGTTATGTTAATTAGTGTATTATTCTTGTTTATATTTGCTGCAAATGATAAGAAAATCAGTAAAAAAGAAGGTATATTGTTCTTACTTTTCTTTGTAGCTTATTATACTATTGTCATAATAAATAAATAAAATAGAAATATTTAATTGACAAAGTAGATTAATATTTATTATAATAATGTAGATTTTTGATTTTGGAGGTGTAAAAATGAAAAGAACTTATCAACCTAATAATAGAAGAAGAGCTAAGAAACATGGATTTTTTGCTCGTATCGAAACTAAAGTTATTAATAAAAGAAGAAAAAAAGGAAGAAAAGAATTAATTAAGAAATAACCACATTTTAATCGTGGTTTTTTTTGAGAGAGATGAAAGATGAAAAAGGAAGAAGTAGTAAAAAAAACTAGAGAATTCGATTATATTATTCATAAAGGACAATGTAAAAAAAATAGTGAATTCGTTATATATTACATTGATAATGATAAAGAATGTAATCGTTTTGGCATATCAGTTAGTAAAAAGATTGGTAATGCAGTAACTAGAAACTACTATAAAAGAGTAATTAGAAATCTTTGTGATAAAAGTAAAAATCTCTATTCAAACAAAAAAGATTATATTATAATAATGAGGAAGGGTCTAACTTCATTAAATTTTGATGAATCAAAACAAAGTATGAATGATCTTTTAAAAAAAATTAATAACTAGAAAAGGAAACAATTATGAAGAAAAAAATGAAATATGGTTTGTTACTTCTATTATTGGTTGTAACAACCGGATGTACAACATATTTAAAGACTAGTGATGGAAAACCTGTTACTAATACTACAACAGGACAAAGTTTAGCAGATAATATTCTTTGTCGCCCATCAGATGAAGAAACAATTAAACTTTATGAAGAAAATAACTATGATTTATCTAAATTACCATACTGTGTATGTAAAAGTGATAAAGTAAAAGTATCAGAAACTGTTGAAAAAGAAGTAACTGAAGTAGTAAAAGATAAAAAAGGTAAAAAGACAGAAGTTAAGAAGACAATCGAAGAAATTGTAGAAAAAGAAGTTGATTGTGAAGAATTTAAAGTTACATCAGGTAAATATGAAGGTTTATGGACAAGTATCTTTGTTAAACCACTTGCTTGGGTAATATTATTCTTTGGTAAATTAACAACAAGTTTTGGTTTAGGTTTAATAATTACAACAATCTTAATAAGATTAATAGTATATCCATTAACTAAGAAATCAACTGCACAAGCAGAAAACATGAAAAAGATTCAACCAGAACTACAAAGAATTGAAAAGAAATATGCAAATAAAGATCAAAAAGATCGAGATGTAATGATGATGAAGTCACAAGAAATGATGGCTTTATATAAAAAGAATAACGTTAGTCCAATGGCAGGATGCCTACCAGCATTATTACAATTACCATTATTTATTGCTTTCTTAGATGCAATTAATCGTGTTCCTGCAATATTTGAAGAACAATTCTTAACTCTTCATTTAGGAACAACACCAAAAGTTGGTATAGCTGGTGGAAATTGGTGGTATATTGTTCTTACTCTTTTAGTAGCAGTTACAACATATTATGCATTAAATAAAGCATCTAATAGTCAACCAACAGCAGAAAACGATATGGCAAAACAAACTAAGATGATGAGTAACATATTTACTGTAATGATTATTGTTATGTCAGTATTTATGAGTACAGCACTAAATATTTATTGGATAGTATCTAATGGATGTACATTATTACAAAATTATATTGTTAAAAGGAGCATGAAATAAAATGAAGAAATATACATATCAAGCAAAGACATTTGAAGAAGCAAAGAATATGGCTTTAGCAGAATTAATGGAACAACAAGAAAATTTATATATTAAAGAAATTGAAAGTTCTACAAAATTATTTAGTAAAAAGAGTGTTATTGAAGTAGTAAAAAAAGAAGATGTACTTGAGTATATTAAAGAATTAATTAAAAATATTACTAAATATATGGGACTTACAGTTAATATGGAAGTAAAGAAACGTGATGATAATGTTACAATATCTCTATATTCTGATAATAATGCTATATTAATAGGAAAAGATGCAAGAACATTAAATGCATTAACAACAATTATTAAACAAGCTATATATAGTCAAATTGGTACATATTATAATTTTGTATTAGATGTATCTGAATATAAAGAAAAACAACAATTCTTTATTGAAAGAGCAGCTAAGAAAACAGCAAAAGAAGTAGCAAGAACAAAAGTAGAAGCAAAACTAGAACCAATGAATTCATATGAAAGAAGAATTGTACATAACGTATTAACAAATTTTAGAGGTGTTTATACTGAATCAGAAGGTGTTGAACCTCATCGTTATGTTGTAATTAAACCAAAGAAAGAAGAAACTACAGAATAATGTAGTTTTTTTATTTATTTAATTTAATTTTTATGATAATATATGCGTGTTGGAGGATAATATGGATGATACAAGAGAATTGTTTAATATATTAGCAGCTATGTATGAAGGAATTAGCCATAAAAGATTAGATTATAATAAATTTATGGATATTTTTTCAAAACTAAAAATAGTTAGAAAACATATACCAATTAAAGGATTAGAATTAATAATAGTAATAGATGAATTAATGGATTTAAAAGAAAAAGATCTTTTAGAGCAAATAAACGATGAAACAATGGATTTAGTTAAAAGACTATATTTTGGTCAATCTATATTTAATGAATTCGGTAATGTTCCTGTTTCTAATATTATTAAACATCTACTTACTCCATATCAAAAAAACACATGTAAAAATGTAAGAGAAACAGGAAGACACATGGATGATTTCGAATTTATATTCTCTTTTTTAGGAACAATTGTAGATAAGGATAATGTTTGGGAACAACATATAATAAAAAAATATAATAGTAGTTTATATGAATTATTGATACATTACTATAAAAATCATGAAAGATTAAGTAAAATAAATAATGAATTATTAGCATCAGCGGTATTAAATATGTATAGTGTATTTTATTTTAAACAAGATGAATATGAAAATGATTATACTTTTCTTGATGAATTTGTAGATAATGCAATATCTAATAGAAGTGAATTTCTTGAATATTGTGATCAAGAAGGAATTAAATTATACTATTTAAAAGCAGAAGACGTTAATACTACTTATGCGGGTATTATTAAATATATAGATGAAAGTTATAAATTAAGAAAAAAAGGGAAGTGAAAATATGGATGATACGATATGTGCTATTAGTACAGCACTAGGTGTTGGAGCTATATCAATTATTAAAGTAAGTGGAAAAGATGCTATAAGTATCGTTAATAAATTATTTAGTGGTGATATAGAAAAAGTAGATAGTCATACTATTCATTACGGATTTATTAAAGAAAATGATGAGATAATTGATGAAGTATTAGTTAGTGTAATGAAAGCACCAAAAACCTTTACTAGAGAAGATGTTGTTGAAATTAATTGTCATGGTGGTATTGCAACAACAAACAAGGTATTAGAATTATTATTAACTAATGGATGTAGAATGGCAGATCCAGGAGAATTTACTAAAAGAGCTTTCTTAAATGGTAGAATTGATTTAATGGAAGCAGAAGCGGTAATGGATTTAATTAATGGAAAAACAGAAGAAGCAAGAAAAATAGCCATTCAAGAGTTAAATGGTAGTGGATCCAAATTAATTTCTCTTTTAAGAGAAGATTTAGTTAAAATAATAAGTAATATTGAAGTTAATATAGATTATCCAGAATATAATGATATTTACGTAGTAACAGTAAATGATATTAAAGAAAAGATTAAATATTTTAATGAAAAGTTATCTAAAATAGTAGATGAATATGAAAATGGAAAGATTTTAAAAGAAGGAATTAATACTGTAATAGTAGGAAGACCAAACGTTGGTAAAAGTAGTATTTTAAATAAATTATTAAATGATAATAAAGCTATTGTTACTGATATACCAGGAACCACAAGAGATGTTGTTGAAGGAAGTATTTCGTTTGGTGGAATACAACTTAACATAATTGATACAGCAGGAATTAGAGAAACCGAAGATGTTGTAGAAAGAATTGGTGTTGAAAAAAGTTTATCTAAAATAGATGAAGCAGATTTAGTATTAATTATATTAAATAATAATGAAGAATTAACTAAAGATGATATTGAAATAATTAATAAAACTAAAAATAAACCAAGTATTATCGTTATTAATAAAAATGATTTAGAAAGTAAAATAGATGTTAATAAATTAGAAAATAGAAATATTATTTATACTAACACTATTGATATTGATGGTATTGAATCACTTAAAGATAAAATTTCTGAAATGTTTAAATTAGAAGAATTAAAGCAAAAAGATTATAATTTTATTACCAATATTAGACAAGTTTCTAAGATAAAAGAATGTATTAAGCATATTAATGATATTAAAGAAGGATTAGATAATAATATGCCTCTTGATATGATTGAAATAGATTTAAGAGAAATATGGAACATTTTAGGTGAAATAATTGGTGAAAGTTATAGTGAAGAGCTTTTAGATGAATTATTCAGTAAATTTTGTGTAGGTAAATAAAAATGTGATATAATTAAAGATGTGAGGAGTTTTAAGATGAATGACGAATTATTAAGAGAATTAAATGTAATAAGAAAAGATCAAGGAATTGATAAAAGTGTATTTTTAGAAATAGTAGCTCGTGCAATAGAATTTAGAGAAGATTATGAAGGTACATTATTAGATTCCGATTTAGAGGAAATAATTACTGAAACAATGAATAGAGTTGATCATAGAATTTCCTATGATGTAGGAGATAAGAAAACATATAGTCATGCTAAGACAACAAAAGAAGCTTTTGAGGATGCAATAAGAGTATTAGGATACGGTAAAGCAAAATAAGGTGAATATGAGAAACGATACATATATTAAAGTAACATGCGTAAATAATGAAAGAAACGATGAGTTTCACTTTGATTTTTATAATAAAGAACGTAAGCTTGTAGGAACCGTTCAAGTAAATGAAAAAGGTCAATTAAAGTGGTATATTTTTAATAAAAGAGATGAAGATGTATTTCTACTAGACCAAGGAATTGAAAAAAATATTCTATATGCTGTATCTTATATTTATGGAGCTCCTGTTGAAAATACAATAGAATTTATTAATGAAGCAAATATGATTGATGAAAATCGTTGGGATAGAGCATTAGATTTTATTGAAAAAAGAGGTTTATACGTTAACTATAAAAAAGATCAATATTATAATGACGATTATGCAAATGCAAAAATGAGATAACGAGATAATATCTCGTTTTTATTTACAATTAAATAAGTTTAGTGTATAATCTTATCGATTAATGGAAGTGATTTATATGAATTACGATGTAATTGTTGTTGGTGGTGGTCATGCTGGTTGTGAAGCTAGTTTAGTTTCAGCTAGAATGAACCATAAAACATTATTAATTACAGGAAATATTAAAAATATTGCTGATATGCCATGTAATCCTAGTATTGGTGGACCAGCTAAAGGTATTTTAGTTCGTGAAATAGATGCAATTGGTGGAGAAATGGGTGTTAATACTGATAAGACTCATATTCAACTTAAAATGCTTAATACTAAAAAAGGACCAGCTGTTCAAGCATTAAGAGCACAAGCAGATAAAATAACTTATCCACAAGAAATGTGGAAAACTATTTCAAATCAAGATAATTTAGAAGTAAAAGAAGCTTTTGTTGATGATTTAATTGTAGAAAATAATAAAGTTATTGGTGTTAAATTAGAAAATGGTGAAGAAATAAAGAGTAAAACAGTTATTTTAACAACAGGAACATATTTGAAAGCAGATATATTAGTTGGATCACAAAGAACTCCAGGTGGACCACATGGTGAAAAAGAGTCAAAGAATTTATCTGATAATTTAAGAAAATTAGGTTTAACAATTCAAAGGCTTAAAACAGGAACACCACAAAGAATAGATAAATCAAGTATAGATTATTCTAAATTAACTAGAGAAGATGGAGATAAAGAATTACGTAGTTTTTCTTTTGATTATACTCCTACCTACTCTATTGAAAATCAAGAACCATGTTATTTAACATATACAAATGATAAAACTCATGAAATAATTCGAGATAATCTTAATAAATCAAGTATGTATGGCGGATATGTTACAGGTATTGGACCAAGATACTGTCCTAGTATTGAAGATAAAGTTGTTAGATTTTCTGATAAAGAACGTCATCAATTATTTCTAGAACCAGAAAGTAGATTTTATGATGATATTTACTTACAAGGTTTTTCAACAAGTATGCCATATGATATTCAAGAAGAAATGGTTCATAGTTTAGTTGGTCTTGAGAATGCTAAAATACTTAAATATGCTTATGCAATTGAATATGATGCAATTGATCCACTTGAAATGAAAAAGAATCTTGAAAACAAAATAATAGAAAATCTTTTTACTGCTGGTCAAATTAATGGAACTAGTGGATATGAAGAAGCAGCTGCACAAGGACTTATGGCAGGTATTAATGCGTGTCTTAAAATTGAAGGAAAAGAACCATTTATATTAGGTCGTAATGAAGCTTATATTGGTGTATTAATCGATGATTTAACTACTCGTGGAACTAAAGAACCATATCGTATGTTAACATCTCGTGCAGAATATCGTTTATTACTTCGTCATGATAATGCAGATATTCGTTTAAGAGAATATGGTTATAAATTAGGTTTAATTAATGAAGAAAAATACAAAAGATTTAAAGATAAGTTAAGTAAAATCGATGAATTATTAGATTATTTAAGAAATAATAAGATAGTTACTAGTGAAAATGAATTATTAATTAATTTAGGTACTACTACAATTAATGATGGTATTACTTTATATGATTTATTAAAAAGACCAGAAATAACTATTAAGAAATTAATTGATTGTGGAAAAATACAAGATATTTATTCTAAAGAAGTTATTGAGCAAGTAGAAATATATATTAAATATGAAGGTTATATCAAAAAAGAAGAAAAAGAAGTTCTTAAAATGATTGAAATGGAAAATACAAAGATTCCAGAAAATATTGATTATGATAAAGTAATAAATATAGCTAGTGAAGCTAAAGATAAATTAAAGAAAGTTATGCCAACATCGTTAGGTCAAGCAAGTCGTATTAGTGGCGTTAATCCTAGTGATATAGCTATGTTATCAGTCTATTTGAAAAAGGAAAGAAATCATGAATAAAGAAGAATTTACTAGAGAATTAAAATTATTAAATATTATGTTAAGTTCTAAACAACAAGAACAATTAGATAAATACTATCATTTATTAATTGAATGGAATCAAAAGATTAATTTAACTAGAATTGTGGAAGAAAAAGATGTTTATTTAAAACATTTCTATGATTCATTAACATTAGCTAGAGATCTTGATTTAACTAAAGAATTAAAACTATGTGATATTGGTACTGGGGCTGGTTTTCCTGGTGTTGTTTTAAAGATAGTTTTTCCAAATTTAAAGATAACTTTAGTAGATTCCTTATTAAAGAGAATTAGATTTCTTAATGTAGTTATTGCTGAACTTAACCTATCTGATATTGAAGCAGTTCATTCTAGGGCAGAAGATTATGTTAAGTTCCATAAAGAAGAGTATGATGTAGTAACTTCAAGAGCAGTTAGTAGATTAAGTAATTTATTGGAATACTCCATTCCATTAATTAAGAAAGATGGTTGTTTTATTCCAATGAAAGCTAATTGTGAAGATGAAATTAATGAAGTATCCCCTATTCTTAAAAGAAAACACCTTACTATTTCAAAGATAGATGAATTTAATTTACCTATTGAAAATAGTCATCGTACAATTATTAAAATAGTTCACTCAAAATAGATAATAAAGAAATTAATAATTAATTGCAAAAAATCATTGAAAAATATGATTTTTTTTGTATAATATTAATATAGGGAGTAAAGGATAAAGAGGGTGATAAATTGGAAAACGAGGTTATGTATATTAAGCTCGACGATATTATTCCAAATAGATTTCAGCCACGTGAAGTGTTTGATGAAGATGCATTAAATAAGCTTGCGGAATCAATTAAACAACATGGTGTTATAGAACCTATTTTGGTACGTCCTGTTTCCAATAAATATGAAATAGTAGCAGGAGAAAGAAGATATAAAGCATCAGTAATTGCAGGACTAACAAAAATACCTGCTATGGTACGTCAGATGGATGATAAAGAAAGTTCAATAGTGGCTTTCATTGAAAATGAACATCGAACTGATGTATCAGCAATAGAAGAAGCTAGAACGATGGATCGAATTCTTAAGAACAACAACATGACTCAAGAAGAGTTAGCTAAAGAATTAGGTGTTAATCAATCAACTATTGCAAATAAACTAAGACTTCTTAATTTACCTTTGGAAGTACAAGAATCATTGATGCATAATGAAATATCAGAAAGACATGCAAGAAGCTTATTATCAGTAAAAGATGAAGATAAACAAATAGAATTGTTAAATAAAATAAAAGAAAGAAAAATGACTGTAAGAGAGTTGGATAGTGAGATAAAGAATATGAATGAAAATATAAATAATTTTAATGAACCAAGAAATGATTTTATGGGACAATTTCCAAGTGGAAATCCTATGCCAAATGTTGGAGTTGAAAAGGAAGCAAGTACTGGATTTAATCCAAGTGATTATTTTAATACTGCTGCAACCACTACTCCACCAGTAGCTCCTGCTACACCTATGCCTCAAGCAAGTGGACCAGCAGACGCCGGATTTATGGATTTCTTAAATAATTATGATAACAATAATCCAGTTCCAGCAGAACCAACAAGTCCATCACCAGCAGCTATTCAAGCAAATGGACCAGCAGACGCTGGATTTATGGATTTCTTGAATAATTATGATAACAATAATCCAGTTCCTAATGAACCTGTTGGATTAAAAGAACAAACTCCAACAGCAACTCCAGAAGGAAATGATTTTAGAAATATGTTAAATAATTATGAAAACCCTACTCCTGCACCAGCTCCAGCAAATGAGCCAGCAGATGCCGGATTCATGGATTTCTTAAATAACTATGATAACAATAATCCAGTTCCAGCTGAACCAACAACTCAAGCTCCTGCACCAGCTCCAACAAATGAGCCAGCAGACGCCGGATTTATGAGTTTCTTAAATAATTACGACAACAATAATCCACTACCTGCAGAAGAAGCTCCTAAAGCTGAACCAGCAGATGCCGGATTTATGAATTATTTAAATAATTATGATAATAATAATCCTGTTCCAGCTGAACCAGCACAACCAGTAGCTCAAGATACATTTAGTTATGATGTACCTAAGAAAGAAGCAGGATTATATGATAATTTCAATAGTACTAATAATGTTACTCCACCAGTTAATGCTAATAATCAATATGTAGAAAATAATGCAAACTTTGTGGATGTTTCTAAACAAAATAAGATCACTAGTGTTGATGAAATAATTAATAAAGTTGGTGCTGTTGTTAAAGAAATTAAAGAAAAAAGTGTTTTCAAAATTGATACTGAAGAGATTAATTATGATGATCTATATCAAATAACAATTAAGATTGATAAGAGAGATTTTTAATTAGTAATAAATATGAATGAAAAGAAGATAAAAAAATCTTCTTTTTTTGTTAATTGTATTTAAATATTTCTTAATTTTTGGTAAAATTAAAGTGGACTAATATTTTAAGCAGGTGATAGAATGGGAAAAATTATTTCATTAGTTAATCAAAAAGGTGGTGTAGGTAAAACAACTACAAGTATTAATTTATCTGCATCTCTTTCTCTAGAAGGTAAAAAGGTATTATTAGTTGACTTAGATCCACAAGGAAATGCAACAACCGGAGTTGGATTTAATAAAGCTGATATTGAGCAAAGTGTGTATGAGGTATTTAATGGAGTAGTTGGTATAAGAGATGTTATTTTACATACAAAGTTTCGTGGCTTAGATTTATTACCATCTTCCCTACAATTAGCTGGAATTGATATCGAACTATTAGATAAAGGACGAGAAGATCCTAGTTTTCAAAAATCATTTCAATTTAAAAAATCAATTGATTTAGTTAAAAATGATTATGATTATATTATAGTAGATTGTCCACCTAGTTTAGGTCTTATTACTACAAATGCTTTAGCTGCTAGTGATTCAGTAATTATCCCAGTTCAATGTGAGTTTTTTGCTCTAGAAGGAATAACTCAATTATTAAATGCAATTATGCTTACCAAGAAGAAATTAAATCCTAGTTTAGTATTAGAAGGAGTTTTATTAACAATGTTTGATGCTCGTGCAAATCTATCTATTGAGGTTATTGAAGAAATAAGAAGTTATTTTAAAGATAAAGTATATACAACCTTAATACCAAGATTAATAAGACTTGCAGAGGCACCAAGTCATGGTAAACCAATAATTGCGTATGATCCAAAGAGTAAGGGGTCTTTGGCTTATTTAAATTTAGCGAAGGAAGTGATTGAAAGAAATGGAAATGCCTAGAAGAAGAGCTTTAGGAAAAGGGCTTGAAGAATTATTTAATGCAGAGGTACTAGATTTTGATTCGTTAGAAGAAAAAATAGTTAATGAAACACCAAAAGAAGAAATTGTTAATATTAGAATTGATGAATTAAGAAGTAATCCTTATCAACCAAGAAAAGTGTTTGATGAAGAAGCTTTAAAAGAATTATCAGATTCAATTAAACAACACGGTGTATTTCAACCAATTATAGTTAAGAAAAGTATTCATGGATATGAAATAATTGCTGGTGAAAGACGTGTTAAAGCTTCACGTATGGCTGGATTAGATACAGTTCCTGCAATTATTCGTGAATTTGATGATACAGAGATGATGGAAATAGCTCTTTTAGAGAATTTACAAAGAGAAGATTTAAATCCATTTGAAGAAGCTAATGCTTATGTAAAAATTATGGAAGCTAAAAATCTTACTCATGATGAATTAGCTAAAGTGTTAGGTAAAAGTCAATCTTATGTTACTAATACAATTGGTTTATTACGTTTACCTGATAATATTAAAGAATTAGTTATTAATGGAAGTTTATCTATGACTCATGCAAGAATACTTAGTAAAATGAGTGATAGAAACACAATTAATTTACTTGCAGAAAAGATTATTAAAGAAAATTTATCAGTACGTGATTTAGAAGAAATAGCTAAAGGAAACAATATTAACAAAATTGTTAAAGTAAAAAGAAAAGTTAAAGAAAGTGATCGTGAATATAAATATGCAGAAGAATTACTTTGTGAAAAGTTAGATTCTAAAGTACGTGTTTATAAGAATAAAATTGAAGTTAAATTTAGTAATACAGAGGATTTGAATAGAATACTTGAAATATTAAATATTGGAAAATAAAAGAATTAGGGTGATTATATGGATAAAAAATATGATATAGGAAGTTTATTGGTCTTAAAAAAAGGACATCCATGTGGTGAAAACTTATGGGAAGTAGTTAAACTTGGTGCTGATATAAGACTAAAATGTACTAAATGTGGAAGACTTATAATTGTCCCTAGAATAGAATTAAATAAAAAGATTAAGAAAGTTAAAGAAAAGGAGAAATAGTATGTTTGAGGGGAAAATAAAAAAGAAATTTAGAAGAAGAACATTTAATCCGATTACTGCTTATTTTCTTTTAACTTTATTAGTAGTAGTTTTAAGTGGAATATTTAGTTTGTTTAATTTTCAAACTACATATAATGTTATAGATAGTGCAAAGTTAGAATATTTACAAACAACAGCTGTAATCGAGAATTTATTTAGTTTTGATGGGCTTAAATATATAGTTAGTAATGCATCAAAGATGTTTATATCTTTTGCACCACTAAGTATGTTCTTATTAGCTGCTATTGCATTAGCAGTAGCTGAAGCTAGTGGATTTATCGATATATTATTTAGGAAAGTATTTTCTAAATGGAATAATGGCTTATTAACGTTTGTAGTTGTTTTAGTTGCAACAATATCATCATTAATAAATGAAGTTGGTTTTGTTATTATAATTCCGCTTGCTGCCTATATTTATAAAGCTAAAAAGAGAAATCCAATGATTGGTGTGTGTGCGGCGTTTGCAGGCTGTGCTTTTGGTTATGGAACTAGTATATTTGTTGGATCTTTGGAAACACAATTAATTCCATATACAACAGCAGCTGCTAGAATGATAGATGCTAATTTCCATGTTAGTTTACTATCTAATTTATATATTATGATTGTTTCAACTGTCGTTATATCAATAGTTGGTTCAATTGTTATAGAAAAGATTATTGCACCTAAATTAGGTAAATATCGTGTTAAAAAACAAATAAATAGTTTAGATGATTTTGAAATAATTGGTGAAGAAGAACAAGAACAAAAAGCTTTAACTCTTGATTATAATGAAAAAAAAGGATATAAAGTCGCATCAATTATATCAATTATCTTTGTAGTGTTCTTTATTTATTCAGTTATACCTGGGTTACCAGGATCAGGATTATTACTTGATTATAATGAAGAAACATATTTAAAACAAATATTTGGTGATAATTCATATTTCCAAGATGGATTTACATTTATGGTATCTTTATTGTTTATTATAAGTGGTCTTGTATATGGATTTGTATCTAAGAAGTTTAAAAATAACACAGATGTACTTAATAGTTGTAAAGAACCACTTTCTAAGATTGGAACAATGTTATTATTACTATTCGTTGCTTCAATATTTATTGGTGTATTTAAGAAAACTAATATTGGTACAGTAATTACTGGTGTGTTTGCTAATATATTATCCACATTCTCGTTTAGTGGTATTGCTTATCTATTGATAGCTATTATTATAATGATAATATGTGATTTATTCTTAACTGGTGTACAAGCTAAGTGGATTATTTTTTCACCTGTTATAGTACCAGCTTTAATGAAAGCTAATATAACACCACAATTTACTCAATTTGTAATGAGATTTGTAGATTCAATGGGTAATGGTATATCACCACTTTATGCATATTTTGTTATCTTTATTGGATATATGAATATATATAATATGAATGAAGAAAAACCAGTTACAATAAGTGCAGCAATTAGGTTAATGTTCCCATATTTTGTAATAATATGTTTAACATGGTTGCTTCTATTAATTGGTTGGTATATAATAGGACTACCTATTGGTCCGGGAGTATTCCCAACAGTATAAAGGAGAGATTATGAGTTTAAAAGCAGGTATAGTAGGACTTCCTAATGTTGGAAAATCTACTCTTTTTAATGCAATTACAAAACAAAATATATTAGCAGCAAACTATCCATTTGCAACAATTGATCCAAATGTAGGTGTTGTTAATGTGCCAGATGAAAGAATTGATGTATTAAATGAGATGTATAAACCAGCAAGATTAATCCCAACAAGTTTTGAATTTACTGATATTGCAGGACTTGTTAAAGGAGCATCTTCAGGTGAAGGTCTTGGTAATAAATTCTTATCACACATTCGTGAAACAGATGCAATTATTGAAGTAGTACGTTGTTTTGATGATGATAATATCATTCACGTAGAAGGTAAAACTGATCCAATTAGAGATATAGAAATAATTAATTTAGAGTTATCTCTTGCTGATTTGGAAATTATTAGTAATAGATTAGATAAAATAAAGAAAAAAGCTGAAACTACTAAAGATAAAGATGCTTTAATTGAAGTAGGAGCTCTTGAAAAAGCTAAAAATGCTCTAGAAAAGAATGTTCCACTTCGTGTAGTAAGTTTTACTGATGAAGAAAAAGATGTTATTAAACCATTCTGTTTTCTTACTTTAAAACCCATTATTTATTTAGCTAATGTATCTGAGGAAAAGCTTACTGAAGATAATGAATACTATAATCAAGTTGTTGATTATGCTAATAAAGAAGGTAGTCGTGCTATAAAAATTAGTGCAAAACTTGAATCTGACTTAGTAGATTATACCGAATCTGAAAGACAAGAAATGCTTGATATGTTAGGTATTAAGACAAGTGGACTTGATGAGTTAATTAAAGTTACTTATGAATTACTTGGTTTGCGTACATATTTCACAGTTGGAAGTGATGAAGTGCGTGCTTGGACATTTAGAAATGGTATGAATGCTAAAGAATGTGCAGGAATTATTCACAGTGACTTTGAACGTGGATTTATTCGTGCAGAAGTAATGAGTTATGATGATTTAATTGCTTGTGGAAATGAATTAAAAGTTAAAGAAGCTGGTAAATTTAGATTAGAAGGAAAAGATTATTTAATGCAAGATGGTGATATTTGCCACTTTAGATTTAATGTCTAATCCCCTACTCTACTATGAAATAAACAGGATATTATGATATCTTGTTTTTCTTTATAAACAAACACTTTGTAACAAAATGATAAAAAGTTCTTGACAAATAAAACACTTTGTAGTATAATGTTACTATGTCAGGGATAAAGGAGAAAAAAATCCTTGATAAAATTACCTATATCTATTATTTTTGGGGGGTGAAATGAATATGGGTGAACAATTCAAATACAGCTATGAATATATGAGTATGATTCTTACAGAGTATTTTAAAGGTCAATATCCTGGAAAGGATTTAAGTTTTAAACTTGATCGTACTCAATATCGTGCCGACAGCGATTTTTACTACTTTGTTGGTACATTAACTATTTATGAAAGAACAAGTGCATTAGGAAGGGATGTTACATTTAATCATTCTTATAGTTATGATGATCGTGAAATGAAAGATTTAATTAAACAAATCTTTAATGGTAGATTAAAAAGAGAAGGAAATGATTTAGGTGTTTTTGCTGTTAATGCAGAAGATACTTATATGTATGTAGAAGTTTGGACTAAGGAACGATTAGATAATTTCAATAGATCAATAGAAATTGCAAGAAAACAAATGATTTATAATAAAAATAGATAAAATAAATAAAAAAACACCAATATTATGATACAATATATTCAGGTGATATTATGGACTTTGGATATACAAATGATTTAGTAGTATTTGGTGTTGATAGTAGAAGAGATGATAATTTACGTTCTCTGCCTAGAAAATACCTAAGTATATTACTTGTTAAAAGAAAAAAAACACCATATAAAAATAAATGGTGTATTCCTGGTGGATTTGTTAAAAACAATGAAACTAGTAAAGATGCTACACTTAGAATACTTAAGAAAGAAACTGGGTTAGAGAACGTTTATTTACAACAAATTGGTGTTAATGATGATGTTAAAAGAGATCCAAGAGGTAGAATTATCTCTACAACTTATATGGCTCTTGTTGATCGAACACTGCTTTCACCAGATTTACTTGATGATGCTGAATGGTTTGATTTAGAAACTACAGAAGATAAGAATAATATTCATGTAGTTTTAAGAAATGAAAAAGAAGAAATTAAATTTTCAGTTACTAAAGTAGAAGTAGATAAATTAACTAATAATTATGAATATAAAGTACAAGAAAAGAAATTGGCTTTTGATCATGATAAAGTATTAGTAAGTAGTTTAATGGAATTAAGAAATAGAGTTAATCATACAGATATAGTTTTCCATTTAATGCCTGATTTATTTACTATAGGTGAATTAAAACAAGTTTATGAATTATTACTTGGTAAAAAATTAATAAATTCAGCTTTTAGAAGAAAAATAGCTGAAAAGATTCAAGTAACTAAGAAATCAGTTAAAACTGGTGGGCATAGACCATCTTTATTATGTAAGTACAAAGGAAAATAAAAGTGTTTAATACACTTTTTTTGTTGACAATAAATTTAGTCTTTAATATAATAAATCGTGTTTTAGGAGTAAATTTATGGGCGAAGAAAAATATAATAAAGAATATGGAGATTACATGGTAAGAGATGAACATGGAAATCCTTTATATGATAGTAGATTTGAACCAGCTATGAGAAGAGATTGGAGAGAATATAATCCAGATTATGATATAAATTTAGCTGCAATTTTAAAATCAATTGATATTGATGATGAAATGGATTTTAAAAAGGGACCATCAGAAATAGAAATATCAATGAATATGTTCTCTGATGAAAATATAGATCAAACAGTAATAAAATATAATCATG
>JAEEGJ010011881.1_pt1 | contig 21851 bp, 15 predicted proteins | sample 8958761 | NCBI WGS metagenome assembly JAEEGJ01 (sample SAMN16246546, study PRJNA631951) | gut metagenome | biome: gut microbiome; feature: rumen; material: RS-attached | host: Bos | place: Iran: Karaj | collected 2018-10 | reverse complement strand
TCTTGCCTTCATATTGGAATTCCACAAGGTCTTCCTGCGGGATGTCCAAGATGGGGTGTTTCTCGATTTTGTACATATAGAATGTGTTTTTGAGTCGTAAAAAGCGACCGCAAATTTAGGAAAAACAAAGAAAGGTTATTCCGTTTAGCTGTTTTTTTGAAAAAAATGTCAGAACAAAGGTCCCTGAGGCCTCGGTTCCTGAGCTTGTCGAAGGAGTCGAAGGGCCGACTAAAAGGAACGGCGCTTTTACGGGTGACACCGACCCATAGGCCGTCATCGCGGACTTGATCCGCGATCTCCTAAGCAAAAGGGTGTTGTCTTTGCTTTTAGGAGATGGCGGATGTCTCTCCGCCATGACGGCAGGGGGAGTTGTTTCTGTGTTGTTGGGTGTTAACAGCTTAACACAAACTGCATTGTACTACGACTCCCTTGTTTCACCAAAACCTTCTTTCCCTTGATGAAGTCGCTTTCCAAGCCGTCTTGGTAATGGCGGATGGTGAACAGTTGCAGACCATCGTTATATTTTACACTAAAACTGTCTTTGAGGTTGGCCCTCAACTGTTTCAGTTTCTGTTCGTTGCTGTCGAAGCAGAACGAGAGCATCAAGGCTGAGGTCTGAATCATGTTGACGTGGATGTTGAGGTCGGCGCAGGCAGCAAAGATGGTCTTCAGGTTGCGCTCGTCCATGAACGAATAGTCGCGGGGTGAGATGGAGACCAGCGTTTGGTTGTCTTTGACGATGTAGGAGGGAATGGTCTCGTCGTTTTTCCTGTGGCCGCCATCAATGAGCGAGGGCTCGTGGTCGGGATGGAGAAACGACTGCACTTTCAGCGTGATTCCCTTGTTTTGCAGCGGTTTGATGGTCTTGGGGTGGATGATGGTCGCACCGTAGAAGGCCAACTCGATGGCTTCGGAGTAGGGGATGTGCGGCAGCTGAACCGTGTCGGCGAAACGCTTCGGGTCGGCGTTGAGCAGGCCGTCAACATCCTTCCAGATGGTGACCTCCTCGGCATCGAGGCAGTTGGCGAAGATGGCCGCGGTGAAGTCGGAGCCTTCACGTCCTAGGGTGACGCTGTGTTTGCCGTCGGCTGTACCACCGATGAAACCTTGTGTCAGGCATATGATACCCCGAATATGCTCATCGTTCAACTTGTTGATTCTGAGTCTTGTTTCGTCCCAATCAGGATTGGCGGCGCGGTAGTGGGTCTCATCCTCTGCAATGACATATTGTCGGGCATCGAGCCAGCGTGTCGGGATGTCGCATTTGCTGAGGTATTCGTGGATGATGCTGGTTGAGATGAGTTCGCCGTAGCAAACGGTTTGGTCGTATTGGTAGTCGTAGGGAGTGTTGGTCTTCTGCAGTTTCTCCCAAAGCTCGATGAAGAGTCCGGCGATGTTCTCGTCGAAACGAGGGTCGGTGTTGCCGCCGAACAGGCCTTGGATGATGCCGTCGTGGTATGCGATGACCTCGTGCAGGGCATCCATGCCAAGTTGGCCGTCGTGTTCACGGAAGTTGGCCAATGCTTTTTCGAGGGCATTGGTCGTCTTGCCCATGGCGGAGACCACCAGCATGATGTCCTCATCCTTGTGCTGACTGACAATTTGTGCCAAGTTGCGCACGGCATCGGCATCCTTCACCGATGCGCCACCGAATTTGTATATTTTTTTGATCATTTTAAAATGTAGGTATTATTTAATTCCAACAAACTCAGATAATTGACAAATCTTAACACGATAGGTGTTTTTGCGTTGTTTTAATTGAGGCGTGTCGTCAAATTCAACTGGCTTATTATCAAACTGTAACACAACATAATAATCTGCTTTTTCAGGTTTGAAGCCATTCTCTTCAAGCTCTTCTTTAGTCCAAATCTGATAAGTCCCCTCTTTTCCTTTTTTCAGTCTAAACATTTGACATTCTTCACCATTAGTATGTAGTAGAACATATTTCATCCGTTCAAAACCAGGCATGATGCGAACAGAACCTTTCACATTGCCGGCACGCAAATAACAAATGCCTTTTTTAATCATCAATTGTCGGGCTCCTTTCTTAGCATGATTTACAAGAACTGTTACTTCTTCAGGGTTTTCACTCATCCTTTTCAGCAGATTTTGTGCTTTATCAGAGTCCTGCATTTCACTAAAACGGCGAATTCCCAAATCAAGATATCCTTGTTCTTGGTCGATACCGATAAATTTTCTTCCTAACAAATTGGCAGCAACGCCTGTTGTACAACTTCCGGCAAACGGATCAAGTATGGTGTCGCCTACGTTTGTTGAGGCCAAAATGATACGGTAAAGCAAGCGCAAAGGCTTTTGTGTTGGATGTTTGCCACAAGTCTTTTCCCACTTACCGACGGCTGGGATTCTCCAAACATCGGTCATTTGCTTATCGCCGTTCAACCGTTTCATCACCTCATAATTGAATTTGTGAGGCTTCTTTATATATTTTCGTGCCCAAATGATGTATTCAGTGGAGAAGTTGAAATAACGACAACTTAAATTCGGTGGTGGGTCGGACTTTTGCCAAGTGATGACATTGAGGATTTTATATCCTAATTCAATCAGACAATTAGCAACCGAAAAGATATTGTGATAAGTTCCACTAATCCAGATGGTTCCATTATCAGTCAATTTCTCTCTGCAAATGGAGATCCATTGTTTGTTGAAGTTGTATATGTATTCTGAAGTTCCACCTTTATCCCAGTCGCCTTTATCGACACATACCACTTTGCCACTATTGATACTGATTCCACCGTTGCTTAAAAAATAAGGTGGGTCAGCGAAAATAGTGTTGCAGAAATTGTTTGGGAACTTTGATAATAGTTTCAAACAATTACCATAATATAAAGAAAAATTATGGTTGGATGATTCGAAATAAGTGCTATTCATTCTTTTGGGAGAATTCTGTACCTGGCAGATTTGACCAAATGGATACTATTGTAATCGTCTTTTTGGGTAAACTCAAATTGCCAAATATAGTAAATCTGTTCATTATTGATAATCCGTTTCTCAAAAAATAGAGGAAAAACCGTCTTGCCTGTCTGATCTTGCCATTGACGATATGGAAAGTACAATTGGCGTATAATGGTATTTGTATTACTGGTATTCTTTGCCTCTATTAGTACAATTTTGTCTTTGCCCTCATAACCAGCATCCACTTCTGTTTGTACACTGGAAATTTCTAAAGTATAGTTGTTTACTCGGCATGTAAATGTTGGCGTATATTTACGTCCTCTAATCGTCAGCACTAATGATTCATCGCCCATAAAAGTTCTTATTAAAGAGTTGGCGTATGCATAATCCAAGTGTTGCATTTCAGAATCTCCTACTTTGGAACTAAGAAGTTCAAAATCTAGTTTTTTATGATAGTCAATGATGGGTGTATCAATATCGGGTATATCGATATAACCTTCACCTTTAAGAATATAGTAGGATCCATTGTGTTTCGGTAGTATGAATAACCCTTTATCTTTGAATACCTGGGGACGATCTTCTCTTTCATCTTGTTTGCAAAGAATTCTCACTTCTTTCTCTGCTGTTTTGGTAAATTCTTGGCATGCTTGTTTGATTTGTTCTGCCGTCAATTCAAAGGGAGAGTCTTCAAAATTGTGATTATTCATCCCGGTGAATTCGAATATTTTATTCCATGATATATTTGAAGCCATATTATACAACCTGTTTTAATTTAGTTTCCTTATAATTATGTACCAATATTTCTTGTAGTTTTCCGCGTTTGTTTGGATTAGCATTTACGCTTCTTGAAGCCCAAACCCTATCAATGATATAAGCTAAATATAAGTCCTCAAAAAATCTATCTTTTGTCGGTGAATTGAAGCAGTCCGAATTGCTCAGCATAAACTTGTAGCCAGCATTTTCTACTTTGTCGCAAAACTCTTTTAGCCTTTGTTGTGCAAGGTCATTAAAAGCTTCTTTTGCATAGTCATTGAAACTGGAAGTGTTGCTCAATGGCCGATAAGGTGGGTCAAAATAAAACAAAGTGTTACTTTTTGCCCATGAAAGTGTTTGTTGATAGTCACCAGTCAAAATCTCAACATTTTGCAATAATTCACTATCTGCATAAATGGTTACTGGGTCGCATATGGTTGGTGTTTCATACTTGCCGAAAGGTACATTGAACAACCCCGCTTTATTTACACGGTACAAGCCATTAAAACATGTCCGATTGAGGAAGAAAAACAAAGTGGTGTTGTCAATCGGGTTCAATTGTTTTGTGTTGAACTCATCACGCATCAATAAAAAGAATTGTTTACGTGCTTTTTCGTTTTGGAGAGAGTAGTACTCCTTTTGGATTTGCTTTAATGATTCAATCAATACCTCGGGACTTTGTTTGACAACTGTATAACAAGTGGTCAAATCATTATTGATGTCATTGATGATGGCTGACTTGATATTAGGATGCGTCTGTAACATATAGAAGAGCATTGCTCCTCCGCCAACAAAAGGCTCTATGTAAGTGGCATTTTCCCATCGGTCAAAGTCAGCAGGAAGCAGGGCTTCAAGTTGTTCAATGAGTTGGGCTTTACCGCCAACCCATTTGACAAATGGTTTTGCTTTCATACTATGTAAAGTTTGTAGTGCAAAGTAAAGTTTGTAGTGCAAAAGTACATTATTTATTGAAATAACCAGCAATAAATTTATTAAATAGGAGTTATTAACCCGAAAAACGGCTAATTTTGCACGCTTTTTGACGAACCTCCTTGACGTTCCCTGAACCCGTCGAAGGGCCGCGTCAAGTGACACAAAGTCCCGAAGGGACGACCCGATCTCAACTAGGGAATTCATTCCCTGGTCCATACCAAGCAAAGAACAAACTAAACAACTGACACAATGATAGAAACTGACATTCGTGAACTGAACGAAAAAATCCAACGAGAGAGTCAATTCCTCGATCTTATCAACCTCGAAATGAACAAGGTCATCGTCGGACAGAAACAGATGACTGAACGCTTGCTGATAGGCCTTCTGGCCAACGGTCACATCTTGCTTGAAGGTGTGCCGGGTCTGGCCAAGACCTTGGCCATCAAGTCGATGGCTAGTGCCATCGACGCTGACTTCGCCCGTATCCAATTCACCCCCGACCTGCTTCCTGCCGACCTCATTGGCACGCTGATCTACAGCCAGAAGAAGGAGGAGTTCGTGGTGCGTCGCGGTCCCATCTTCGCCAACTTCGTCCTCGCTGATGAAATCAACCGTTCGCCCGCTAAGGTGCAGAGCGCCTTGCTCGAAGCCATGCAGGAGCATCAGGTGACCATCGGCGACGAGACTTTCAAGTTGCCGGATCCCTTCCTCGTTATGGCTACCCAAAACCCCATCGAGCAAGAAGGCACTTATCCGCTGCCTGAGGCCCAGGTGGACCGTTTCATGCTGAAGGTGGTCATCAACTACCCCAAAAAAGAGGAAGAGAAACTCATTCTGCGTCAGAATATTGCTAACACTGCCGCCAAGATCAATGCCGTGGTGCGCCCCGATGACATCATTCGCGCCCGTGAGGTGTGCCGTGAGATTTATCTTGATGAGAAGATTGAAAACTATATCACCGACATTGTCTTTGCCTCACGTTATCCAAGCGGTTACAAGTTGAAGAAGTTCGCCAACATGATTAGCTATGGCGGTTCTCCGCGTGCCACCATCAACCTGGCACTGGCCGCCAAAGCGTACGCCTTCATCAAGCATCGTGGTTATGTCATCCCCGAGGACATCCGTGCCGTGGCGCCCGATGTGTTGCGCCACCGTATCGGCCTGACCTACGAGGCCGAGGCGGAGAACATCACCACCGAAGAAATTATCAATGAAATCCTGAATACCATCGAGGTTCCGTAAAATGTAGGGACGCACCGCGTGCGTCCGAAATGATAACGACGCACCGCATGCGTCTGATGAAAGCGACGCACCGCGTGCGTCCGATTAAAATTGTAATGGTTTGATTTATTTATGGAATCAACAGAAATATTCAAGAAAGTTCGCAAGATCGAAATCAAGACGCGAGGTCTCTCGAACCACATATTCTCGGGGCAGTACCACAGCGCTTTCAAAGGGCGTGGCATGACCTTCAGCGAGGTGCGTGAGTACGAGTACGGCGACGACATTCGCAATATCGACTGGAATGTCACCGCCCGTTTCAACAAACCCTTTGTCAAGGTTTTCGAAGAAGAGCGCGAGATGACAGTTATGCTGCTCATCGACGTGTCGGGGTCCAACGACTTCGGGTCCCAAACGCAGTCGAAGCGTGACCTGACTGCCGAATTGGCAGCAGTCTTGGCGTTTTCTGCCATCCAGAATAATGACAAGGTGGGAGTCATCTTTTTCAGCAGCAAGATTGAGAAATTCATCCCGCCCAAGAAAGGCAGTTCGCATATTCTGCGCATCATCCGCGAGATCGTCGACTTTAAGCCGACGGAACGCGGCACCGACATCGGAGAGGGACTGCGTTTCCTGACTTCGGCCATTAAGCGCCGCACAACTGCCTTCCTCATCTCTGACTTCATGACGGACAAGGACTTTGAGAAGGAGATGCAGATAGCTGCCAACAAGCACGACTTGGTGGCGCTGCGCATCACCGACCGACGCGAGATGGACATCCCCAAGGTGGGGCTGGTGAAGTTTCGCGACTCGGAGACGGGCAAAGAACGCTGGGTTGACACCTCGAGTCGCGCTTGGCATCGAGCCTACCAGCAAATGATCCAGTACAAATCGGCGGAACTGAACCGCGAATTAGCCAAGCATGGTATCGACAACGCGTTGATTTACACCGACGAAGACTATGTAAAACCTTTGATGCAACTCTTTAAGAAAAGGGAGGCGAGAAGATGAAGAAATATGTTTTGTTTGTGTTGACCCTTGCGTTTTGGGTTGTAGAGACGCAATGCTTTGCATCTCCACAAATACAAATAGGGAATACCCCACCCCAAAACGTGGAGGTGGAAGGCAAGGTCGAAAGCACGGAAGTGCAAGTGGGCAAGCCTTTCACGCTCGATTTGAGTCTTAAGGTGCCTTACGGCTGGTTTGTGGAATGGAACAACTTCACTAGCGACACCTTGTCGGAGCAGTTGGACATCATCAAGCGCAGCGAAGTGGAACGAACGGCTGATGCTGACAGCAATGTTATTGTGAAACAGCAACTTACACTGATGACTTTCGATACTGGCCAAGTGCAGGTGCCGTCCGTCGGGCTTATCTATGCTCACTCGTTTGACGATCCGAATCGATTCAAGGCTTATACAGACCCCATCAATCTCTATTCGACTACCATGACGGTCGACACGACCCAGGCATTCAAGCCCATCGTGGAACCTATCTCTGCGCCTGTCACAATGAAGGAGGTTTTCCCTTGGATTTTGGCCGTCTTGTTGCTCGTGTTGCTCGTCTTGGGCATTTGGCTCCTCGTGCGTCATCGCAAACGTAGGTCTGACGGTGAAGGCAACATCGTCCGAGGCCCAGTCATCCCTCCATACGACAAGGCAGTGGGCGACCTCGAGAACTTGCGTCAGCAGAAGCTTTGGCAATCGGGCAAGGTGAAAGAGTATTATTCTTCGCTTACTGACATTGCTCGAGAATATATCGAAGGCCAGTTTGGCGTGAATGCCATCGAGATGACCACCGACGATATCTTAGACGAGGTCGCGCTGCTGCATTTCTCGCCAGAGACCTTTGGCAAATTGAAAGAGACGATGGAAGTCGCCGATTTGGTAAAGTTCGCTAAGTATTCGACCTCCAGCTTGGAAAGCGAGAATGCCATGACGAGCATGACGGGTTTCGTCAACGAAAGTTATGCGCAATATCAGCAGCAAAAGGCAGAGGAAGAAGCCCGACTTGCCGAATTGAAGAAACAGAAGCAAGAGAAAACAGTGGAAAAGGAGGAGGTGAAAGATGTTTGATGGCATTGAATTTGCGAACCCCAAGTTGCTGTGGCTCTTGTTGTTGGTGCCTGCCCTGATTGCGTGGTACATCCTGCGCCATAAGAAACAAGAAGCAGCATTGTCTTTCTCTGACCTGAAGGGTTTTGTCAAGCTTCCCAAAACATGGAAGGCGTATTTGCGCCATTTGCTCTTCGCCCTGAAAATGGGCGCTTTGGCTTTGCTCATCGTAGCATTGGCGCGTCCTCAAAGCTCGTCGACCAACTCTACCTCCAATATAGAAGGCATAGATATCGTGATGGCAATGGACGTCTCTGGTTCCATGCTGGCCCGAGACCTTAAGCCCGACCGTCTTACAGCAGCAAAGCGAGTGGCCTCCGATTTCGTGAAAGAACGCCCTGGCGACCGCATGGGTTTGGTCATCTTCTCTGGCGAGACCTTCACCCAAGTGCCGCTGACGACCGACCATGCTGTGATGCTTAACATGCTTTCAGAGATGAAGAATGGCCTCATTGATGACGGCACCGCTATCGGTGACGGCTTGGCTACTGCCATCAGCCGACTCAAGGACAGCGAAGCCATCTCTAAGGTGGTCATCCTGCTTACCGATGGCATGAATAATGCCGGTTCGGTCGACCCATACACGGCAGCAGAGATTGCCAAGCTTTATGGCATCCGTGTCTACACCATCGGCGTGGGTACCTATGGCAATGCGCCAATGCCGATGCAAAGTCCCTTTGGCGGCACGGTTATCCAACAAGTTAAGGTCGAAATCGACGAAAAACTGCTATCCACTATCGCCAACTCAACGGGCGGCAAGTACTATCGCGCCAACAACAACCAGAAGTTGGACGAAATCTATCAGGAAATTGACAAGTTGGAACGCTCCAAAATCGAAGTGACGGAGTTCCGCCGTCTCCATGAGGAGTTCTATCCATTGGTGGCTTTGGCCCTGGCCTTGCTCCTTGTCGAGTTCCTTTTGCGTAAGACTATTTTCAGAACCTTAACGGATTGAAGTCATGGAAGACGTTTTGCGATTTGAACATCCCGAATACCTATACTGGTTGCTCGTCATCCCAGTATTGGTCATTGTCTATATTCTGTTCCGTTTGTCACAGAAACGCCGTTTCGAGCGTTTCGCCAAGATTGAGATGCGTGAGAGTTTGGTGCCGAGCCATTCCAACCGGCGCGCCCACTTCAAGTTCATCGTTTTCATTCTCATGGTCGCCTGTATCATTTTGGCGTTGGCCAATTTGCAAAGCGGAAGTAAGATGGAAGAGGTGAAACGTGAAGGCATCGACCTGTATATCGCTGTTGACGTTTCCAACTCCATGAACGCCGAAGACATTGTCCCAAGTCGATTGGAACGCTCCAAGCAGGCCATTAACAAACTTATCAGTGATATGCGTGGCGACCGTCTTGGCGTCATAGTCTTCGCTGACAAGGCCTTTGTTCAGTTGCCTATCACCACAGACTATTCTGCGGCAAGAATGTTCCTTTCGACTATCAACACAAGTCTTGTGGCCTCACAAGGCACCGCTATTGCCGAAGCCATCAACTTGGCCGTCAAGTCGTTTCCGGATGAGACGCACAGCAAGGCCATCGTCATCATATCCGATGGCGAGGACCACGAAAATGACGCTGCAGTAAAAGCCGCTCAAGACGCCTCCAAGCGTGGTGTGTATATTTATACTATCGGCATGGGTCTTGCTGAAGGCGCGCCTATACCGGAATACAACCGCTACGGTCAGCAGACGGGGTACCGCAAAGACCGTAATGGCAACACTATCATTACCCGCCTCGATGAACAGATGCTGCAAAAGATTGCCTCGGCAGGTAACGGCATTTATGTCCGCGCCAGCAACTCTAATGTGGGCCTGGAGAAGATTTATGAAGACATCAACAAACTTGACAAGACCGAAATTGAGGCAAAGGTCTTCACCGACTACGAGGATCAGTTCCAATGGTTCGTGGCCGCTGCTATCGTCCTCCTCCTCGTCGAAGTGCTTATCTCTTCGGGCAAGAGGGGCTGGGAGCGGAAGTTTAACATATTTGAGATGAAAGATGAAAAGGTTCAGTAAATATTTAATCCTTGTAATGTTTTTGGCTTCTGCGCTTGCCGTTTCGGCGCAGAGTGACGAGAAGGCTATCCGTCGTGGAAACCGCAACTACAAAAGCGGGAACTATGATCAAGCCATAGCACGCTATAGGGAAGCGCTGGAAATAAGGCCTAATAATGTCAAGGCGCAGTTCAACCTAGGTGATGCCTATTATGCCAAACAGTCGTACGACACGGCATACGCCGAGTTCCAGAAAGTGCTGGATATGTCGCCCGATGCCAAGTTGAAGTCTGATGCAGTGTTCAACATGGGCAACTGTCTTCTCGCTCAGGACAAGTTTTATGATGCATTTAATGTATTCAAGTCTTCACTGAAACTGAATCCCGAAAACGCAAATGCCTTGTACAATCTCGAATACTGCCGCGCTCATCTTGTCAAGAGCAAGATCATCGTGGTGCAACCTGAGCATGGCAGGGTGGAAGCCAAGGAGAAAGAAGCATTCAACGGACAACGTGTTACGCTAAGTTCACAACCTGACACCGACTATGCCCTGTCGCAGTATGTGGTGGTGCGCGCCGATAACCCTGAAGTGCAAGTTCAAGTCAACGGCGGCAGTTTCGTTATGCCTAAATTTGATGTCAAAGTGACTGCCGAATTCAAGCAGGCGCATAGGATTGCTATAGATCCGAACATCAAGAATGGAACTGTTCGAGCCGACCGCCAAAAGGCCGTCGAAGGCCAACAAGTGAATCTTGAGGCCCAAGGCGAGAACGATTGGGTGCTTGACAAGTTTATCGTATTCCGCACTGGGAATCGCAATGACACGGTGCCTGTCAACAAGAAGTCATTCTCGATGCCCGATTTCGATGTGACTGTGACCGCTACCTTCCGCAGTGCGCTGAGAGTTAGCGTCGACAGTGTGGTTAATGGAAAGATTAGTGTGACCGACAGTTTGGTGAAACCAAGCGACAACGTTGGTGTCATTGTGAAACCTAACAAAGGATATCAACTCGGCGACTTGCGCGTGGTTAGCGATAGGGACGCCACCGAGTCGGCACCTGTCAGCGATGACAATGTGTTCCAGATGCTCGACACCGACGTGACGGTGAAGGCGAGTTTCGTTGAAGCCACTGATTATTATAAGGTGAATGCCGACACCACGCTGAAAGGCGGTCACGTGCTGCTTGACCAAACCGAAGCGACTCGCCGTGAGACGGTTAAGTTGGACAACGCTCCTGAACCAGGTTACCAGTTCAAGGAATATGTGATCCACCAGGTTGGTGACACTGCCGTGAAAGTGCAACCGCTGGGCAACTACTTTACCATGCCTGATTTCGACGTTGAGGTCTCTGCCATCTTCGAAAAGAGCGAAGGCAACAATCAGCAGCAGCAAGACCAACAGCAGGATCAGCAACAGGACCAACAAGACCAAGAGCAACAGCAAGACCAGCAGAACCAAGACCAGCAGCAACAGCAGCAAAACCAACAGCAGCAGAACCAGCAGATGTCGAAGGAAGATGCCCAACGCATGCTTGATGCTCTTGAAAACCAAGAGAAGAAGACCATGGAAAAGGTCAATGAACAAAAAGTCCGTCAACAGCCCAAAAAGAAGAGCGATAAAGACTGGTAACCAGGTAAAAACCAGCTCCGCAGGAGCGATGGTGAACGGGGCGAAAACCTCATGCCGTTAAATCGTAAATGTAGAATTATTATTTTTGCATCGTGAAAACATCGGATCAATGAAGAGATTATTTCGAGTATTATTATTCATCGTGTGTGCTGCGCCCATGACGCTTTGGGCCCAAGACGACCCTAGGCTCACCGTCAATGCCAAGAAGCAAGTTGTGGTGGGCGAACGTTTTCAAGTGGTGTTTGAAGTCAACGCCGAGGGCAAAAACTTCACCGCGCCTTCGTTTGAAGGTTTCAATGTGGTGGGCGGTCCTTTTACTTCGTCGAGTTCGAGCATTTCGATGACTAGCTCAGGGGTGACGCGTACCGTACGCAACTCTTATACCTATGCGTTGCAAGCCTTCCAGGAAGGTACGTTCCATGTCGGATCTGCATCGCTCACAGTGAGGGGCGACAAGATTACGAGCGAACCGTTCGATATCAAAGTGGTGCCTGATGACGGTAGCAACGGCGGCGGTTCAAGCGCCTACTCAGGAGGCGACACTGGACAAAACCAACCCCAACAGGGCACCAATGATCCCGAAGTGAGTGGTAAAGACCTATTCCTTAAAGTTATCCCTTCAAAGAAGTCGGTTTATGTTGGCGAACAGGTCGTGCTGACCTACAAGCTTTACACCCGAGTCCCTGTCTCCTCGCTCTCTGTCGAAAAGATGCCTTCCTATGCAGGTTTCTGGACCAAGGATATCTCCGACAACAACGGCGGGGCATTGCGCCAAACCAACGAATATATTAATGGTGTGGAATACACCGTCGCTGAGATTCAGAAGATGGTCATTGTCCCTCAACGCAGCGGCACCCTCGCCCTTGACCCTATGACCATTGAGTGCATCGCACAGATTAGGACAGAAAGCAACCGCCGAAGCAACGACCCCTTCGACATATTCTTCAACGATCCTTTCTTTAACCGTAATGTCAAAAACGTTCAAAAAACGCTTAGTTCTTCGTCGCTCTCTATTGAAGTGAAGAACTTGCCTATGACTGATAAACCCGATTCATACGCTGGTGCTGTGGGCAACTACACTTTCAAGTCGGAGATTGACAAGACCGAACTAAGCACAAACGATGCCTTTACCCTGACCTATACTGTTTCGGGGCAAGGCAATATCGAACTTTTGCAGATGCCATCTCCAGCATTTCCGCCTGATTTTGAGGTTTATGACCCTAAAATCACCACTTCCGTCGACCACAACGCTCAAGGTCTTACGGGAACGAAAAAAGCCGAATATTTGGTCATCCCTCGGCGCGCAGGCAGTTTCAATATCCCCGCTGCAAAGTTCTCCTATTTTAACCCTGCTACGGATACGTACAATACACTAGTCTCTGACGCCTACAGTCTCAATGTGCAAAAAGGCAAAGATTCTGACCAAGGTGGCGTCTACGCTTCCAATCAAGAGGATATCAAATACTTGGGCAGCGATATCCGCCACATTAAGCGCGATGATGCCCATCTGCGCCCTGTACATTCATCGTTTTTCGGTTCAGCAGCCTATTTTGTGGTTCTCCTGGGCATTTTATTGCTCTTTATCATCTTGCTTCTCGTGCTGAAGAAACGTGAACAGTTGACGCAAGACACTGCCGCCAACCGCAACCGCAAGGCTGACAAAGTCGCGCGTGGCCGACTGAAAAGCGCTTTACAATACTTGAAAGCCAAAGATCAGGAGAAATTCTACATTGAGATGTCGCAAGCGCTTTGGGGCTATATTGCTGACAAGATGGGAATCGAACGTTCCAAACTATCGATGGATACGGTGAGCGAGACGATGCGCAATAACAATGTCCCTGACGACTTGACACAACAGTTTGTCGAAACGCTCAATAGTTGCGAGTTTGCCCGTTTTGCCCCTGGCAATGCAGAGGAAAAGATGGATGAGCTTTACCAGAAAGGCATCGATGTGATTTCGAGAGCCGAAAAAGTCTTATAACGAATGAAAGGAACAATGTCATGAAAAGATACACCTTATTATTAATAGGACTCCTCGCGTGGATGGGTACGACTTTTGCCCAAGACGATGCCAATGTGTGGTTTGAGCAAGCCAATACGGCCTATAATTCAGGAAATTACGATACAGCGGTCGTTGTCTATGAAAAGATTCTTAATGCGGGCATGGAGTCGGTCCCAGTCTATTACAACATGGGAAATGCCTACTATAAGTTGCGCGAATACCCTATGGCCATCTATTGCTATGAGAAAGCCTTAAAAATTGATCCATCGGATGAGGATGTGCAGGCCAACCTCGCCATTGCTAACGCCGCCATTGTCGATAAAATCGAACCGATGCCCCAGTCGGTATTCGTAAGGTGGTGGCGAAGTCTGCGCTCGGTCATGTCGGGCAACCAATGGGCATGGTGCTCCATCGCTGTTTTTGCACTGCTGCTGACCATGCTCTTCCTCTTTCTGCGCGCCCGCAAGGTGGGGTTGCGCAAGTTGGGTTTCTTCATGGGGCTGGTTTTCCTCATTGCTTTTGCCCTCTCTGTGGTATTTGCCTTGCAACTGAAACATATCGCTAACACACAAGATCAAGCCATTGTTATGGCTCCTACTGTGACGGTGAAAAGTTCTCCTAGCATTAACAGCGTCGACCTCTTCGTGCTTCACGAAGGCGCTAAAGTTGACGTGATGGACACTCAGGGCGGATGGGCTCAAATACGAATCGCCAATGGAAGCGTAGGATGGCTTGAAGCGTCCGAAATGCGGATTTTTTGATATTTTTTGCGCCTCAAAATGAATATTTTGAGAAAAAAAGCATTTTTTTTTCGCAAAAATGCTTTTTCTTTCAAAGAATGTCCTATATTTGCAGACCATATTTAAAGTGAAAAACTGTCAATACACCCCAAAAAGGAGAATTAATTAAAATTTCACAATATGAAAAAGAGATTTTTACCTTTCAGTTTACTTCTGGTAATCATGATCTTAGGTCAATCGATGGCAATCGCTGACCAAGGTGGACATTATGTCCCTCGCAAGCAAACCAACAACGCGGAAACCTTCATGGGTAGTCTCCGCGCCAACCAGCACACTGGTTTGGTCGATCCGGCCGACATGCTCAAGGCCATGCAGACTCCTGCCATGAGAAATGCGGCCAACGATCCATTGTATTGGATTAGCATGGGCCCCGACAACATGGGCGGCCAAACGACAGCAATCATTTTCGACAACCAGTCGAACGAAGTTTACATCGGCGCTAAGGGTGGCGGTGTGTACAAGTCGTATAACTTCGGTGTTACTTGGCACCAAGTGGGCGACATGAACCTTATGGTCAGTTGCATGGTCCAGGATGCCGACGGCGTCATTTATGTCGGTACTGGTGATGGTGGCCGCGCTGCCACTTACAATGGCCTTGGCCAGCAAGGTTATGACAATAGTTTCGTCGGTACGGGTGTGTACAAACTCGTCGACGATGTGTTTACCCCCGTTGTCACCCCCAACGGCGATGATTGGCTTTATGTCAACGACATTGCCGTGGCAGGCAGCACTCTCCTTGTCGCTACCAATAACGGTCTGAAGTATTCTACCGATAAAGGTGAAACTTGGCACGAAGCCATCGCTGGCAGGGCCGATGTAGTGAAAGTCGGTAGCGATAACACGATTGTTGCTTCTGTCGAAGGCATGATTTACATTGGCAAAAACGCCAACCATCTGACTTGCCACTCGGCTGAGGGTTCCAGCATGGCGGGTGATACCCTCCTGCCTACAGCCGCTGGTCTCCTTGAAATTGGCATCGCTCCTTCTAACCCCAACGTCATCTATGCCGCTTGCATCGATGGTAGCGGTATTCACAGTGGCATCTATGTTTCAGAGAATAAAGGTGAGACTTGGTCGGTGGTGCTGCCCACTATTGCAGCTCTCCAAGGCCACAACGTTTTCGAAGGTTTCGGACTCAACAACCATGGTCTCGTTGTCGATCCTAACAATGAAGGCATCGTCTACGTTTTGGGTTACAACCTCTGGCAACTCCAGAGACCTGAATCAGGACAAGGCTATTACATCTGCGTCCAGGTGACCGCAGGTTCCATGATTTATTTCAACGACTACCTGCACTGCGGTCTCCACACCATGGTCTTCAACCCCAAGAATGCCAATGAGTGCTATGTGGGTACCGATGGCGGCGTCTATAAAGGCGCTGGCAGGTTCGCGTTTGCCAACTGCAATAGGAACTATGTCACCACTCGTATGTTCAGCGTGGCTCCCTCTGGCAAAGACACTCGCGTCCTCGCCTCTGGCCTTGACCACGGTATTGTGAAGATTGAAGGCAACGAGAATGCTTTGAGCACAAACACTGGTATCTGGATTAATCCTACAGGCACCAATATGGGTCTCTTCAACGATGACTCCCATGGCGGTCCCAGTGTCATTTCCACGATCAACCCCAACACTTTCATCGTGACCTATAAGGCCGGTGGATTGGCCCGTACTCAAACTGCTGGCGAAGACTGGGTGTCAACCAACTTCACTTCCAGCTCGAGCATCAGCCTCAGCACTTCGTCCTTCCGCACCCCCATCATCCTGCTTGAAAACTACAATGACGACCTGAATCCTGTAGAAGTTTGGGGTTACAATGAGACGGGACACAACCTGCATGCAGGCGATGTCCTCCAAGTGATGAGCCATAACAAGTTCCCCTTCAACTACACGCTTGAACACTCACTGCACGCTGGTGACTCCATCCTTGTTCACGACCCCATCAGCGCCAAGTTGTTCGTTGGTTTCAAGGATGCTATTTATATGACACTTACTCCGCTTGATTTCGCTGTGGAGACCTATTGGTATAAAGTGGCCGATAAGAGTCACGCTGGTTTTGCTGGTGAGCCTCTCGGCATGGCAGTCTCTGCCGATGGCGACCACCTCTTCGTCGGCACTAAGGAAGGCAGATTCTTCCGTTTGTCGAACCTTAATACGGTCCTTGACCAACCCTCTGGCACCATCACCGACTCGACTTTCGCTGTGACTACTACGGAAATTATGCTTCCTGAAGTCAGTGGCCAATGCGTGACCTCTGTCGCTGTTGATCCTAAGGATGCCAACAAGGTTGTCGTCACCCTTGGCAACTATGGCAACACCAACTATGTGTTCTATTCCACTAACGCTACCGCTGCTGAGCCTACCTTCACCGCCAAGCAAGGCAACCTGCCTGCCATGCCGGTTTATGCTTCGCTCATTGAAATGGAAACTGGTGATGTCATCCTTGGCACCGAACGCGGTATCTACCGGACCAAGCGCATCAGTTCGTCGAATCCTGAATGGACTGCCAATAGCCAGATTCTTGGTGAAGTGCCCGTTTTGGACCTCAAGCAACAACTGCTGTTCCATGAGGACGAACAAACCGTCAACGTGACAGAAGAAGGCACATTCTATACCAACTATCCTGGTGTCCATAACACGGGTGTCATCTATGCCGCTACCTACGGCAGAGGCGTGTTCCGCTGCGAGAACTACAAGAAAGACTTTGATAACGTTCCTGAGAACGAAGAAGTCAACACCATCAGCGTCAGCATGTACCCCAACCCGGTAGTCAACCAAGCCACCGTCAACTTCAATGTCGAAGAAAGCACCAATGTCAGTTACCAAGTGTTCGACATGACTGGTCGCATGGTGATGAACCAGAATGTGGGTCGCCTCAATGCTGGTGAACACCAAGTGAACATCAATGCTGAGAACCTTAGCACCGGCAGTTACATCCTGCGCCTCAACCAAGGTGCCAACAACGCCAGCGTCAAGTTCTTGGTCTATTGATTGATCTAGTGGAGACGCGCCATCGCACGTCTCTATGAACAATCGCAAAAAAGGAAAGACAATCTGCAAAGGTTGTCTTTCTTTTTGTATTTTTGCGGTATCATAACGACATTATGAACACAAGAAGAATAAACAAGGTGTTGATAGCGAACCGTGGCGAGATTGCCGTGCGCGTCATCAAAACCCTGAAGAAATTGCACATCGCATCTGTGGCCATCTTCTCAGACAACGACAGCAATGCCTTGCACCGCCGCATGGCCGACGAGGCGTATCCTTTGGGCAATGGCGCGCTGAAAGACACCTACCTAAATGTTCGCAAGATTATCGATGCAGCCTTGGATGCTGGCGCCGATGCCATCCACCCAGGCTATGGTTTCCTCTCAGAGCGTCCAGAACTGGCTGAAGCATGCGAAGCCAACAACCTCATTTTTATCGGTCCTGATGCCAACGTGATGCGACTTATGGGCAACAAGATTGCCGCCCGTAAAGTTGCCGTAGAACACGGCATACCTGTCACCTTCGGCATGATGGGCGACCATGACGACATCCTGAAAGCAGCTGACAACCTGCCTTATCCTGTATTAATCAAGGCAGCGGCTGGCGGTGGTGGCAAAGGCATGCACATTGTGTGGGAAAAAGACGGACTGAAAGACGAGTTGCAACGCGCCTCTCGGGAGGCAGAGAAATATTTTGGCGACGGTACTGTCTTTGTCGAACAATACATCGAAACACCGCGCCATGTCGAAGTGCAGGTGCTTGCAGACCATCATGGCCATGTCATCCATTTGCACGAGCGTGAATGCACTATTCAACGTCGCTACCAAAAGATTATCGAAGAGTCGCCTTCTCCAACACTGACGGAGGAGAAACGCCAACGGATTTGCGACACAGCAGTCAAATTGTGTCAAGCCATTGGCTACCATAATGCGGGTACGGTCGAGTTTCTCGTCGATCCAAAGCAAAATTTCTATTTCCTTGAGATGAACACTCGCATTCAGGTGGAGCATCCTGTCACCGAGATGCGCACAGGCATCGACATTGTGGAAGAACAAATTCGCATCGCAAGAGGGAAGGAAATGGGATGGACACAAGATATGATACAGCCGCAAGGCCATGCCATAGAGTTGCGTATCTATGCCGAAGATCCCGCCAAAGGTTTTCTGCCCACACCAGGCAAAGTGACTGCCTATCATGAACCTCAGGTGCGCGGCGCACGTGTCGACAGCAGTATCGACGGACCTTGCACCATCTCAGAAGTCTATGACCCAATGGTGGCCAAATTGACTTGCCATGCTAAAGACCGCCAAAGCGCCATTGAGACAGCACGCCATGCCCTTAAAGAGTTCATCATCCAAGGACTCACTACTAATAAGGCCTATCTCTGGGAAGTGATTAAGAATGACGATTTTCTCGAAAATAAGATTGACACCTCGTTCTGTGCCACACATCTGGAAGTCTTGCTGAATGCCTTGGAAGAGAGTCGCAAGTGTCAGAGTATTAACGATATCGTTGCCGTTTTCTTGATGTTTGATTTCGCGAAGATACACGTGGAACAGCACCCTGAAAATGTATGGGAAGAGATTGGTTATTGGCGCTATCACATGCAACTCACTGTTGATGTAGAAGGCGTCAAAGTGTCTGCGGTCATTCATGCTGTTGAAGCAGGCAAGGTCAAGGGCACAATTGGGGAGAAACCCTTCTCGGTGGAGTTCCTTCAATACGACAACAAACAAATGAAAGTCATGCTCAACGGTCGCACAGAGACGGTCTACTGCTCTGTCAACGACGAACAGAAGACCATTGTCAATTTTCACGGTCTCAATTTTACCTGCTACCGCACTGACCAACTCAACGACACTTTGGACTATGCCTGCAAGGAGTCTGTCAACGACAAGTCAAGGTTGGTATCGCCTATGCCTGGCAAGGTGGTGAAGATTAACGTGAAAGAAGGCGATGAGGTGAAGGAAGGTTGCATCATGTTGGTGGTGGAAGCCATGAAGATGGAGAATAACATTGTGGCCTCAGGAGTGGCGAAGGTGAAGAAAATTCTCGTCTCCGAAGGACAGATGGTAGACAATAAAATGCAATTAATCGTGTTAGAATAACTTGTAGGGACGCATCGCATGCGCCCGAATGACAACGACGCATCGCATGCGTCTCATAACAAATAAAAATATGAATTTCGACCTCACACAAGAACAGGAAGCCCTCCGCCAACGAGTGCGTGACTTCGCCGAACAAGAAGTGAAACCTGTCGCTCGCGAGAACGACGAGGACCAGCATTTCGATGTGGGTCTAACCCTAAAGATGGCAGAACTTGGCCTTTTGGGTATGACCGTACCGAAAGAGTATGGGGGTCAAGGACTTGACAACCTGAGTTATATCATCGCTGTTGAAGAATTGGCCCGCGTTGATGGTTCAACCGCCGCCACCATTGCGGCCGATAATTCATTGGGTATCGGACCTATCAAGGATTATGGCACCGAGGAACAGAAACGCCGTTATCTGCCTCAACTCTGCAAGGATCGCTTATGGGGTTTCGGCCTGACGGAAGAAGATGCTGGCAGCGACTCGCGTGGCACAAAGACCACTGCCCAGTATGATGGCACGCTTTGGCATCTTAATGGGTCCAAAATCTTCATCACCAATAGTGCAACGCCCATCAGTCTTGGCACTACTGTACAGGCCGTATCGGGCGAGAAAGACGGTAAACCTGAGTTCACAGCGCTGCTGGTGGAGAACAAAAAGGAAGGGTTCACCCAAACGCCCATGCACGATAAGATGATGTGGCGTGCCTCCAACACAGGAAAACTCGTATTCAACGATGTCCGCCTTGGCGACGATTGTATCCTCGGCAAACCAGGTGAAGGTTCCCATATTATGCTCGCCACCCTCGACTCTGGCCGACTTTCCATTGCTGCCATGGGACTGGGTTGCGCACAGGGCGCCTATGAGATGGCCCTGGCCTATTCGAAGAAACGCGTGCAGTTTGGCAAACCCGTCTGCAAGTTCCAGGCCGTCAGCTTCAAGTTGGCTGACATGGCCGTTAAGATTGAAGCAGCACGCAACTTGCTCTATCACGCTTGCTGGTTGAAAGACCAACATCGCCCCTTCGGGAAGGAGGCAGCTATGGCTAAACTCTATTGTTCGGAGGTGGCTGCTGAGGTGTGCGACAATGCCGTCCAGGTAATGGGAGGCCATGGCTTGCTGAAGGAGTTTGACATGGAGCGTTTCTATCGCGACCAACGCATCCTCCAAATTGGGGAAGGCACCTCCGAGATTCTCCGTTTGGTGATTTCGAGGGCCATTGGTTGCTAACGAAAAAGGGGATTCCCCTTCGGGGAAATCGAAGACTCAACGACATGAAGTGAGTTAATGTTGAGCATTTCGACGGGGTCAATGGTGTTCGTGCGAAATGTAAACAGCGGCGGCAGTAGGTGCTTGCAAAAATGTAGGTTCCTTATGCCGCCGCAATAATTAGACACAAAGTTCACTCCATTCCCACGCAGCGGGAATCCCAAATTATCATTTTTCAATTATCTACTAAAAATACCTATCTTTGCAACCCAATAAATCCAGTGATCATTCATCCAATCATAATTATTATAACAATGAAAATCAAACTTTTATCTTTATTGGCAATCGTGGCCCTTGTTGCCACCTCTTGCGACAACACCCCAAAACCTGAACAGCCACAAGAGCCAGTTCAGCAAACCACCAACCTCTCGGATAAATACGCCGAGTACACCCTCACCACCGATATCAGCCATCTTAGCGAAGGTGAGCTCGAGATGCTCGGCCTGCTCTTTGAAGCCGCCGATATCATGGATGACCTCTTCTGGAAAGAGAACTATGGAGACAAAGCCGAACTGATGGCTAAGATCGGTGACAATGCCGACATCAAGAAACTGGCTACCATCGCTTATGGTCCCTGGGATGGTCTCGACGGCAACAAACCCTTTGTGGAAGGCATCGGTGAAAAACCTGCCGGTGCACAGTTCTATCCTGCCGATATGACCGAGGAGGAATGGAAAGCCTTCGCTGATCCCAATAAGAACAGTCAATACACTATGATTGTCCGCGAAGCGAACGGAGCCCTGAAATGCGTGTGGTATCACGACTATTTCGAACAACAGATCAAAAAGGCCGCCTCGTTACTTGATGACGCCTCCGAATTGGCTGGCGATGAGGAGTTCGCAGAATATCTCCGTCTCCGCGCCAAAGCCCTTCGCACTGATGACTATCTCGAGAGCGACATGCAGTGGATGGATGTCCGCAACAACAACATCGACATGGTGATTGGTCCCATTGAGAACTACACCGATGCCCGTTACGGCATCAAGGCCTCGCACGAAGCTTTCATCCTTGTTAAAGACCAGGAATGGACCAAACAACTAGCTCGTTATGCCGCCTTTGTGCATGAACTGCAAAAGCAGTTGCCTGTGCCTGCCGAATACAAGAAGGAAGTGCCTGGTTCAGACGTTGACTTGGCCGCCT
>JAEEGJ010011876.1_pt1 | contig 21855 bp, 28 predicted proteins | sample 8958761 | NCBI WGS metagenome assembly JAEEGJ01 (sample SAMN16246546, study PRJNA631951) | gut metagenome | biome: gut microbiome; feature: rumen; material: RS-attached | host: Bos | place: Iran: Karaj | collected 2018-10 | reverse complement strand
CCTACATAACTGGTCATTCTATAGGCTTTCTCAATATATAGAGTATAAAGCCGGGCTTGCAGGAATCAAGGTTGAGTATGTAGACCCGTCATACACCAGCCAGACATGTCCTGTCTGCGGGCGTATGCATCATGCCAATGACAGGAATTATATCTGCAAATGTGGATTCCACATACACAGGGACCTGCTTGGAGCCATGAACATCTGCAACTCAACTGAGTATGCCGGCGATAGTGATATCAGGCATACTGCGTAGGGAACTATATGTTCTGCCCTGCGATGGGTAATGGCATACCCATACCTTGCACTGCGACCTACCGGAAACGGACTGGTCAGCCACTATGTAGTGGCAGGTAGCAGGAATCCCACGACTTCAGTCGTGTGGAGTGTCAACTCGTCTGTTTTATCAGCATCATCGGTATTCTCCGGTGACAGACCTGTGAATATCACAGTCTCACCTTCCGATACGATTCCTATCTTTTCGGTACCGTTTTCTATTGTCTTTGTTTCAACGCCTCCTTCTTTGACATATAGTTCAGTCTTTTTCCCCGTACCTTCATCGCTTACAGTGACAGTAAATACGGTTCCGCGTACAGCCATTGTCGCATTCGGTGTACATACATGAAAGCTCTCATCATTTCCAAGCTTATTATCCAAACCTATCGGAGTGCATCCCTCTTTAAGCAGGATCTTTGTTTTTGTTTTTCCTGCCTTACCTGATGCTTCCACATTAAACTCTGTATTATCAGTGGCATAAAGATGCTTATCCATATCGATCAAAAGCGTCATATCGCTTTCTTTACCCACTCTGACCTTATCTCCGGATATCAGCTGCATTCCTTTTTGACACTCCACACGACTAAAGTCGTGTGGAGTGTCAACCCTTTTCAACCGGACGATTAAGACTTATCCACATCAAGATACCTTAACATACGTCAGTCAAACATCGGCAAGATCTTTGTTTCAATAAATTCAACTCTGTCAAAGATCCTGGGTTTAAACGTTCCCGTCATACCCACCGATACATTCTTATCTCTGTTCACATAGATTATGTTTCCGCTGTCACCTATGGCAGCATATACCTGCCTGTCATCGTATGGCTTGTACCACAGGTACCCATAGTTCATAAAACCGAATCTCTCACCAAGCTTTATGTGCGGTGTCAGCATAACTTTCATGTATTCTTCAGATATGATCCTTCTACCGTTATACATGCCTCCATTAAGCACCATAGTACCGATCACAGCCATATCTCTTGCCGACATGCATAACCCCCAGCCGGCGGTAACATTGCCCTGAGGATCAGAATACCACTCATATTTTCTGGGATTCTTGTTCATGAAAAAGTCAAACTGATCTTCTTTTGAACTGTCACCGTGTATTATACGCTTTGGAAGCCCCAACGGCTCAAACAGACTATCATTGGCAAGATCGATGCATTTTTCTCCGGTCGCTCTCTCGATTATTCCTGCCAGGATCTGAATGCCAAGCGTGGCATACCTGAATTCTCCTGTGATCCCGTTTCGACCGCCTAAATAATCAAGTATCGCAAGAGTCCAGTCATCTGAAGTACACACCTTTTTCCAGGGCTCCGACTTTCCTTTATACGGGGCTGTCATTGTGATAAGATGCTTAACGGTCACATCATATATGGTCTTCTCTCCTCTTTTTACCTGATAATCGGGAAAGAAATCAATGACCTTTTGTTCAACCCCAACCAATCCTTTGTCAATCGCAATACCCGCAAGTAAAGCCATCACACCTTTTGTCACGGAATTGACATTCACCGCATCTTCAGTCTTATATGAATGCCAGTTTTCATCATATACCGTATCACCATCCTTTATGGCATAGATCTGACAAATATTGCTTTCGTTCCCTTTGCTTTGTGAAACAAATCTGTAGAATTCTTCTCTGTTCATTTAAGCCTCCTCATATCAATGATTTGGACGTCCAATTAAAAGGCTAAACGAATTAAAAATTAATTTCAAGAAAAATCTTTAATATATTTTTATGTATTATTTTCTTTCAAAAAACAAACATATTTATACGTCTGAGAAATTAAAAAGGCAAAAGCTTTTGACGCCTTTGCCTTTTCTCATACTATCACACCCTCATATGATTTGTATATATTTTTTATCAGATCTTAAAGAATTCCAGATCCTCATCAAGCTTCTCAGCCACAGATCTCAATTCCTGAGCACTGTTTGCAAGAACATGGAAATTAGCACTCATCTCTTCCATTGATGCTGAGGTTTCCTGAGTGGAAGCAGCATTCTCTTCTGAAATGGACGACAGCTGATTTACCGATTCCAGGATAACCATCTTTGATGCATCACACTCCTGTGTAAGTGCCGATATGTTATTAACTCCTTCGATTGTGCTGTTTATACTGCTTATGAGCGTATTTATCTTATCAACAGTATCATTCAATACCTTTGTTACATTATTACCTATACTGTTAACTTCTTCAGCCTTTTCACGTGCCTTGCCTGCCTGATCGAGCAGTTCCTTCATTTCCTGTCTGATCTCATCGGCAGTATTTGATGATTCTTTTGCAAGATTTCCTATCTCTTCGGCTACAACCGCGAAGCCTCTTCCAGCTTCTCCTGCTCTTGCTGCCTCGATCGAAGCATTTAGTGCTAAAAGATTTGTCTGATCAGCGATAGACGTGATACCGTCAACCTTCTGATTTACATTTATAACTGCCTGGTTAGTCTCTTCCATGGTCGTACCGATCTCTGATACGGCAGCACCCATGCAGTTCATATTTTCAGAAAGCTGTGACAGCGCCTTTGCAGATTCCTTTGATACGGTATTGATCTCATCTGAAGATATTGCAAGTGTCGTTGCATTTTCAGCAACCGTATGAATAGCCTCTGAAAGCATATCCAGATTATCAGTCATCTTTTCAATGGACTCATTCTGTTCCATGGCACCTCTTGCCAGTTCCTGAGCCGCGATAGATACTCCTTCAGTGGTATCTCTTATCTGAGAAGATGTTTCGGATAATTCTGCCGAATGACTTCTTACGGTATTTGCTATGTTCTTTATATCATTTATAACGTTTGTCAGTACATCTACGAGTGAGTTGGAATTTTGTATCATTTCACCCAGCTCATCTCCTCTGTCCTTCATGATATCCGTCTTTTTAAACTCTCCGATAGAAAGATCATTGATAAGAGAATTTATGGTGATGACTGCAGTTACAAGACGATTTGCTACACAGTAGACTATCACAAGTGTGATAAGGATTATCACGATACCGATGATCAACACGGAAAGAATACTGGCTTTAATGGTCTTATCCATCTCAGCAGTAGGTTTTCCTGCAAATGCCATACCTATTACTTTTCCATTCTCATCCTTGATAGGTGAGTATGCAACGCAATATTCTGCTCCTGCAACATCAGTACTTTCAGATGTATATGACTGTCCTTTATTAATGACAGCTTCAACTACTTCGGGAGATGCTTTTGTACCTATCGGACGGGAACCGTCAGACTTTACAACAGAAGTTGAAACTCTGGTATCTCCTTCAAATCTGGTAAAATCAAAGCCTGTAACACTTTTATACTGATCTTCCAGTTCATTCTCTTCCCAGACTTTATCGGAACCAACAATCTCGGTTCTGTACATTTCAGCCGATGCCATCAGACCTTCGAGTGCCTGTTCCATCATTCCTGACCTTAGTCTTGTTGAGATTACGATCAGTAAAACCACACCGATTATAAGAACCGGCAATGCGGACATAAGTAACAACTGTCCTTTAACAGACAGCGTCTTCTTCTTATTCATATCTGTTCACTCCTTTAATATACTGTGATACAAAGACACAGTCCTTCATTGTTTGATTTCAAAATGTTTGACTTCAAACAATAAAATTATACATTTTTTGATTTTATAATGCAGTATATTAATGACAGCAACATCGACATTGTCATATAATTATTATGATCCTGATAACAATATATGCGAATGAGGATTTAGGAATGAAGCTGTTATATGATGCGCATCTGGCTTTCAGAAAAAACATCTCCCCCAAATTGCTGAAGTACGGTTTAAAGTCCGGGAACCACAGAATCCTGCTCTATGTTTCAAATCATCCCGGCTGTCTTCAAAAAGATATCGCCGAAAACTGTGATGTTGAGACATCCACTCTTTCAACCGTTCTATCAAATATGGAAAAAAAAGGATTGATCGTAAGAAAACGTTTTGAAAACAACAACAGATCTTATGCCATTTATGTGACGGAAAGCGGGCAAAAGATCTCAGAGGATTCTTTGAAACATCTTATCGATTCATCAGAAGTAGCTCTCAAGGGGTTTTCGCCAAAAGAAGCCGAAGAATTCAGATCATACTTAAAGAGAATAATAAAGAATTTAAAAGAATCAAATAAAAATCTGTAAAGGAGCACATATGTGCTCCTTTATCTATATCCATTGCCATCACACAAAAATCCGCAAACCCTTTGTTATGTAAGGTTTGCGGAACCAATTTAGTAGTAGCGAGAGGGGGATTTGAATTTGATAGTTCCTATGAAACACTGTAAACAAGAGGCTAAGCTATCGTCAATTTGTTTTATTCCCCATAGTGTCCCCAAAATAACGGCTTGAACACAACCCATTTATTATCCTTATATTAGGATTTCTTTTGAATCCATTTATTTCAATAAATGTTCCCAAATACTTTCTTATATGAATACGTTCATCTTCTTTATTTGAGTAAACCCTAGGGAAGCTTTTCTCAATAAATCTAATGTATTCATCAGTTATTCCATATAATCTCATGTTTTTCTCCATAATATATAAGAGGAGAATCTCTTCTCCTCTCATCTTCCACTTATTGGTAGGAATCTCCAGTTGTTAAACCCTCCACTTAAACGGCAGGAGCTCTCCGGTTGTTAACCTTCCACTTTATGGCAGGAACTCTCCAGTTACTTATATTTTAAATCGTACCTAGTGCATATGCACCGTTTCCAGCACGAGGTTGAGCAATCATCAATAATGACTGCAGCCAGATGCGTATCCATGAATCAATGAATCATTTAAATACGAATCCTATCTAATTCCTCTTTTGTATAATCGCTCATACCACTTATCTATTACCTCATAATACTTTTCCAAAGTATTAATTCTAACACTGAAATGAAGATCATATCTTCCCGAAGCTTCCCAATCCGAAATCATTACTGAATTGTTCCGTACGTCTGTAGGAATATACATGTCTATTCCTAATGAATCTGCATACGATGCTAACGTAGATATGTTATGAACATACATGGATCTATTATTGTATTCACATCCTGATGAATACACTTGTATCTTTATAAGTTTTTCGGCTGCCTGCTGAAGATGATATGCAACCTGATTCTTTACTTCTTTTATCTCTTTGTTCTTATATAGTTCTATTCCTTGCCTAGCCATAAGTAGATCGGCTTTTATAATGCTCATTGATAAATCCATGATTTATTGCCTCTCGAAAAGAACCTCTCCATTGTTTATATCCTTCATGATTGAAGAATCGTTTTTCTTGGTAGTATCAAAGTATAAGATATCATAATCCTGTATCTCTCCATATGATACAACAGAATTCACATAGTCACGATAACTCTTGTTTTTAAACATCTTACTCTTTGATTCTTTACCAAATACCGCAATATCAATGTCAGACTCTTCAGTACAACGGTCTTCTAATGCAGATCCAAACAAAACCACCTTATCAATAAGATTGCATAAAGAGATGCTATCAACAATATTCTTAACATAATCGCTCTTAATACTTGCAACATTAACAGTTCTACCATTTATATCAAGACCTACCATCTGGCACATATGCATCTCCTTTCACTAGACTTTAGAAGTTTTACTTATACTTATATTATAATTGCAATATTCACTATATACAAGAATCTGTGAAAATCTTCATAATCATCATTTGGTTAATCTTTGAAATGTTTGGAGGTGGGACTTGTATATTATAGAATAAAACAGTTTCTACGTCTTGTGAATTCAATTCTCCCTTTACGATAAAAGCCCTACAGCAACTGTAGGGCTTTATCATCATAATATGCAACTTTCTTTCGCCGAAGCTAAGATGGGCTATGGTAAGTTGCCACCTTTGTAAACCTCCATGTTCACCGCCTCCCATCGCGGATTCCACTTCACCGGCAAATAAAACATTTTTACGAGTGTGCTTCTCGAGAGATTTATAATAACCATGGTTATTATAGGGATTCTAATGTTTTTTCATTCCTAAGAAATATTTATATAATTTAGAATAATTCCGTGTTTTTCATTGGTGTTTTCTACAAATTGTGATACACTACACTTGAAAGAAGCTCGACCCACAAACGGACCCTCCCCAGTACCTGGGTGTATATCCGTATTGGCGGCTTCTTTTTTTTGACAGAGCTTTGACAAAAATACTCAGTACTGGAAGATTAACGATAAATGTTTTGATCAGATAATCCTTGAGTATCATTTGCTCATGCGGTGACAAACTTACTATATCAGCCATGATAGAAGCTATTGTAGCCATAAAAATAACTCCATATATAATAATTATACATCGGGAGGTATATCTCGTCATTCAACGCGTGGTCGAATTTGCCTAAAAACAACCACCTGTTGTGACACAGCCTTGTTTTATAGTTTATGCTGTCTTTGCCATAAACACAGAAGAGGGCGTTTCGCCCTCTTCTTGTCTGACCCTTATGATGTTTTCTATCGTAGTACCAAACAGCCTGCTAAGTGCTAGGAGGTTTTCGACCTCCGGTAGGCATTCGCCTCGCTGCCACTTGTATACTGCCTGTGGCGAATTGAAGCCCATATAGTCGCTGATATCCTCGACTCTGAGGCCTCTTGCTTTTCTGAGTGTCCTGATCTGTCTTCCTGTTGCTTCCATGTCAATACTGGGAAAATGATTCATACATCTACCTCCTTTTGATGGTTAAGCTACATTTGCTGATATATCAGTTGCCTCTATGAAATTGTTTCTGTCTTTCCCCCTCCTGCTTAGTCTTACTGAAAACCCGTATATCCCATCCGTGAAGATGAATATATGCGAGCCGTCCCCTGACGTGAATATCTTCACGTCAGCCTTGCACTGGTGCATCTGCGGGAATGTGACCCTTCCTGAAAGATCTCTCTCTACTAGTTTTGTCATCTCCTCCATCACACTCTCAGCTGTTTTTGCTTTCCCTGTATTCTCAGGATTTCTATGGGGTAGTTCCAAAAAGTAGAGTCTCAGGCGTTCTATGCACATCGATCTGCAAGTTACTGAACCAAACATGTTTGATATCACTTTATATAATGCATATTCGTACTGATATATTTTAGTCATGCCCTAAGAGTTTCTGTATATCTGAAAAAAAAAGGCTATGATAGCGTATACCAGATCGCTGGTCTGTTTCATGACCTTCTTGAAGTTACTGATGCTACAGAAGATGATATTCTTAAGTATGCAGATAAGGATGTTTTAGCGACCATACGGTTATTGACAAGAAAATATACCACCAGTGAAGACGAATACATCAGTCAGATCCTTCATGTTCCTGTTGCCAAGGCTGTGAAGAATGCCTGTGTGATCTTTGATCTTGTTGACTTAAAAGATCTTGATCCAGAACAAATATCTTCATATCTTAAAAATGTTAAGCAGCATTATCTGGGCAGATTCAGTCCTGAACTTGATGATATATATGCAGCGCTAGAAAAATATTTTATCGCCCAAACTACTTACTCATATATAAGAGCATATGATGATGGTCCTTTGTATAGGGTCAACGAACTAAAAGATTCATGGATCTATAACGCTTCCACAAAGCAATGGGAGAGCTGTGATCCTGACTTTTTGATCGATAACGAACATGATGCATATTTATTAACTGAAGATGAAGCCATTGAATGGATAAATGATAAGACATAACTCATCTTGTAGCAGCTAACATTTTGACTTATCTCTGTACTGATATATTCATTGGATTTATGTTTAATACAATGTCTTTTAGTAGATTAGATTCAAATTCTCATTGCAAATGTAGTTCATTCTTTCACGTATTCTTTTTATTCAGAATCTGTGTTATCTGATTTTGCTGGGAACAATCTGTTGCAATCCTCATCCATAAAAGCAAGGATACTAGTCGTAGAGTAATTATCACCTTTTATTATGGTCGAGCCAAACTCTACCCTTGATCTATATCTATACTCTATAACATTCTCAATTTTATCGTCTTCTACTTTAGGAAAGATTTTAAGGTCTAACGTTCTATTCCTTTCGTCTGGAAATTCACAATCGTAAACTTTAAAAATAATAGTATTATTTATCAAATCAACGTCATAATCGTACGCAATTAAGGCATGTCCATATCCAGTTTCATTTTTTTTACTTTTTTCATTTTTGACTATGGGTTCTGAATGAAGTTTCAATCCTACAATAACTACTTTCCCACTTTCTAAATACTCAATAACCGGTTTTAATTCCTCGAATTTATAATTTTCTTTTCCATTTTCTTTTACATCATTACCTATAAATTCTTTTTTGAAATCCTGATTTTCAGATATATGATAATATCCTATCATCTTGAAGAACTCTTTTACATCTTCTTCAACTATCCCTTTCTTAATATCATCAGCTCTATCACGATAATACTGTTCATAAGATGTTTCGTGCTCCTTAGCTGAATCTATCGCTTTCTTAAGAAGGATTATCCCTAGTAAAAGGATAACACACTTAAGGATCACCGGATAGTTCATTGCAAGCATAACTACTGCTGCACCTATCCCTATCATTAAAAGCTTTACGATGATTGGAAATACGATAAATACAAAGACCGTGATCTCGATGCATACATAAAGATGCATGAAAAAATATACTATTGTCAGAAGTGTTCTTTTTATCATAGATTCATCCCTCTCTTACAGATCCTATCTTTTCTAGGTGACTGCAATACATGTCATAATCCTTATAGCCTAACAGCAGTGCCTTGTTCCTTATGCAACTTAGCGCTTTCATGAACCTTTCTTCCTGTATGCCAAATATCATGCAAAAGATCAGTCTGTACGGTGTCCCGTTCTTGATAGATTCTCTGACATTAGAGATCCTTATATCAGCTTCGTTCATTATCTCTTCATACAGATGATCGATCACATCTATGAACGCATACTCCCTGTATTTAAACATTGTGTCTCTTACTAACAGATAATTCTTCATAAGGCTACCTTTCATTACCCTCTTTTATTAACCCTTTACTTCTTAACATAGCATCCACCTTATAGTTTGTTCCGTTTACCGGTGCCTGTCCTCTCCTAAACAGCCAGTTTGTCCCGACAGGCATGTTTAGTATCTTCTTTAAGGGAACGTCACATCTTTCTGCGATCACCTTTGCTGTCTCAATATCATTACCTCCAAGGTAAAGATATGTATCACAGTTGGCTATGATGGTCATGTAGTCCTCACCATATCCTTTTTTGAGTTGGCCTTCAGACTGGATCATCAGCATAGTCGATATCCCTCTTGATCTGATGGATGCTATCATTCTTGGGAAGTCCCCTATCCTGCAGTTTGTTGCAAAATCATCGAGTATGAACCTTACTGGAATCTTTAGTCTGTTGTCAGTACACTTCTTATCTGCCACATAGCACAGTTCGTTGATCGACTGTGTGAAGAAGAGATTTGCCAGCCCGTCAAGGCTCCTGTCAGTATCACTGACTATAACGAACAGAGCTGTTTTCTTATATCCAAAACTTGATATATCGATATCATCAAAGGCCATCATCTTTCTAAGCTCAGGTGTATCATATGAAGCCAGCTTGGAATTCAATGTTATTACGATAGACCTCAATGTTCTATTTGCGGCAGCCATAACTCTCTTATACTGTTTTACGGCATAGCTGTCTGGATCTATCTTTTCAAGCTCTTCCATAAGGACATCCAGTGTAGTTTGGGTACGTACTTCGTCTTCAGTTGGAAAATCTATCAGATCGCAGATTTTCTGAACACAAGAGAGTGTCCTGTCCTCGTCCATTGCTGATTCATAGACAAATGATATAAGAGCAGACAACAGCAATTCAGATGCATCATCCCAGAACGGATCAACTCTGTAATGCCCTCTGTCATTCTTGGCATAGTTGAGCATATTTGCCATCTTGCTTATATCCTGTATGCTCCTTACATACTTGAAGCAGTTATAATGGCTGGAATTTATCGGATTGGTGAAGTCCAGCTTTTTTACTTCATAGCCCTTTGTTCTCAGATGTTCAGCGTATTTATCGTAGAGGTTCCCCTTTGGATCTGAGACTATATAGCTACCTGTTGCCTCTAAAAGGTTTGGTGTTACAACACTCCTTGTCTTACCTGCTCCGCTTGCTCCGACTACTAGAACATTGTTGTTAAGTCCTGTCTCAAAGTCATTCATGCTATAGTACTGATCCTGTCCAAGTATCATTCTTCCTTCCATAACTTCCCCTCCTCTGATCGATCTGATCAATCAACACACAATGTTTCTACTATCCTGTCACATAGTCCAAACTCGACTGCCTGTTCAGCGTTCATATAGTTATCGTATGCGGTCGCTTCATCTATCTCCTCCATACTCTTTCCTGTATGTTTTGCTAGTATCTCGTTTGTTATCCTTCTTGTCTCTAATATGGATTCGGATATATTCTTTATAGATGTTGCTGAGCCACCAACTCCTGATAGCATCCTTGGCTCATGTATCATCATCTTCGAATGCGGGAGTATATATCTTCTTCCCTTTTGACCTGCTGCCATAAGGATAGCCGCCATGGATGCTGCCATGCCTGTACAGATCATGTTTATCTTTAGCTTACTTGCTCTTATGATGTCGTAGATGACCAGTCCGGCAGTGACTTCCCCGCCTGTGCTGTTTACGTAGATTGTTATGGAATCATCGGATTCTCCTTCGAGGAATAGATACTGTGACAAAAAATCGTTAGCGGTCTGTGAGGTTATCTCTCCCATCAGAAATATCCTTCGCTTCATCAGATGTCTCGTTGCCAGATCTACCTGTCTCGTTCCATATGAACTTTCCACTTCGATCGTCGGTGTCCAAGGTATTCTTTCCATACTCCCTCCTTCTACCTGTTAAGGTGATAAACATAGTTTTTTATCTTCTAAGATGATTATGCAACATTAACTGATCGTAAAACATACACTGGTGGTTTATGTTTATTCTTTTGGGGGGATTTCACTATATAAAAATAGATAATGATTGTTTAAAACATGGTAAGTATACGGGTTTATTAAAACAAACAGGGACCATCCGTGACAGGCGGACAGTCCCCATGTATAGGGAATATAGAGATTAGTGCGGATCTTCAACAATCAACCCACTCTATCTTTCTCCGATAAAACTACGCATTTTTCTAACAATATTGCTTATTCTGTAATCTGTATGATCATCATCTATATCTAATGAACGTATAACAAGTATTTCATACAAGTATTCAATACCACCTGCCATATCCTCTCTCTATAACAAAAAGAGGGCTACATATGCAGCCCTCTCTATACACATATTCACCATTAGCGATTATGCACTAATAAGCATCCACTTATCGGCAGGATTCTCCATCTGACTGCTATTATAACATAATCTGTTTAATTGTCAAATTACCAGATCAGTATCAGCACCTATCCCCGCTTTGAGTAACGCAGCATATGCCGCATCTACTAATACTATAACTACAGCCATATAATCACCTACCCTATCAAGCCTCTATCTTGCAAACAAATACAAAGGAAAAGAGTACTATTGATATACATTACTTTTCCGATCTTTCTCCATACATAACAGAAGAACATCACATGGATGTTCTTCTGCAATCTCATGACAGTTCATGAAATATATTATCATTTTCAGGTGCGATCACTCAAACACGTTCGCACCCTTTTCTAAGAGTTTGAACTGGTCTTCAGAGCTCACATCACTATCTCTTTGGGGATTCCATATCCAGTATCATCATTTTCAACCTGATAGATAGCACAGTTACCTATGTATTTAGACCAGTATGAACCGTTAGCACCGGGTGTAAGATATTCAAGAGCGCCCTTCATTGCTATGGCATGCGTAGATATCAGTATATTTCCTTTTAAGATCTTTATCTCTTCAAGGAAGTTTCCGACTCTTGATACCACTTCACTTAGCTGCTCCATTGTCTGCGGTGCCTTATTATTTGTAAAATCACTGAAGAAATGCTTTATCTCATCCGGAGGATTACGCAGGTCTATGCCCTCGTATCTTCCGTAATCCATCTCTATCAATCTTTCGTCAGTGACAGGTTTTATATACGGTGCGACAGTTACTGCTGTCTGCATCGCTCTCTTTAGCGGGCTTGAGAACACATATGAAAACTCTATGTTATGTAGCTTGCTCTCAAGTTGTTTTACCTGTTCTAAGCCTTCTTCGTTTAAAGGGATATCGCTCCTTCCCTGCAGACGGTTATCCTTATTCATCTGTGTCTTTCCGTGTCTTATGATATATATCATGTTACGTACTCCGGAATGCTATTTTTTCAATAATACTTCTCTGCATACTGTTTCAGTAATACCGGATCTCTCGGATAATTCTGGTAGAACATCTTCGATGTATCTATTAATCAGTCGTAGTATTATCGAACAAGGAAATATTTTTACTTAGTTACACTGTCAGCTCTTGCGTATAAAGTTTTTCTTCCAGCTCCAATACGAATAAGCGTGCCGTCGTCAACAAGTTTTTTTAATGCGGATTCAACAGAAGAACTACCCAAACTCGGGCAGGATACCAAAACCTCCTGTTTGGAAAACTTCCCAATTCTTTCGCTAATGTACGCCTTCACTATGTCATATGAAGTGCTTTTGGTTCCGGCTTTTTCTACAACAGTAATCCTAGATTCAAACTCGCGATAACAGGAAAGTATCACTCCAAGCATGTATTTTATAAACGGCTTCGGATCGTTCTTTTCTTCGTGCCAGCCTTTATCTGCTTTCTGCAAAGCATCATAGTAGGACTCTTTTGTTTCGGCAATCGCTTTTTCTATACTGATATACTGTCCAACAAGATAACCGCTTCTATATAACAAAAGAAGTGTCAGTAGTCTGCTCATTCTTCCATTACCATCGTTGAAAGGATGAATACACAGAAAATCCAGTATAAAACACGGAATAAGGATTAGCTCGTCTACCAATTCTTTACCCAGAGCCGACTGATATTTTTCACATATCATATTGACAGCATCCGGTGTTTCATAAGGTTCAAGCGGCTTGAAGAGTACAACCTTCTCTCCGTTTTCAAGAACCATATCTATTTCATTGGGTGTTGTCTTGAATTGACCACCATATGAATAGTTCGTATACTTTAGCAGATCCCTGTGCATCTGCAGAATGTAATTGCTCTTGATAGGCAACATATCATAATTCTCATGGACAAGATTAAGAACATTTCTATATCCCAGGATTTCTTCCTCATCTCTGTTTTTCGGGGTGGTTTTATCTGCCACAAGCTGCTTTAATCGCGATCCTGTAGTGATGATGCCCTCAATTCGGTTGGAAGCTTCCGTACTTTGTATCTTTGCTATCTCAATGAGGCGCTCCAATTCTACAGGTTTCTGCCTGAGAAAGAGCTCCTGTTTTCCTTTATATTCATGGATCTTTGAGATATACGATATAATTTCGTTATCCCATGTCCTATCGGCAAGTTTTGAATACTCAAATTCTCTCATCCGATCCACCATCTCCTTTCTCCCATGCGCCTCTGCTTTCTCCCAAATTGTAATATATATTGGGAGAAATATCAACAGATTTGGGAGAAAACCAGCTCGTTGTCATAACGTTATATTTTCTTTTTCTTTGATACAGTGGATATTCTCGAAAAAGAGTTTTTATTAGTAAACGGACATTGTTTAAATGTTGAGTTTGAAGAATACTGGTGGAAAACATTACTTAAGTATCCTCATTCCAAAAGACTGTATGCCAACTTGTTCCTTGTTTCAATAATAAACGCAGGGATACCAATCCCGACGTTATACCTACAATACCGGAGTAAATATTGATGCAATTCCATATTTAGGCCCAGTTCCTTTATAACCGGCACTAGTTCTATAGATGATTACCTGACCATATATTGTAAAGTTGTCACTGTTCTCAATATCATCAATCGCATTATATATGTCACCCGCAAATAACATATCAAAGTCACATAACTGCATTAGGAAACTGTAATCACTAACGCCTTTTTCTTGAGCATCCTTATTCATTTCTTTTACTATAGAAACAACTTTGGGAATCAGATCTCCGTTTGAGTCGTCCGTGCATATGAATTTGCATGTCTTCTCAAGAATCGAGAGCATATCAACATAATCAATATCTTGAGAGCGCATTCCCGAAACCATTAGCACCATCTGTTCAATTAGACGTTTCCGATCTTTCTTTTCATAAATAACCTTGCACTCGCGATCTGCGAGAAAGCTTAACTGCTTCATCTTCAGCACACCGTCAACACTCAAATCGAACATCACTGCATTATCCGTATCTGACTGTTCGTTTAACGTCTCGAACGCAATGGCCTTTCCAGGTGTAATGTCATATTCTATATAACTGTTCAGAATATCCTGAACCATTTCTATTTCCTCAGAATATGCTCCTTTTAATATAAAATCACAAGATGCGGGGCCAATCATATTTAAGTCCTCCTTCATTCCTATATGTTAAAGCGTTGATAGACATCTACTACCAATAATCATACTGAATAATCCTTAGCCATAAACTGGTAAAACTATACTTCTTCCAGTTTTCTTGATTCGGCATATCCCCAATCTAGAATATTAGGCGGGTTCATTACCTGCTTATAAGCTTCATACATCATTATACTAATAGTTTGAGGAGAAACAGAACCACACCCTCCTCCAAACGCAGGGATGACAATACTATGGATATTATTATCTATAGCCGTTAACAAGCATGCTCTCATGCACGTATATATGATCATCGGATCTTTAATAATCGATGGAATACGCATTGTCGGAGAGTGTATCAGTTTTATTCCCTTAATACCGCTATCAATGATAAAACTGCTTCCAACAGGTTGCTCTCCTCTATAATGCTTAAGTATATATTCCTGAACTTTTTCTGCCAAATCCCAGCCAAACCACTCGGATATGGCCAAATCATATCCGCCATCCATCAAACCATACGAGTTTGCAGGCGAAACTACACACTCAACTTCCGTATTGTCCATAAAATGCCTGAAATCATCGCATATGGGTTCAACATCAACTTCGTCACCAAAGTACAGTTTCCAAGTATTTACAGTTTGTTGCCTGTTGTCAAGAAGAAAGACTTTCATCACATTAATTCTTTTGCAAAAATGTTACTTTCTGTTGCCATATTGCTTCTCCTCACTTATCTGATTTCTTGCTTAGCCCCTAATTTACTTATATTTCTCGGCCATTGCCTTAATATCTTCCGACAATCTGTCTCTTATTTCCTTTGGCTCCAAAACCTCAACATAAGGACCATATTGAAGTGCCCAGTATCTCATGGCATTAAGATTGCACTTAACCCTGGCTATTATCTCATCTCCGTCCTGCTTCATGACAGTGAAATCATTTCCGAACCAGTCTGTAAGCTCTGACATCATATCAGCTGTAGTCTTAATCTTTACTGTCTCGCTCTCACCGCTGAACATGTATATGTGCTCTGCCATGTGTTTGGGAAGATTAAGTCCGTTTTCAAGACCCTTGACCTGTTTCATCGGTTTAGTCTTATTAGATAACATCTTAACATCTGTCATCTTATCTATCCTAAAATGTGCTACATTATCATATTTATCATAATTTGCTATAAGATAGAATCTACCGTTGTTTGCTACTATCTGATACGGATTTACAATGTACGGCTCTTCCCGTTTGGGATGAAGTTTGAAATCCGTTCCCATATAATTATATACGAAACTTATCTGCTTCTTATCAGCGATGGCATCATTGATCGTATCTAGTGAATACATCGCCTGTTTATTGACAGTTCTCTGCAGTTCCGGCAGATTACATACATGCGATACTTTTGCGTTAAAATAATTACTTGCCAGGCCACGTATTTTGGCTATCAAATCCTTTGCCTGTCTGGTTGATATTGACTTGGAAAACAAAACACTATCAATGAGTATACGTAGTTCTGCATCATCAAACTCTCTTGATAGCAGTTTATATCCATTTTCCATCGAGATATCATATCCAAGTTCCTTAAGGTACTGAACATTATTCTTCACAGATCTTCGATCACATTCCATGCCGTAATTCTGCTTGAGCAGACGGATGATCTCCTGCTGTGTAAGAGAGTGATTCTCATCAGAATACCGCATGAGTATCTCCAGTATTAACATGTTGAGCATTTTCTTATTGCCGGTTGCGTACATTAAATCACCTGATTTCTCTATTCAAACAGTCTCATTTGTTTCTTCACTTGTGAGGTAAAGTTTCTTATGAACTCCGAAAGCAATTCTCCGGTTTCATTCCATGTTTCAAGATATTTTTCTAAATAGATTGTCATTAGTGCAGATTCGTTGTACTTACCTTTATTTCTATCTTTCACATCTTCCCATACTATCTTTAGAGGCTTCTCAATATTCTCAAACACATCATGCACCATGCGATCCAATCTTTTATATTGCTTTTCGTGTCTGTTCTTTCTATCCGTATCAGATTTATCTATCCATTCATAGAATCTCAACGATATATACGGTCCATGAACCGAAGAATCAATTCTCCAGAATAGTTGGTATGTGTCATTAGAACTCGGATACACATATTCATCATCGATTCGCATCTGAGTATATTGCCGTCCTCTGCTGGAGTCGACTTCAACTTTATATGCTCGCTTTTGTTTATCCCACATATTCTCAGGAAATATGTATCTCATCAAGCAGTATTGCGTGTAGTTTTCCTCCGAAAGATGATATTTTCCATCTTTCTTTTCAGGAATATTGCTATGTTCAGCGTACCATCTTAGACGTTCAGCCAAGAGTTCTTTATAACAATCAAGAATTTCTGATTTCCCAATATATTGGGGCTTTGAAACAATATCATAAAATTTTTTTCCGTTGATGATATAATCCGCCTTCACCAGTTTGTCAGCATCATAAAAGAACCCCGTCTTTAAGTATACAGTAAATACCTTATAAGGATTATCAGTTTCTATTCCCAGTTCTTCTTTTTGTGTGTTCGGGTTTTCAAACTCTTTTTTATATGTTTCAATCTGATTATCATGTTCAGAAGAATATACCTTATCCTCAATAATTATTATTTTTTTCTGTGAAGGAATAACAACTACGATATCCGCCTTCTTTTTCTGCTGATAGATTTTTATCTCTTCCCAATTGTTAAGTTCTTCATCATTGATAGCATCCAGCAATTCTCTCCCCAAGCTATACAATTCACTTTGAGGATAGTTGACCCAATTCAGGATCCAGCATATCACCGCATCTTGTGATAGTTCCTTAGTTGCAAATTGAAATAAATTGTTCTTTAAATCTGCCATATTAATACTCCTTATTTTCCGCAGTCCTTAAGTATATCCGCAGTTTCTTTAAGAATAATAAAATAACAGGATATCTTACATTAACCACATGCATTCTGGGCTCTTATCTTTGAATATCCGCCATCACCCTTTAATCCACAGGCTAAACAAACCACTTTTCCACATATCTGAATAATACCAAATCATATGTAACAATTACCCACATGGATCATCTAAATGTTATACTATCATCCTAATATGTACATTTATTTGTACATAGGTAAACAAATTGTAAACTTCTCCTTGATCCTCTGGATATCCTTCTTTCTCAGGATCTCATTTTCAATAAGCTCTTCTGTTACAGCATCCACGAAAGCACGGTTTTCCATTATTATGTTCTTGGCAATCTTATAATACTTATCCAGTTCATTAAGTATCATGGTCTCATGTCTGAATTTCATTTCGCCTGAAGGATCACAGAAGAAGAAATTACTACACTCGAACTTTTCATATGCCAGCAGATTGCTGACTTTTGCGGAAGCAGATTCTATATCATACTTAGATCCCATATCCGTATCACATCTTAAAACTTCCGTGGCTGCCTTGCCTCCCAGATCAGATATAATGAGATTCTGTGTGTATTCCTTCAGATAACCATATCCATCGGACTTTCTTACTTTCGTTATCCCTTCCATTTCGCCTTCATACTGACGTATTGACACCAGTGAAACACTTCCTGGTTCAAGTACTTCATGAACCACAGCATGACCGGCTTCATGTATAGCTATGATCCTTCCATGTTTTTTCCTTGTCTTATCCATGCATTCCGGTGCTTTGTATAGAATACGCATGCAGGCCTTTACTATATCATCCTGTTCTATCTTATCCTTTCCGGCATACCCTGCTATTATAGCCGCATCATTAATCACATTCTCCAATTCAGCGCAGGTATGTCCCTCAAGTAATGATGCTATTTCCTCACAGTCCACAAAATCCACACAGTTCTTCTTATCAAGATAGTATTCGATGATCTTTTCAACATCGCTTATTTCCGGTAGTTCCATTTCTATACGAATATCAAATCTGCCGGGTCTGAGTAATGAATCAGGAAGATCATCTTCATTATTGACTGTGGCAATGACAAATACTTCACTATCCTTAACGCTGTCTATACCGCTTTGAATAGCTACATATTCTTCAGCATCCTTATGCTGGTAGTCCTCATTGGCATATTTATCCATATCGTCAAATAAAATGATTGACGGGGCCTCCGCTTTTGCTTTGTCAAAGATCTCCTTTATTGTCTTTATAAATTCTCCATCAGACTGGTCTTTTCTCAAAACAAAGGATTTTCTTCCCGATTCTTCTATTACACATTCAGCCATCATGGTCTTTCCAAGTCCCGGTTCACCGTAGAGCAGAACTCCTCTGGGTGTTTTCACTCCCAACTTACTGTACTTTTCGTGATTCTTAAGTACATCACTTACCCTCATAAGTTCCGCCTTGATATTTTCATATCCTATAATCTTATCAAATGCACTCATATCCACACCTCCGTTTTATGACAATACGCTTTCTATGAAATGATTATCTCATTAGGTTATGTTCATTTTTTTGCACATAAAACAGGTCTCCGAAAAGACCTGCTTAGCCAGCCCAAGGTACAGTGGGCATTTTATACAAACCAGTGAGAACTTCTCTAATACTCAATATTTTTAAACAACTTCTCCCATGTGTCATTTAAATCTAGTAATTCATAGTATTTACAAGCTACATCACCTGGTAGATGCATATTACTATCATCCGTATCTTTTTGAAAGGTACATTCGCCTTTTAAATCGGGATCCACCCATAGCTGCTTATTGGGATCCATTTGTTTATTTCCATTCCAGTAGAGGCAATAACAACATATATCCCTACGCGTATGACAGCTTACAAAATTAAATGGTCTCTTACCTTCCGCCAATTTTTTTACCGCTTGTAAAAGGTCTTCGTAGGTCGCATAAACCTCTGCAGCAAAATCACGCTCGCGGCTTATTTCAGCCCAAAGCATAGAATATAACGATTCAGTAATAGAAATAATGTATTTTTCTTCTTCATTTTCTGCAAAAGCCTCAATAACCTCACCACGATAAACTGACCCTCCAACCATAGATTCAGTAATATCTATTTCTCCTGGATCAGTGATCCCATATGTCCCTGATCCATCAGGGTAATCTATTCCAATAACACCTCTTCGCTGTATAATATGGTCCCCTAAAATATCAACAATAGAATCTATCTTTTCATTATCCCATTTTTGTTCATATAATTTTTTCCTCACGATAACCACTTCCTCTCTTCATAACATATGGCAATCTACCTGTTAGGTTTAGCCCAAAAGCCCTTGGCTATATTGATAGATCAAATACTGCATAATCTGTTTTAACAACCAGTCCACCGGAAAGCTTTGAAATCCTGTCATCATTATTCTCACCCGTAAGTTTTTGGGGCTTTACCTGGGCCGATACTACTACTTGCTTATCCTCCAGCAACATATGATTTATAATGTCAAACAGTTCCTCACTTGTGGCATCCTTGTCCGTTATCTTATCAATATCATCAAAAAGCAAGACATCTATCTTACGATATTTATCTCGAAAACTCTGACTCAGTTCCAAAGATCTGCTCCGTATGACTCCTATAACTTCATCGAGAAAATGCTCAGCTGTAACATACATGATATTAAGCTCGGGGTTCATATCACGCATAGTATTACCTATTGCATGCAACAGATGGGTTTTACCTGTACCTTCCGGGCCATATATGTACAAAGGATTAGAACCTTTAGATGTAAACGTAGCAACAGCCTCTGCTCCGGCGTATGCTGCTTTATTATCTTCATCAACCGCAAAAGTCTCAAAAGTGTACCTTTCTATCAGTTTCTCTCTTCCTTCGATCAATTCAGTCGCTTTTTCCTTTATTTCATCAAGTTCTTTGTTTCTTTCCTTTTCATTTGTGGGCTTCTCGCCCATTACACAATACATATGATTATTAGAAATATATGCCAGTCTGCTATCCTGTTTTGTCCCACTTTTAAGATCACACAGCTCCAGTTCTGTTATACCCTTCAATTCAGTGTCCGGATCATACTTTTCATCCACATACATTAATATGGCTTTATCAACAAATTCCCGTATAAGCTTCTTGTCTCTGAGATCTTCCAGTCTTGGATGCTTATCTTTTTTCCCGTCTATATACTCTTCAGTATCAGCCACGAGGATAACCGGTATATCATAAAGTTCTGCAAGAGTCTTAAATCTTGTCAGAAGATATGCAACACGTTCCTTTCTGGTTGGCTCTATATGATCAAAGCTTGTCTTTCTTAGAAGTTCATAAAAATCATCTACAATGATCATACCGAGATCATTATCCTGCATTGCCCATTTTGCTTGTAAAAACAAACCTTCTTGCGATCCGCCTGCCAGCCATTCAGTATCGAGAAGTTGCATTCTTCCATGGATGATCTCTTCGTTTTCTTCTACCGGAAGCGGATTTGAATAAAAGAACAAAGCATTCTTTTCCGGATAACTGACGAGTCTTTGATACATGAAATTCAAAGCAAGAACAGTCTTGCCTATTTCCTTTGCTCCAAAGAGCATATAAAGTCCCGGTTCACTTATAAAATCATAAGAGTTGTATTCTTCCATATGGCCTCCATTAATTATGAAAATGAATGCTTAGACAGTAGTTCGAGCACTTCACGGTCCGATATTTCTTTAAACCAATGCATTATCAATACTTCATGATTTTTCTTGACCCACGCAAGCACATCATCTGAGTGTTGAAAGACGTATCCTGATAAAACCACCGGTTCTTCATTTATCAGAACAGGAATTACCATTTCATCAATTGTTACCCATATATGAGGCTTTCCAGTAAATCTTCTATCAGCACCTATGGAATCAAGAAGTACATCATAGGGCAAACCGATTTCTTCTTTGTCGCCATGCGCTACAAAAAGCCGTCGATATTCTTTCTTTTTCTGTTTCTACACCAGAACGCTTTTCCCATATTAGTATTCCCTAGTATTAGTTTGTCTCCCATATCTTTACGTTGTTTCAGAAACTGTACCAGTTTTGAATTCACCGGTCCCAAATCGGGATACTGACCTAAACTTACAGTACCGTCAAAATCCACAGCTAAAACCATACATATCCCTCGCTATTCTTATCCTTACTTATCCTAATTGCTCCTTGTCATATACAGCATAACAAAAGCGATGTACAAAATAATGTACACCGCCTGAGTAACTGCATAAAATCTAAAACATACAAACCCCTTAAATGAAATTTTTATTTCCATACT
>JAEEGJ010011875.1_pt1 | contig 21856 bp, 19 predicted proteins | sample 8958761 | NCBI WGS metagenome assembly JAEEGJ01 (sample SAMN16246546, study PRJNA631951) | gut metagenome | biome: gut microbiome; feature: rumen; material: RS-attached | host: Bos | place: Iran: Karaj | collected 2018-10 | reverse complement strand
GGAAGACTACATTGATTACTACAACAACGAAAGAATTCAGGTCAAACTTAAAGGACTGACTCCTTGCCAGGCAAGGAATCAGTCCTTATACTCGTTTTAAATCGTCCAACTTTAAGGGTTCACTTCACACACGAGACAGCCTCTTATATTTTAAATATTAACTATATCAGTTAGGCGTTACTCTGGGAGATCCGCAGTCAGGGCAGAATCTTGAAGTGATTCCTGTCTTGCCGCAGTTTGTGCAATTCCATGCGCCTTCAACAGGTGCTGCGGGAGCCTGTGCAGGTGCGCCAGTGTTGCCGGCAACAACATTACCGAAACCTTCGCCTACCTTCTGGGATTCGCCCATGATAGGAGCCATAGCGTCTCTTGTCATGTTGATAACGCCGCCCATTGCACCGAGTGTTACGCCGAGGCTTGCAACGTCACCGATACCGCCTGCAGCACCTCCACCTGAGCCACCGCCGGTAATACCGTTCTGCATAGCTTCGAGACCAACCTGACGAGCTGTCTCGTCTCTGTATGTGTAGCCCTTCATCTGCATCTCAGCAGCCTCTGCCTCAGCCTTCATCTTGTAAGCTTCAGCCTCAGCCTGTGCCTTGATACGGAGAGCATCAGCATCACCCTGTGCACTTACAGCCTTGAGCTGTGCTTCAGTCTGAGCCTCAACGATCTTTCTCTGCTGAGCAGCTTCAGCCTCAGCCTTTCTGACTTCCTCTTCACGTACCTTCAGAGTCTTGTCAGCGAACTGCTGCTTGAGACGAACGAAGTTCGGATCGTCATCGGGAGTCTGGATCGTTGTTACGTAGAACTCAGGCATGATGAGACCGTACTCATCAAGTGTTGCGTTGATGTCGTTCATCAATGCTGATGAGAGAACGTCTAAGTATGCATCGATCTCAAGAATGTTGAGGTTCTGTTCCTTAATGATGCGTGCAAGATTTGCCTTGACCTTGTTGATGATCAATGCCTTGAACATGCCTGTACCATAGGACTTGCCCTCGCCTGTAACGTCGCTCTGAACGAGGCCGTCTGTTGTACCTACGAGCTTGAGGACGAGCTTCTGGGCATCAGTAACTCTCATGTTGAAGTTACCGGATGCACCGATCTCAACGTGGAGTCCGGATGCAGGATCGAACAGTCTTACCTTGCTGTCAGTACCCCATCTGATACCCATCTGAGTGATCATGTTGATGAAGTAAACTTCGCAGTGGAAAACATTGATTCCGCCTGTACCAAGCTTCATGTAGTCACGAACCTTGGGGATGTTGTTGGTAACAAGAGTATGTCTTCCTGCCTTAAACTGATCGAAAACCTTACCGTCACGGAAGAACAACGCTTCCTGTGTCTCATGGACGATCAGCTGAGAACCGATTGTAAAATCTTCTTTCTCATGCTTGTGCGCAAGGACGTCATTACTGCCTTCGTACTTGATAACACTAATAGCTTCAACCATTTCTCTAATCTCCCTTTCTATTTATTCTTCTTGGTAATTTGTTCTGTAAACATCGCGAAAGCAATAAACGCTGCTATCGGACCGATTATTGCGATGATGACCGATAATGCCGTTGGCAGGTGGAATGCATACGCCAGTATCGAGAACAGGATCAGCGGCGTTGCTGCCAGGAACGATACGATTTTGATTATGATCGCTACCACTCCGCCCCTGTAGAGGACATATCCCAATCCCGCTGAACCCAGAAGGAACAGGATGATGCATACTGCCCACGGACAGTTAAACTGCTCTCTTAAGAACAGGCTGACTGCAGCAGGAATTATAAGGCTGAATACAACTGCCCAGGGAATCTGCTTCTTACGCTCTTTCTCGATCTCTTCCTTGCAGATCTCGACCATTGCGTCAGCATCCCTGTAACCGGCAACCTTGCCCAGTTCCTTAACTGCGCTGCTCCACGATCTCTTCTCGTAGAAGTTCTTGCCCTTGATATAGATGGCATACTTCTCAGATCTGGCGAGTCCGTCGTTGCAGATCCTTATGAGGTCAGCTGAGACTGCATCGTTGAGTTTCGAACACTCCATAACAGCAGTCTTGAACAGAAGCTTTGCTTCGTTTGCGGAAGCAACCTTCGTCTCACTCTCGATTATCTCGTTTGCTTTGGCAATGCTGGCGATGATACGCGTGTACTTATCGTAATTCGGAATAACATCGGCAATGGCCCACTTGTTTCCGCAGTTGGCACAGACACAAGTACCGCCGAGATAGTTATTCACAATATCTCCGCCACATACCTTGCACTTTAATGAGATTGGTGTCGCATTTACGTCAGGCATCTCTAGTCTCCATTAAAGGTTATTTGCCGTGCGATAAGAAGTCTCTATCCCTATTCCATCTTTCTCACGCCAAGAAATATTTTATCATTTTTTATTGAGTAATGAAATATTTAACAATTTCCCGTATAAACGTACGCAATCTTCTCTCTTGCCAAATCAGCAAGCTTATATATTCTGCCAACATCCGTGGCAGGACGGTCAGTCATCTTGTATCTCGGGAAGAACCTTGAGATGTGGAGCGGGATCTTGCTTCCGATAGTGTTGCCATCCTTGTCTTTAAGACCCGCAATCCAGTCTGTCAGTTCGCGCATCTCCTCTTCACTGTCGTTCATATCCGTGACGATCAGCATAGTAAGTTCGACATGGCAGTCTTTTACGGCACGTTCGATGAAAGCTTTTGTGGTCTTAAAATCTCCCTTTAGCACATCCCTGTATGTCTTCTCAGACATGCTCTTGATGTCGATATTCATCGCATCGATGTATGGCAATATCTCTTCAAGTATAGGGAGTTCAGCCGTGCCGTTCGTTACGAGCACGTTCTTCATACCTTTAGCCTTAACGAGCTTTGCAGAGTCTCTCACGAACTCATAACTTACCAATGGTTCGTTGTAGGTATATGCGACACCGATATTGCCTCTATCCTTAAACTTATATGCAATGTCGGCCAGCTCTTCGGGAGTTATCCTGTCATCAGGTTCAAACTCGCTTCCATCTGTTCTGGAGATATCGTAGTTCTGGCAGAACGGACAGAAAAGATTGCATCCGTAACTTCCGTACGACAGTATCTTGCTGCCCGGGCAGAAACGGGACAATGGTTTCTTTTCAATAGGATCTAACGCAAGTGCTGTCGAGCATCCGTAATTGGCAGCAACAACAATGCCGTCCCTGCAGGTCCTTGCCTTGCAGGCACCGAGAGCGCCTTCATTGATTTCACAATGTCTGAAACACACTTCGCAGACAGCCATATTACGTGTACCTTACTACCTCAAAACGCTGGAGCTTATAGTTGTCACCTGGCGATATTCCACCCTTTTGTCTTGCTATGTCGATCTGTTCTTCGACCGTATCGATGCCATCGAGATCAGGCAGCAGCAATCCTCTCTTAAATCCGCATGAAACGATTACACCGTAACGCTTAACATCGAGCTGGTCCGGTCCGTCGATATCTTCAGGCTCGCCCAGAATGTCGACACTGATCTCGAGAAGTTCCAATTCGTCTTCCCTGACTATCTCAAATCTCGGATCACGCGAAACAGCACTGATTGCGTTGCTGATAATCTCTTCTGCAATCGAATCCTGAACAGGACCGATCGTACCAATGCAGCCTCTTAACGCACCGTTCTTGTGAACGGATACAAATGCGCCTGCCCTCCTGCTCGTTGCTTCTATCGGAAGCTCGTCAGCAAGTCCCTTCGGCAGATCTTTGGAGAACCTCAGTCTTTTTCCCGTTCTGATAAACTGCTCGATGGTTGCTCTCGCGAGCTTTACATAAGGAGAAGAATCTACGCCCTTAACCTTTTCTGCAAGCTTTTTGAGAAAGCACCTGTCCTCATTTTCAGCTCCGGGTGTGAATATGCAGATTCCATAACCGACGCCCGTTATATCCTGATGCGACAGAGCCTCTGCCTTAACATCAACACCATCGAAAGTCCCGCTCATTATCACGAATGACCTGTGACCGCATTCAGCAGCTTCGTCGAGGAGCTTCTCATCGAATTCCATCATGCCGCCGAAGTCAGCTGCGGCAGCAGCTTCCATAATCTTCTTGTCGTAAACGGGACCTGCAGGATCGAATCCATAAGGACCGTGTTCCTGAAGTTTGTGGGACAGATCGCCGCTTGCGACGATTACCGTATTGCGGCCCAGATCTTCTGCAACCTGCTTAATGTAGATTCCGAGTTTATAGTGATCTGTCAGTGACAGGCCGGACAATCCGATGCGGATTATCTTGCCTCCCTTATAGTATTTCCTAATGAAGTAGAGCGGCACCATCGTACCGTGATCAAGTTCCTTGTCGCGCTCGCCCAATGTTCCGCCGGGGAAATCATCAGCATAAAGCCGTGACTGCAAAACGATTGCGAATTCCTTATCGTATGTCTCGCTGAAGCTCACCTGCGGAGCACCGAATCTTGCAAAGCTGCCGGTTGCACCTTCACCCGGAGAGATGTGGAAATAGTCGCCGTACATTATCGAATGCGGGCTGATAATTACTATCGTGTCAGGAGCGATCTTTGCAATCTCCTGACCGACACGCTCGTAAGACGCAGTTGTCTCAGCTATATCTTTCTCACCGCCTCTGCCGACGGCAGGAACGATAAGCGGCGGATGCGGCACCATGTAAGCTGCAGTGATTCCCATAAGCTTTACCTCATTTGCAGATCAGCTGTTATTTCTCAGATACTCAGACACTCTCTTGAAAAATGCTTTGTTAACCGGTTTCATTTCCTCCGGCATGTCTTCGAGAGAACAGAATTTGAGTTCCGTTACCTCCGATGCCTGAGGCTTCAATTCGCCTTCATAATCGCGGCAGATGTATTTGACTCCGCAGAAATAGATCTCGTCACCATTCGGATAGAAGTTGTGATATTCCTTACCAGAAACCGTCTCAAAAAACTCGAGCTTGCCACACCTGATTCCAGTCTCTTCGAAGACTTCTCTTCTCGCGCACTCTTCGAAGCTCTCGCCCAATTCCATTGAGCCGGCAGGATAATCCCAGAGGCCGTTGTCAGCACGTTTCTCAATGAGGATCTCATTCTTATCGTTAACGACGAATACGCCGGCACCGGGCATTATGAGAGCGCGGTGACCGACAACCTTTCGAAGGTTCAGGATATAACCGAGATCCTGATCGTTATCACATTTATCCATATCTATATGTCCTTAACCGCAATAAGCGACTGCATCAACCTGGAACTGGAGGCCGTCCTTGCCGCCGACGTGAGCGAACTCAGTCTGGATGGATTTACGAACGGGATACTTGCCGTTGAAGCGCTCCTTTATGATCTTCTCCATTGTCGGAATGTTCCACACATCTCTGAACAGGCAGTCCATCTGAACCACGTTCTCAAGTGTAAGTCCGACCATTGCAAGTCTCTGCTCCATGTTGTCGAACGCGCCGTTGATCTGCTCGTCGATGGTTCCTCCGATGTTGCCTACACAATAACCGATAAAGCAGAAATCACCTGCCTTGATTATGCCTGAGTGTGCCCACTCTTCGTGTATCTCATATCTCTCGATGTTTCCCATTATCCTGTTCCTCCTGATTCAAAAATCAAAGAATTTCCATACCCGTAATTATATAACAAAACGGACCGGACACTATGGCCCGGCCCGTCTCGCGGTGTATAGTCGAGAGTGAATCAAACTATGTTTTTTATGCCTTCACAGATTCTCCTGGCAACCGCCGGATTGTTCATTGTATAAAGGTGTATGCCCTTTATGTCGCTCACCAGAAGATCGATTATCTGGCTTAAGCAATACGACATTCCGGCATCAAAAAGTGCTTCTTTATTGTCCTCATATCGGGAAATGATGCGCTGAAATCTCTTCGGAAATGAAGCGTTGCACAATGAAACCATCCTCTTGATCTGCGCAGCGTTGATGACCGGCATTACTCCCGGAATGACAGGAACGTCGATTCCTGCTATCTCACACTCTTCGTGGAAACGGTAGAATATATCGTTATCGAAGAAGAGCTGTGAGAGAAGAACTTCCGCACCTGCATCAACCTTTTTCTTGAGGCTCTTTATCTCAGAAACTGTGCTGGGTGATTCAGGATGGCACTCGGGATAGCACGCACCGAGGAAGCAGAAATCGTTTCTGTCCTTGAGGTATGAGATGAGATCAGACGAGTGTTTGAAATCATCTTTCGCGCTGGCATTGGGATTCGGGTCTCCACGGAGCGCCAGGATATTCTCAATACCCTCACCCTTCAGAACGCGGGCAAACTCGTCGATCTCATTCTTGTCGTAGTGAAGGCATGTGAGATGTACCACAGGTTCAATGCTGTACTCGTACTTGATCTTCTTCGCAAGCTCGATCGTCCTGTTGCAGTTGGAAGATCCGCCGGCGCCGAAGGTAACACTAATGAAGTCAGGCTTGAGTTCAGCCAGCACCTCCAAAGTCTCATCGATATTGCTGAGTTCCGTGTCTTTCTTAGGCGGGAAGATCTCAAACGAGAGACTTCTTTTTGTGTTGTAAACCTGTGATACTTTCATGTCTTATCCTCTGATCTGTTTAGCTGCTGCTACGAGATTTGTGAGACTCTTAACTGTCTCTTCGTTTCCTCTGGTCTTAAGTCCGCAGTCGGGGTTAACCCAGAGCTTGCTTTCTTCGATCTTTGCTCTCATCTTTGTGAGTGCTGCGACGATCTCCTCAACTGAAGGAACGCGGGGGCTGTGGATGTCGTAAACACCGGGGCCTACCTCTGTCTTGAAGTTGTTCTCCTTCAGTGAATCGAGGATCTGCAGATCTGAACGTGATGCCTCGAAAGTGATTACGTCAGCATCCATTGCGTCGATAGCCGGAATGATGTCCGTGAACTCGCTGTAGCACATATGAGTGTGGATCTGTGTCTCAGGCTTAACCTTGCTGTGAACGAGTCTGAATGCAGGAATTGCAAAGTCGAGATACTCGCTGTACCAGTCGGACTTTCTCAAAGGGAGCTTCTCACGGAGAGCTGCCTCGTCGATCTGGATTATGTTGATGCCGTTTGCTTCGAGATCCAGAACCTCGTCTCTGATGGCAAGAGCGATCTGGAGAATGCTCTCCTTGATGGAGATGTCTTCTCTCGGGAAAGACCAGTTAAGGATGGTTACGGGACCTGTGAGCATTCCCTTAACAGGCTTGTTTGTGCATGACTTTGCGAACTTAGACCACTCGACAGTGATTGCTTCTCTTCTTGAGACGTCACCCCAGATGATCGGAGGCTTAACGTTTCTTGTACCATAGGACTGAACCCATGCCTTCTCTGTGAAGAGGTAGCCATTCAAGTGCTCACCGAAGTACTCGACCATGTCGTTTCTCTCGAACTCGCCGTGAACGATTACATCAAGTCCGATCTCCTCCTGGAGTTTGATGCATTCAGCGATCTTCTGCTTATTGAATTCAACATACTCTTCCTTGGACTTTAATCCCTTCTTGAATTCCTGTCTGTTCTTTCTTACGTCCTGTGTCTGAGGGAAAGAGCCGATGGTTGTTGTCGGGAACAGAGGGAGACTCAGAATTTCCTTCTGGATCTTTTCTCTCTCTGCGAATTCCGGAAGTCTTACATAATCAGCGTCTTTGATTGCTGCAACTTTTGCCTGTACATCCTTATCCTCACTGTCTTTGCGGCCACTAAAGAGATCCTGGTTTTTCTTATAGATCTCACTGTTCTCATAATCATTTCCGGCAATGGAAGCAATCTCAGCGAGCTCTGTGAGCTTCTCCTCAGCGAAAGCGAAATGCTTCTTGTAATCTTCAGGAAGCTTTGTCTCGTTAGCGAGTGTGTAAGGAACGTGAAGGAGTGAGCATGATGTACCAAGGACAGCATTCTCTACACCGATTTCCTTCAGTGCTGCGAGTGTCTTCTTGTAGTCGTTTCTCCAGATATTCTTACCGTTTACGAGACCTGCAACGAGAACCTTGTCAGAGGGAAAACCGTTTGTCTTAACGAGTTCCAATGTCTTTCTTCCCTCAAGGAAATCAAGACCGATGAGATCGAAGTCAAGCTTAATAACTTCGGAATAAATATCTCTGATATCACCGAAATATGTCTGAAGAAGAACTTTCGCGCCGTTCTTGTTTGCAAGGATAGAAGAATAGATATTCTTGAAAAGTTCGATGTCATTTGAATCGAGATCTCTTACGAGATAAGGCTCGTCGAATTCGATGAGTTCTGCACCTTTAGATGTAAGTACTGATACGAGCTTAACATATTCTTCTGTGAGCTTGCCGGATACGTCGCTGATCTTCTTTGCACCTGTGAACTTGGCAAGCTTTAAGAATGTGAAAGGACCAACTACTGCAACCTTTGTATCAACACCGAATTCTCTTGCTTCCTTGTATTCATCAACAGGCTTGGTTCCTACGAGCTTGATCTCTGTATCGTCGTCGATCTCAGGTACGAGATAGTGGTAATTTGTGTTGAACCACTTCTTCATTGCGAGAGCCTTAACGTTGCCCTTGTCGCCCTGATAGCCTCTTGCAAGAGCGAAATATGTCTCGAGTTCAGAGAGGCCAAGATCCTTATATCTCTGAGGGATAACGTTGAACAGGAATGCCGTGTCGAGAACGTTGTCGTAGAAAGAGAAATCGTTTGAAGAGATGTATGTAATGCCTGCTTCCTTCTGCTTGAGAAGGTCCTCTTTTCTAATCTCCTTTGCAACTGCCTGAAGTCCTGCTTCGTCGAGTTCGCCCTTGAAGAACTTCTCTGAAGCGAACTTGAGTTCTCTGTCTTTACCTATTCTCGGATAGCCGATGACTGATGTTTTCATATGTATTTCCTCCGTGTGGGTTCGATATTTTGTTGTCTCGGAGTATAATCCCACCTCGCCAATGGGTAAAATACATATAACCTGCGTTTATCCATAGATAAATTCTATGGCAAGTAGTAAAATGCTATTGCAATCTATTTGAGAGGAATGTCTGTCCCATGACCTATAAACAGCTCCAATACATAGTTACAGTAGCAGAAGAAGGCAACATCACGAGTGCTGCCAAGAAGTTGTTCATCGCGCAGCCGAGTCTTACTTCAGCCATCCGCGAACTTGAGAATGAATACGGAATAACGATCTTCATGAGATCGAACAAGGGTATTAAGCTGACCTCCGAAGGCGAGGAATTCTTAGGTTATGCAAGACAGGTATTGGACCAGACAACGCTCATCGAAGAGCGCTATAAGGGTAAGTCGTCCGGCAAACTGAAGTTCTTCGTATCAGCGCAGCACTATTCTTTCGCTGTTGAAGCATTCGTTGAATTGCTCAAGCGGAGCGGTGCCGACAAATATGAATTCCACATGAGAGAAACACAGACGTTCAATATCATTGACGACGTTTCACACTTAAGGAGTGAGATCGGAATTCTGTATCTGAATAAGTTCAACGAAGAAGTAATCACCAAAACATTAAGGGACAACAACCTCTCATTCACACCCCTGTTCAAGGCTGAACCTCATGTTTTCATAGGCAAGAATTCACCCCTTGCATCGAAGAGATATCTGACACTCGAAGACTTAAAGCCATACCCGCGTCTGTCTTACGAACAGGGCAGCCATAACTCTTTCTACTTCTCTGAGGAGATCCTGAGTACGGAAGACAGTGACAAGGAACTGGTTGTATTGGACCGTGCGACACTTTTTAACATGCTGATCGGTCTTAACGGTTACACGATCTGCAGCGGCGTCATTAACGAAGAGCTCAACGGACCGAACATCATCGCCAAGAAACTGAAGGTCGATGATTACATGGAGATCGGATACATACTTCCGAACTCCATTCATCCGTCGCATCTAACCGAGGAATATATCGGGATACTAAAAGACCTCACTAAGAAAGGCCGCCATTAAATCACTTTTGGATGTGGTATCCGCCGTCGACAAACACGTTGGTTCCCGTCATGTAATCTGACATCTCAGACAGAAGCGGGATAACTACGCCTGCAACATCTTCAGCTGTTCCGAGTCTTCCCTGCGGAATGATCTTCTCAGACGCTTCCCTGACTTCAGGCTTATCAAAAGATGCAGCTGTCATTCCGGTATAAGTAAACCCTGGAGCCACGGAATTAACCTGGATATTAAACGGCGCAAGATCCAGTGCCATCGCGGAAGTCATGGAAACGACCGCGCCTTTTGACGCCGCATAATCAGCCATGTTGTTGCGGAAAATAGAAGCTCTGATACAGCTGATGTTAACGATCTTTCCCTGCTTCTTCTCGATCATGAATTTGGAAACGCACTTGCTGACAATAAACGCTCCTGTTGTATTCACATCGATGATCCTGCGGAACGAATCAGTATCCATCTCATAGAACGGAACCGAATTTCCCCATACGCCTGCGGCATTAACGAGACCTGAGATCTCACCGTGTGCTTCATGTATTTTCCTTACGGAATCACTTATCTTATCCTCATCAAGAACACTGCATTCAATATGCTTATAGGATTCATTAACGATAGTTCCGCTCTTCATGTCGATACCATAGACTACAGCACCGTTTTGAAGCAGCTTCTCCGCACAGCTCCTGCCTATGCCGGAAGCAGAACCGGTAACAATATAGACTTTATTCTCAAAACTCATAATACGTAACCCCCATTAATTTTGAGGAAATCCGTTAAACCAGGCTCTCTCATCGAAAGACTTCTTTATTGGCATCTTCGCTTCGTTTTCAGGAACACCTACCGGCAGGAAGCAAACGAGGTCGTATTCTTCGGGAACGCCGAGTATCTTCGCCATGACATCTGCAATGCCGTCATCATCAGTGATGTGGCCTTCGTACCAGCAGCTTGCATAGCCGAGTTCAACGATCTCAAGAAGTATGTTCTGGATCGCAGCGGAATAATCCTGCACTGCAAAGCACTTGTCCCGGTATGCATTGATGCGCTTTGTGAGAACGCAGATTGCAGCAGGCGCTGTCTGCGCAACAGGCGGATCGATGACACCCTTAAGCTTTGAGAGTAATTCAGGATCGTCAACTGCAATGAGACTTGTTGTCTGCTTGTTGCATCCTGAAGGAGCAGCGAGACCTGCCTCCATGATCTTAACGAGATCTTCTCTAGGAACCTGTGTATCCTTAAACTTTCCTCGGTAACTTCTTCTGAAATTGATTGCTTCAAATACGTTCACTGTAACTTACCTCTTGCCTGTTCTTATGAAATCGATGAGTTTCTCAAGGTCATCAAATTCATCGTAATCGCCCATGATGCCTTCACGGTGATATACGATCCCAGCCTGCTCATTGCGCTCCAGACAGTCGAGAAGTTCCTCGACTCCGTATCTGTGAGCGAACTCGGCAAAAGCCTTTGCCTTGATCTTTTCCTTATAAAGTCCTTTGTCGCATTCCGCGGGTTTGCACTCAAAGCATCCGTTTATGCCTTTGGCGATTCCGCATTTTCTGTTCTCACACCACTCGGCATCCTTGCACCAGGACAGTTCCTTGAATCCGTCCTTTTTGCATCCCTTGCATTCAACATTTTCAGAGCACAGGCAGCATGCCAGTCCGCATCTTGCAATTCCTAATTCACGTTTCATATTATCCTCCACACATTTCCAAATACCCGGTCAAAGACATTATATCAGCAAGCACCTCAGAAAACGGCTGAAAACACGCAATTTCACAGCAATTTGTAATCGAACAGTAAAAACCCGTTTTGGTTAAAATATATAATAAATATGATACAATTAAGGCAAGCTTTTTCAGCGCGGGGTGATTTCTATGACGAAGTGGATAATTGTAGTTGACGACGATACAGCCAACCTTAAGATCGCAGGTCACATCTTGAGCAAAAATAACTTCCGTGTTACTGCTCTGAAATCCGGCAAGTCTTTCCTTGAATATATCGACAGCAATGGTATGCCGGATCTTGTTCTTCTTGACATCAAGATGCCGGAGATGGACGGCTTCGAGACACTCGACAGATTGCGCGAGATGGAAATCAAGAGAGGCGTAATGAAGACCCCCGTCATCTTCCTCACAGCAGATGAGGACGCTGATACCGAGACACGAGGATTCGAGGTCGGCGTATCCGACTTTATCAGAAAGCCCTTTAATCCTGACGTACTCATCAGACGTATCGGCAACATCATGTCAAACAGCCAGGAGATGCAGAGCCTCAAGAATGAGGCATCCACAGATATGCTGACAGGCCTTCTCAACAAAGCTGCCACAGGTGCTGAGCTGTCCCGCGTATGCTCACAGGCCACAGGCTGCCTCATGATGATCGACCTCGACTCTTTCAAACTGGTAAACGACATCTACGGCCACGACATGGGCGATAAAGTGCTCATCGCGTTTGCCGAACTCATTAGGAAAACTGTACCCGCAGGAAGCACATGCGGACGTATCGGCGGCGACGAGTTCGTTGCTTTCGCATCCGGAGTAACAAATGACGAAAAAGTAAAAGAGATGACCAGAAGGCTCAACGATGAACTCGTTGCCCTGGCAAAGCAGCTCATGGGTGAAGACATGGCGATCCCGCTCGGAACATCAGTCGGCGCGATCTTCGTTCCGAGATTCGGTAACGATTACAACTCACTCTTAAAGCTCGCAGATAAGTCTCTTTACAACGTAAAGAAAAACGGCAAGCACGGATTCGAACTTTACGACGAGGAAGCTTTCGATGATACAAACAACTCTGAACTCGACATCAAGGCGATATCAGAGATCTTAGGCGAGCGTTCTATTCAGAACACTGCTCTCCAGTTGGATAGGGAAGCTTTCTCACACGTTTACCGTTACATCGTAAGATACGCATTGAGACACAACATCAACGTTTGCAAGATTCTCTTCACTCTCACACCCGAAGACGGAATCACAAACGGCAATTTCGCTGATATCGTAGACGAGTTCGGAACACATATCAGACAGTCTCTCCGTAAATCAGATATCTACATGAGGAACAACAAGAAACAGTATTTTGTTCTCCTCACCGACATAAGAGAAGATTCATACAGAAAAGTTGCAGACCACATTGTTGAAGGCTGGAGCGAAAAGCGCAAAGGCACTCTGAAGGTTACATATACAACCGAATTTGTCCGCGGCAATTCCAAGTATTATCAGATCAATGACAAGCAGCATGTAATCCTCGTAGATGATGACGACATCAACCGTCAGGTATCCGAGAGAATACTGCGCCTGGGCGGCATCGAGGTAACAACCCTGAGCTCCGGCGAGTCACTGCTTGACTATCTTGAGAAGGATACCACCCTTCCCGATCTCATTTTGCTTGATGTTAAGATGCCGGGACTTGACGGTTATGAGACCCTGAGAAGATTGCGCACAAAAGACACACCTGCCGCACGTCTCCCGGTCATTTTCCTGACCGCTGATGACAGTGCGGGCGCAGAAGAACAGGGATTGTCTCTGGGAGCACTCGATTTCATCCACAAGCCCTACATTCCGGAGGTATTCCTCCTGAGGGTAAAACACATGATCGAATTGCTCACGCTCCAGAAAAAGCTTCATCATGAGGTGCACAATTCATGACCAGTATAGACAGTACTAAACTATTTGAATCCTCACATCTCACACTGCTGATAAGTTATACGATATTCTCCGGAGTCCTGATCGGAGAGTCTCTGCTCATGGGCTGGGAATTATGGATGATCGTCCTGATCCTGGCGAGCAACATCGTTTGCTGGATCCTGCACTTAAGGCACGACACTCCGGCTAACGTAAGGATCTGGATCTATTCCATTCTCATGATGTGCACATACTTTTTCTATGGTGCACACATCACCAGCACATTTGATCTCGCACTGGTAATGTCAGCAGTTATCTTCATATACACAATGACCGGCCGCAAAAATCTCATCACCCTCTGTGAATTCACATTCATGGTGTCAATGACATACGGTGTCGTCATGAGGTTCCTTGCCGGAGATATTTTTGATGCGCTCACAATAAGCAGACTGGTCCTCCACTACTTAATGGTTATGTTCGTCGGCCAGTTTGCCAAGACCATAATCGACAAATGGATGGAGATCCTCAACCGTTCGAAGGACGAGGTTGTCCAGCTTACTGAGGCAACAGACCGTCTCAACGACTTCCTGGCTAACGTATCACACGAGATCAGAACACCTGTTAATGCCATAATCGGCCTCACCAGCATCTGCATCGAGAAGTCGGTAGACAAGGAAGTTACCGAAGAGATGCTCTCCGTAAGAGCCGCAGGACGCAAGGTCGCAGAGCAGATCAGCGACATCCTGGACTATTCAGAACTCGACCGTAACAAGGCAGTAAGGAACAATGAAGACTACATGCTCTCATCCGTTCTTCACGACCTCGTTACCGACATCAAGCAGTTTAAATCGAAGAACGTTGAGCTCATCATTGACGTTGATCCTTCCATCCCCGCCATAATGAATACCGACGTATCAAAACTCAAGAAGATCCTGAAAGCTTTGATCTCCAACGGTCTCAAGTACACACAAAAAGGCGGCGTATACGTAAGAATCACAACAGAGGAACAGTCCTACGGAGTTAACCTCTGCATCGAAGTAACAGACACCGGTATCGGCATGTCAGATTACGAACTCGAGAGAGTATACGACAGCTTCTACCAGGCTGATTCAGGACGTGCCAGAACGGGCGGCGGACTTGGCCTGGGCCTTGCAATCGTCTCCGGATTCGTATCACTACTTGGCGGCTTCATGACGATCGAGAGCAAGCCGAATGTCGGAACTACTGTTCATGTCAGCCTTCCCCAGAAGGTCATCGATAACACGAGCTGCATGTCTGTAGCAAATCCTGACCAGCTCTGCATCGGCGCTTACCTGCATTTCGAGAAGTATCCGAACCCTGCAGTAAGAGATTACTATAACAGCATGGTCCTCAACATCGTTAAGGGACTCGGTGTACAGATGCACCGCGTTAACAACGCAGGCAACCTGAAGCTCCTCCGCGACACCATCCATATGACACACCTGTTCGTAGCCGAAGAAGAGTACGAAGAGAATGTCGAACTCATGGAAGAACTCGCGAAAGACATGGTCGTTGCAGTTGTTGCAAACGAAGACATCAAGCTCCCGAGAAACACAAGAGTCAAGATTCTCGAGAAGCCCTTCTACTGCTTCCCTGTCGTAACCATCCTCAATTCCAGCGTTGAAGATACCAAGGAAACCGGCACCAGGAAGATGCGCTGCGACGGCATCAGAGCCCTCGTTGTTGACGACGAGGCAATGAACCTCGTTGTTGCAAAGAGTATCTTCAGCCGTTACGGAATGAAGATCTGGACCGTTACATCCGGTCAGGAATCCATCGATATCTGCCGAGAAAGAGTATTCGACATCATATTCATGGACCACATGATGGGCGGCATGGACGGTGTTGAAGCAATGAAGAGGATCAGAACGGATGTTGCCGGATTAAACGGCTCCATCCCGATCGTTGCACTCACAGCGAATGCAATGAGTTCAGCAAAGCAGATGTTCCTCTCAGAAGGCTTCGACGGATTCGTAAGCAAGCCCGTAGAGATCGAAGAATTAGAGCGTGTATTGAAGCACGTACTCCCTAAATCCGCCATCACTTATACTGACGGATTCGTAAAAGAGATTCCGGCGGCCATATCAGAACCCGAGGAAGAACCGGAAGAAAAGAAAGATGAAGTCAAGTCCGACAGAGATATCTTCATCAAGCTCAAAGACAGCGGCATCGATACTGACGCAGGTCTCAGATACTGCGTAGGCGATTCCGAATTTTACAGATCACTCCTGATCCAGTTTGCCAACGAATCAGGCGACAAGATCCCTCAGATGAAGAAGTTCTTCGCTGAGCACGACTGGCACAATTACGAAGTCCTCGTTCACGCTCTGAAGAGCACTTGCAAGATGATCGGCATCCTCGGTCTGTCAGACAAGGCCAAAGAACTCGAGACAGCCGCCAGAGAACAGAAAGAAGATTACATCGTCGATCACCATGAAGATGTAATCAAGAATTATTCACGTATTGCAGCCGACATCAAGGAACAGTTCAACCTGAATTCCGACGAAGATGAGATCCTCGAATTCGAACCTGAAGACGAGGACGGCAACGGAGGTGACGAAGCATGAAAGACTTATTGAATTATCTCTTCAGGCCCTCCAAAAACAGCCGTGAGGCAGTCAGATCAGCATACTACGGTTCACTGAAACCTACGCATGTCATGCTCACCATTTCCGTAGTAATGTGCATGATCTTCATGGTACTCAGTTTCTTCAACACACCGTTCTTCGGAACCACGGCATTCTATCACCGCATCTGCTACTGCGTTCTGTTCGGCATCGCACTTATCTGGTGTGCGTGTGTCAGATATGCAGTGAGAGATTACGAGAGCAGATTCAAGATCGTATACGCCATGAACGTTCTTATGAGCGCGATTTTTTACGCATGGGCTCTGGCTCTCGCATTCGTTAACGCGATCATGAGAAAAGAACTTGATACGACCATCTTCATGACCGTATCGCTTATTGTTCCGTTAAGCATTTACCTGAATCCCATTGAATACATCATCATCGCCATCGCTTCGAACGCAGGTATGGTATTCCTGCTGTACTCGGCACCGTCTCTCGGACTTCCCGAAGACATGTTAGGACTTGTTAACTTCATAGTATTCGCCGTATTCCAGATTGCGATGGGTATCACGATGCTCTACACGAGATACCGTCTCCACGAACAGCTCGAGACAGCCGCAAGACAGCATCGTGAGATCGAGATGCTCAACAAGGCGCAGAACAGTTTCTTCTCCAACATGAGCCACGAGATCAGGACACCTATCAATACGATCATCGGTCTCAATGAGATGATCCTCAGAGAGAACGTCAGCGATGAAGTAGTCGAAGATGCTGCCAACATCAAAGCTGCAGGTAAGCTCCTGCTCAATCTCATCAACGACATCCTCGACATGTCCAAGTTCCAGTCCGGAAGAATGCAGCTCCTGTACGCTCCGTATCACACGGGCGACATGCTCTCTGACATTGTCGGAATGCTGTGGATCAGGGCCAAGGAAAAGAAACTCGATTTCCACATCGACGTATCCCCTGACATTCCTGCAGAGCTCGTAGGAGACGAAGTCAGAGTTAAGCAGATACTCATTAACGTCATCAATAACGCCATCAAGTACACCAAAGAAGGAACAGTCTCTCTCACCGTTCAGAGTGAGATGAAGGAAGACAAACTGTGCAACATGATATACACGGTTTCAGATACGGGTATCGGTATCAAGACAGAAGATATCCCTTACCTCTTCTCAGCCTTCAAGCGTGTCGATGAGAACGCCAACCGCCACATCGAAGGAACCGGTCTTGGCCTGTCGATCGTAAAGCAGCTGGTAGATCTCATGGGCGGTAAGATCACAGTAAACAGCGTTTACACAAAGGGTTCGACATTCATCATCGAGATTCCTCAGAGAGTCGAGAGAGAAGGCCGTGTCGGTGAATACAATTTCAGCAAAACGAACGCGGAAAAGAAGACAAACTACGCACCTAAGTTCGAGGCACCTGAAGCAAGGATCCTCGTTGTCGACGATAACGAAGCCAACCTCATGGTCGTTTCAAAACTCCTGCGTGATACAAAGGTAAGGATCGATACAGTCGCAAGCGGCGCAGAAGCGCTCAAGAAGACACTCAACATCAAGTACGATGTTATCTTTATGGATCACCTCATGCCTGAGATGGACGGTATCGAGTGCAGAAGAAAGATCAAGGAACAGACAGGCGGACGCTGCAGAGAAACCAAGATCGTTATCCTCACTGCGAATGCTGACGAAGAGAACAGGGCTCTCTATGTACGCGAGAGTTTCGACGGTTATCTGCCGAAGCCTGTAAGCGGCGAAGAACTCGAGAACGAACTCTACACATGCCTGCCTAAGGAACTCGTACACATCACAGGCAACAGAACTGATCTCGCCGAAGAGACGATCTCCTGGATGAATTCCAACAAGAAGCGCAGAAGCGTTGTCATCACAACAGAGAGCGTTGCCGATCTGCCGAACGAGATCATCCAGAAATATGGCATTGCAGTCCTCCCTCACAAGGTTATTACCGCTGAAGGTGTATTCAAGGATGGCAAGGAAATCGAGACCCAGGGCGTTCTCAAATATATGGAGAACATCAACAACAAGGTTAAGCCTCTGGGTCCTACGGTAAAGGAAGCAGAAGAGTTCTTTGCAAAGCAGCTCGCAAGCGCAAACAACGTCATCCACATCTCGATCTCAAGCAAGGTCGAGAACAGCGGATACGGACCTGCCATGGAGGCTGCAAAGTCTTTCGATAACGTATTCGTCGTTGACTCAGCGCACCTGTCCAGCGGTCAGGGACTCATGGTAATCGAAGCATGCCGCCTCGCCGAAGAAGGCAAGAGCGCAGAGCAGATCATAGAGAAACTTGAAGGTCTCAAGAAGAAGATCCACACAAGCTTCATCGTTGATAACCTCGATTTCCTCGCACGTGCAGGCCAGGTCAGCAACGGCACTTCAAACATAGTTAAGTCACTCATGGGCAGACCCGTACTCAAGCTCAAGAAGGGTAAGATGGGCCTCGGCATGACATACTTCGGTTCACGCGAGAGTGCATGGAGAAGCTACATCAACACTATCCTGTCATCAGGTAACATCGACAGAAGAGTCCTCTTCGTAACCTACGTCGGTATCAACAAACGTGAGACCGAGTGGATCAGATCACAGATTGAGAAACGGATGAAGTTCGACGAGATCTATTTCGAGCAGGCGTCGCCTGCCATCGCCGTTAACTGCGGACGCGGAACGTTCGGACTGCTGTACAGAGAGAAAGACTGACAACAAAACAAAGGGGCACGATTGATTCGTGCCCCTCTTATTATCTGTTCTTTTCCATCCTGATCAGATGCTCTTCATCCGGCTCTGTTATGCCATTCTTAAAGTGGTAACCCATCTTCAGATAGAAAGGCACGCCCGTGATAGATGCAGGTATCTCAATGCGCTTTGCACGAAGAAAAAACTCATCGTTCTCAAGAGTCTCAATTATCTTCCTCCCTACACCTTTTCCCTGGTACTCGGGCAACACGAAAATCGTGAACAGGCTGCTCTCGTCTTCCTTGCCCCAATAGGGTCCGATTGCACCGCACCCAATGATCCTGTCTTCATCTTCAACAACATAGAAGTGAGTCCAGCCGGCGCGCTCCAAGACGCGTTCAGGCGTCTCATATTCGATCAGCTGGTCCATCAGATCTTCGGGGTAATCTTTCTTATTTGAAATGCTTATGGTTGTCCTGATGACCTGTGATACTGCTTCAGCATCACGGTCTGTAAGTCTTCTGATATTCATTTTTATTTCCTCTCAAAATCGATTCTCAATAACGCTTTTCCGTTAGGCAGAGGATTGGACTGAACAAGGATCTTCCTGTATCCAATCTCTTCCATTGCGCGGACAAGCGCCTGCTCTTCCATCTGACAGTGAACTTCATCGAGTCTGTCAAATGCGTGAAGATAAGGCGAGTCAGAGACCCATGCAGCCTCATCCGTATTGATCTGAATAACACACGAAATATACAGCGGGCAAGCCCGCATCATAGCCTTCATGAATGCTTCGTATCCGATGTATTCGATCAACAGATTTGCGATAACCAATTGGGAGTTGGGAAGCTTATCGTATTCATTAATAAGGTCGATCTGAAGACACTCCAAAACGCCTTCAAGGCTGCTGTAGCGCTCTCTAACGACCTTGAGATAATCACAGTTGATATCTACGCCGTAAACCTTCTTGTATTTATCCGTGCGCACGTGATCAAGACCGTTACCGCCGGCTACACCAAGTACCATAGCCGTATCAACGGGATAAGCCTCGAACTGATCTCTCATTATGGAATTCATTGCCTGAAGCTGATGAACAGAATCAAGGCTCATGTGGTTCTCATAATCTGAGAGCGGGATGTCATTCCACGGATTGCTCACGTCTTATACCTTCTCCATATAAACAAATACAAGTTCTTCGTTTACTGCCTTCTGGTCGAATTCTTTATATCCGACAGATTTATATAGACGAATATTATCCGTACTCCTCGTACTTGTAAACAGTTCATAGCGTTTTCCGGGAAAATAATTCTCAACTTCGAGAAGCAGTCTTTTGCCAAACCCGCGTTTCTGATAGTCGGGATGAACCATGAGCTTGCCGATGTAAACAGTGCCGTCCTGCTCTCTGGCGCGGACAGATCCGATGATCTTAATCCCGCACATCATCTTCAGCACGAGACCTTCATCATACTCTTTATAAACTTCTTCGAGAGTCTCTTTGAGCGGCGGGATATCCCGGCTGCCAAACAGTGCAGCCTCACTCTGATATGCAAGATATTGGAGCTCAAGGATCTCCTCCATGTCTTCCCTGTTTGCTTTCACGATTTCAAAATCCATAGCATTACCTCATTCCAAAAATCTCTTAACTTCAGCAAGTCTATTCGTTGCAACTTCTCTTCCGATCTCATATACGCGTTTGAGCTCGTCAGCGTGATGTTCAATGGAACCGACGCCGAGCGGAGCTTCAGGTCTTATAACGAGAGTATCGCCTCTTGATTCGCACTCCTTAACGTAAGCGACCTGTGCGTTATACATCTCAGGACGGTTCTCCAATGCCTTAGCCGCAACGGGATACTTGTGCATCATGGCCTTGATAACAGGCATCACCGACATCTGCTTTTTAACATATCCTTCAGGCTGAGTAAGAACCACAATATTCTTTTCATAGCCTGACTTCTGAAAGAATTCCAACGGAATGGAATCAGCGATTCCACCATCCAGATATCCCGACTCACCGAGCCACACAGGCTTCGATACTGCAGGCATTGATGCTGACGCTCTCATCCATTCAATGTCTTCATCGTTGCACGTCTTCATCTGGTGGTAGACAGCTTTGCCCGTATAAACATCAGTTGCAACAACATAGAAATCCATCGGATTATTCTTGAACGTCTCGAAATCAAACTTATCGTGTATCAGCGGAATGTCATAATAACAGAACTGCTTGCCGTATACGTCACCCGTCAGAAACAGCGATCTGAAACTGCAGAATCTCCAGTAGTTGCAGTATTTCATGTTATATCGCAGGACTCTTCCTATCTGCTTCGACTTGTAGTTTACGCCGAACGCCGCGCCGGCTGACACGCCGACACCGCCGTCAAACTCAATGTTATTTTCCATGAAAACGTCCATGACACCCGCGGTAAAAAGTCCGCGCATGGCTCCGCCTTCCAATACCAAACCTTTTTTCATTATTCCTTGTTCCTGATCAGAGTCTTTCTTCGATAATGAAGGCCACACCGTCTTCTTCGTTAGAAGGCGCGATGACATCCGAGGCCTCCTTAACTCTGTCGATCGCATTGCCCATCGCAACACCCAGACCGCAGTTTCTGATACTGTCGGTATCGTCGTTATCGTCACCGAAATAAACTGCCTGTGAAGCATCGATTCCTTCAGTCTTCAACAGAAGCTCCGCGCCCTTCCACTTGGTTGCATTCTTACTCATTATCTGGAACAGCCAGCCTTCAGCAACGGAGCAGTATACGGAATCAAAAGGAGCTATTGCATTATTAACTCTCTGCTCTGCTTCCTCAGTAGTGCAGAACTTATCCCTGCTGTCAGGAATGGTCGGCAGGTCGTGTTCCCTGCCCGCGATGAGGATCTTATATACATCTACAGTTTTAATGAATTCAACGAGATCATCAACCTTCGGAGTTTCCCATTCAGGGATCACCGTATTGCCGAATATGCCTTTGCTCGTCTCGACTGAAATGACCAGATCGTCTCTTACCATCAGCGTCTCAAGTATCTTCAACGCATCTTCTTTTGCGAGGCCGTTGCTGATTATCCTGTCACCGAGTCTTATCTTTGCACCGTTTAATGTGATCAGTGCATCTGCATATTTGATCT
>JAEEGJ010011874.1_pt1 | contig 21857 bp, 25 predicted proteins | sample 8958761 | NCBI WGS metagenome assembly JAEEGJ01 (sample SAMN16246546, study PRJNA631951) | gut metagenome | biome: gut microbiome; feature: rumen; material: RS-attached | host: Bos | place: Iran: Karaj | collected 2018-10 | reverse complement strand
CGCCCTAAAAGTATCAGAGAGTTTTAAAAACTCCGGCGGAATAGATGAGGCCGTTAATTTTATAGAGAAAATTGCCTCGGTAAAACCCGAGGTGTGAGACTACAGAGAATAATATGAAGAATACACTAAAAATTGTGGGAAAAGTATTGTTAGCACTCGTTATTGTCTTGGTGTCGACTTTATTAGTGATTTATGTTTATAACAGGATAGCTGAAGATATTAAGGAGTTTATCGGTAAATAATGAGAAAGGGATGAACTTGACAAATAAAATAGATAAAGAATATAATTACACTGTTAGCGTAAGCGAACAGCAGGTCGATCAGTAATACTTTTGACATCTTGCCTGTCCGGCAAAATCGCCGGACGATCACTCGAAGAGAAATACCACAACTAAATAAAGGACAAAATATCCGCGACAGGACGGCAGTATCCAAAAAAACATAGAGTCATTTTTGGCAGAAAGAGGTTTTTATGAACATTGCTGAAAAACAAAGACAGGAAAAAGATCTGTTTATAGTTATGACACGAACTGTAACGCTCATCATTCTGTCTGTACTTTCTATTATCTATCTGGGAAACGGCATGGCCGGGATCGTCAGGACGGTTTATCTGGGCATAGCAGCATTGTTTTGCCTGGTATGCACTGTCTTGAAAAAGACGAGTGAAGGGCTGACAAAAATAAGTCTGGTCATGCTGGCGGCGGGCTACGCATGGCTGATAATCTCCGCGATGCAGCCTTATCTTTTTGTTATCATGTATCTCATGATCTATATGGTCATCCTGGAACAGAATAAGAAAACGACTATCATTTCATGTACCGTATGTATTTTAGTTAATACCGTATTTCTGGTCATATATTTAACAAGCGGGGATCCGGCGTTGTTCCTTACCGAGATAGTATGTTATGGATTTGCGATAGTTACGGCCATCGTAGGATCGATGCTCACCGGTTTTATGGAGCGCCAGGGTATTGAGATGACGGACTATCTGAAAAAGCAGGCAGATGATCAGATCGAGGTGGCCGGGAGCGTGATCAGTGAATCGGGCATGATACTTGATAAACTGATAGAGACCAATGATATAGTACAGCAGCTTAATGAGAGCATCGATGACAGTAACAAGGCATCAAATGATATTTCGGATGCGATACGTAATACTGCGGATACTATTGCCGAGCAGACGGACAGGACTTTCAGAGTTCAAGAACAATTGCAGGAATCTGAGCAGAATGCATTTGCAATGAAGGAAGCCAGTGCCCAAACGTCAATAACCGTTAATGAAGGTGTGGCACTTTTGGAAAAACTCAAAGACAAATCCGATGAGACCGGCACACTCAACAAGATAACGGAAGAGGCGACCCAGAAGCTCCAGGAGAGGATAAGAGAAGTGGAAAGCTTTACGGGGGCCATCATTAATATTTCCAGCCAGACTAATCTGCTGGCGCTGAACGCCTCTATAGAAGCGGCCAGAGCAGGAGAAGCCGGCAAAGGCTTTGCAGTGGTCGCCGATGAGATCCGCAATCTTTCCGAAAGCACTAAAGAATCGACTGAACAGATCACCAGGATCATTGATAAGCTTGCCATAGATATGGATCAGGCGATCGAGAATATGCACAGATCATCCGACAGCATCGATCAGCAGAGCGAGATGATCGAAAATGCAAAAGGGAAATTTGAGGTGATAAATGAAAACGTCATTTCTCTGACAGCATCGGTCAATAATATTACTGAGATCATCAAAGAGATCGTCTCTTCAAACAGGATCATCATGGATTCGGTCTCAGATCTGTCAGCTACGACAGAGGAGGTGGCGGCTGCTGCTTCAAACATGACTGACATGAGCAACAGAAACGTTATACATATGCAGGAAATGACCGGGCATCTTGATATGATCAACATGGCCGCCAACAAAATGAAAACATTGGTGCCTATGTCACCGTAAACGAAAACCACGGGGGTCGTCCCCCTGGTTCCTATAGTGGGAATATAGGATCTCTGCGGTAAAGCAGAGGTCCTTTTTGTTTGAAGGGTGCCATCTTTTTTAGTTACTCTGTTTGTGTTAAGATAAAGCAAAGAAGAAAATATGAATAACGCGGATACATATGATCTGGAAAAATAGAAGGAATAAAAAAATGGTTAAGATCGTACTCATCATGCGCTGGATGAAGAAGTATGGGAAAAATTGAAAGATACGATGTCAATGAAGAGTGGGCGCATTCCGGGATCATTAAAGCGGGTGATTTTTGTTATCTCGGATACTGTGTTGGAAATATAGGTGGAACGATCGAAGAACAGATCAACGGAGCGTTTGATCATATGGAGCAGAGGCTGGCACTTGTGGGACTCACGCTTGAAAATGTAGTTCAGATGAATTGCCTTTTCAGGGATGTCTGGAATATTCCCGTGATGGAGAAGATCATTAAAGAACGTTTCAACGGCAAGTATCCTGTTCGTAAGTCTATTCAGACGGAGTTCGCTCATGTAGGCGGCAAGGAAGGACTGCAGTTTCAGGTTGATGCAGTGGCATATTGTGGGAAATAACTTCCAGTTTTATAGACGATGAGGGGGTGCGGACAAAATCCTGGACACTTTGACACCTAAAAACGACTATGCCAAGAGGTCAAAGATATACAAAAGATCAGATTATTACCGCACTCACTTTATATAATAACCTACAATCGATGCCTAAGGTTGTTGAACTTCTCGGATACCCTTCCGTTAGCATGTTGTGTGAGTGGAAGCGGATGTATCCTGAGATGCTCAAGCAAACAAAACGTAAGAAGCCTCGTAAATGGGCTCAAGCATCCTTTGATTTAAAAATGCATGCTATTCGTCGTTGTGTCAATGGCGGAGAAACGATAAAATCTGTAGCAGAAGATATCGGGTACTCCACCGTTGCTGTTTGGAAATGGGTTCATGAGTACACCGAGAAAGGAAGCGTTTCTCTAATGAATCAATCAGATCCAAACATTCCTATCGATCCAAAGGATATCCAGTCTGCTGATGATATCGATGCACTTAAAGCACAGATGATCGATATGCAGATGGAAATAGACATCCTTAAGGAGACCATCAACGTACTAAAAAAAGACCCAGGCGTCAATCAGGAAGCTCTCAGCAATCGGGAGAAGGCAGTGATAATTGACGCCTTGAAAAATAAGTATTCACTGCCTAAGCTTTGCTGGAAGCTATGTATATCCCGCAGCAGTTATTACTATCAAGAAAAAGCCATACAAGCAGAAGACAAATACCGCGATATCCGTATAAAGATCTGCGAACTTTTTCGTAACAACTATGATGCCTTTGGCTATCGTAAAATATACGCCTTGCTCAAGCGAGAGGGCATCACACTTTCGGAAAAGGTAGTGCGCCGTATCATGCGAGAAGAAGGGCTTATTGTAAAAGTACATCGTCGCAGGAAATACAATTCCTACAAGGGCGAGATATCACCTGCGGTAGAAAATCTTATCAACAGAGACTTCCATGCCGATAAGCCCAACCAGAAATGGCTGACAGACATCACAGAGTTTTCCATCGAAGCTGGTAAAGTGTATCTGTCTCCCATCATTGATTGCCTAGATGGAATGCCGGTAAGCTGGACCGTAGGGACATCCCCTAATGCAAAACTTGCAAATACTATGCTTAAGCAAGCCATCAAAACTCTTAAGCCTGGCGAGCATCCCATTGTCCATAGTGATCGAGGATGCCATTACCGCTGGCCCGACTGGATCAAGATCATGGAAGAAGCAAAACTTACACGATCAATGTCAAAGAAGGGCTGCTCTCCGGATAACTCTGCTTGTGAAGGATTCTTCGGCCATCTGAAAATCGAGATGTTTTATGGCCGCAACTGGAGTAACAGCACTCTGGATGATCTCATCCAGGCTATAAACAAGTATATGATCTGGTATCGTACCAGTCGTATTAAATCTACACTCGGAGGGCTCAGCCCTCTAGAATACAGAAGGAGGATAGGTGTGGGTGTCTAAAAAAACGTCCGCACCCCCACAAATCGCGATTGATAAGGAAAACAAAGATGAAGAAAATGTTGCTTACTGTTTCGACTTTTACTATACTTGGCCTCGCGTATCTTTTAACCGGCTGCGCCTCCTCGCATCACGAAACGCCTACGCCTGCGGTGGAACTATCGAATGCGTCTGTGGGAGACATCGTTGTATTCGGCGATATCAGGTGGTACGTGATAGCGAAAACGGATACCGGATACACGCTTCTTAGCGAAAAACCTGTGATAAAGCAGGCGTTCAGACAATCCGGATATGGTATTTCCACCGTCACATGGGAAGAATCTACTGTGCGAGCCTGGCTCAATGAGAAGTTTTATAATACCTTCACGGAAGAGGAAAAGGCGCTGATCGACAGGACGCACAATGTCACCTGCGACAGCATTGAATACGGCATCGACGGCGGAAATGACACGGATGATTATATCTACCTGCTAAGCGTGGAAGAGGCAAATGTCCTGGATGACAGTGTGCGAAAATGCGGCAAGTGGTACGAGCTTAGTTACCAGTGGTATTGGCTCAGATCACCAGGGGTAAATACAGACTATGCAACTTATGTCGGTAAAGGTAAGGATGGAGTAATTGATCCCATCGGAGATATTGCGGGAAATAATTATGGCGCCGTCCGTCCTGCACTGAATGTTCGCATCGCAGATCCACCTGTCCCGACGACGATGAACAGAACTTTCGCGGAGGTGGAGGCAGAGCTCCGGGCGATATCCGATTCCGAGATCAATGGTGTGGTGGCGTTCGGTAGATATACATGGTATGTGACAGACAAAACAGACGGCGTCTGTACACTGCTCTGTCAGGGACCGGTCGCGAAGTTGCCGTATAATGACACCAAAACGGATATCACATGGGAGAACTGCTCTCTGCGCAGATGGCTCAATGAGGATTTTTATAACAGTAAATTCTCTGACGGAGAAAAAGCCGCGATAGTCACCTCGCATAACACATACGTAGAAGATGATTATCATTATGAATCGGACTGTGGAAATGACACCGATGACAAGGTATATATTTTCTCATATTCCGAGGCATTGGCCGTCAGCGACGATACAAGAGATTGCGGTATCGACTGGTGGGTGAGGACACCGGGAAAGTACCAGTATGATGCGCAATATATCGGGTTAAGATCGCCGGATACGATCGGCAACTCTGTTGACAACCACATGGCGGTCCGCCCTGCAATAAGAGTCAGATACTCAGGTAAGACGGTGGATAAGTAAATCACTTCTGTTTCGGTGGACAGTTATATCGCAATATAATCGACAGTAATGTACCAAAGATGGAAAACACCTTCAAACCTCAGATTTCAAAAACAAGGTTACCCCTGGTTAATATGCGCGCGGTTGACATTTTTTTTGATAAACAATATAATTAGATATCGCAACGGGGCTGTAAGCGGGTACAGTCCCGTTTTGTGTTTCATATCTGTATTACAGGGAGGATCCTGATGAGACCGGTTATCGGACTGACTACTTTATATGATGATGAAAAAGACAGCTACTGGATGCTTCCCGGATACATGAAAGCCGTGGAAAAGTGCGGAGGGCTGCCGATCATGCTCCCGCTTACGGGAGACGTATCGGAACTTTCTGATGCATACAGTCTGTGTGACGGTATAATGTTTACCGGGGGTCATGATGTTTCGCCCGAAGTATACGGTGCAAAAAAAAGCAGTTCATGCGCCGCAACATGTCCGGCAAGGGATGCGATGGAGGGATATCTTCTTGACAGATGCCTTGCGGATGACAAACCGCTTCTGGGGATATGCCGCGGGATACAGTTCATGAACGCACACCTCGGTGGAACGCTCTATCAGGACCTTCCGACCGAATACGACAGTACGGTCGAGCATCATATGGAGCCGCCGTATGACAGGGCGGTACACAGTGTGGAGGTGGCTGAAAATACTATCCTTGCGGATATCATCGGCGCGGGGATCCATGAAGTGAACAGTTACCACCATCAGGCCGTTAAGGATCTGTCTGCGAAGGTAGTGCAGATGGCCGTATCATCTGACGGACTTGTTGAGGCAATTGCTGTGAAAGATCACAGATTTGCGATAGGGGTGCAGTGGCATCCCGAGCTTTCCTACAGTACTAACAGGGAAAGCATGTTAATTGTAAAGGCATTCGTGGATGAATGCCAAAAGGAAAGGAGTGTTTTATTATGAAAAAAAGAATTCTGTGTACTATGGCAGCATGCCTGATGCTGGCAGTTACAGGATGTGGAGCTGCAACACAGGCTCCCGCGGCTGATGCTTCTGCGGCAGCCGATAACGGTGCAGCCGGTGGGGACGCATCGGGAAAGGTCTGGAAGATCGCAACCGATACGGCGTTCAAGCCTTTTGAGTACAAGGATGACAACGGGGACTTTGTAGGTATCGATATGGATATCCTTGCAGCTGTAGCCGAGGATCAGGGCTTTAAGTATGAAGTGCAGGTACTCGGATGGGATGCATCCATTGCAGCATGCCAGGCAGGACAGGCTGACGGTATGATCGCCGGCGCTTCCATCACCGATGAGAGAAAAGAATCCGGATGGATATTCTCCGACGGATACTATGATGCAAACCAGTGCATGGCAGTAGAAGCTTCATCGGACATCAAGGGATTTGAGGATCTTGAAGGTAAGGCGGTTGCGGTCAAGACAGGTACAATGAGTGCAACATACGCTGAAAGTTTAAAGGATCAGTACAAGTTTGACATCACATACTTTGAGGATTCACCGACAATGTACCAGGCGGTCGTCGGCGGACAGGTTGCGGCAGTATTTGATGATACGCCCATCATGGCATCAAACATCAAGGATACAGGCATCGCGATGAAGCTCGTTGACGGAACGGGAAATGATCCTGCGGCATACGGATTTGCGATCTTCAATAGCGCAAACCAGGAGCTTGTGGACATGTTCAATGCCGGTCTTAAAAATATCAGGGAAAACGGCAAATATGATGAGATAATAGCAAAGTATCTCGGCGAATGATAAAATACCGGATCGGGCAGCACAGTCTGCCCGGTCCGGATATTTATGGGATTTGAGGAAAGATCAATGATTAAAATTATCACAGTATACGGAACAATGCTTCTTGTAGCCATGGGACGGACGCTTCTCCTGGCACTTCTGGGATTGTTCTTTGCCTGCATCATCGGAATGATCTTCGGAATAATGGGTGTGCTGAAAAACAGGGTATGCAATGTCATATCGCAGGTGTTTGTCGATGTGATCCGCGGTGTTCCGATGATCGTGCTCGCGTTTTTCATCTACTTCGGTATCCCCTATTTCTTCAACACGATAATAGGAGGATTTTCGATAACGCTGACGGCACTGCAGGCAGGTACCATGTGTCTCGCACTGAACTGCGGTGCATACATGGCTGAGATCGTACGTGCCGGGATACAGTCTGTCGATATAGGACAGATGGAAGCAGCACGTTCGCTGGGACTGACATACGGTATGTCAATGAGAAAGGTTGTTCTTCCGCAGGCGATCAAAACGATGATCCCTACTTTTATCAACCAGTTCATCATCACGCTCAAGGATACGTCGATACTTTCCGTCATCGGATTTCCGGAGCTCGTCAATACGGCCAAGAATGTCCAGGCCAATACGTTCATGTCTTTCCAGACGTGGGCTATCGTTGGCGTGATGTATCTCATTGTCATAACTATCCTTTCAAGGAGTGCAAAGGTGGTTGAAAGGAGGCTTAACGTTGGCAGATAAAGGCGTTGTTAAGATCAAAGTTGATAATCTTAAAAAGAGTTTCGGGACCCTTGAGGTTCTTAAGGATATATCCGTTGAGGTACATAAGGGGGAAGTGGTATGCGTGATCGGCCCTTCCGGTTCGGGAAAATCCACATTTCTTCGCTGCCTGAACAGACTGGAAAAGGCCACGGACGGAAAGATCCTGATCAACGGTACGGACATCATATCAAAGGATGTCAATATCAACAAGGTCCGGGAAAACATCGGAATGGTTTTCCAGCATTTTAACCTTTTTAATAACCTGAACATAATTGATAACCTGACTCTGGCTCCCGTACAGCTGAAAAAATGTTCAAAGGAAGAAGCGGTAAACCGTGCCAGACAGATGCTCAAAAAGGTCGGGCTTGCCGAAAAGGAAGAAAGCTATCCAAGCCAGCTTTCCGGCGGACAGAAGCAGAGGGTAGCCATTGCAAGGGCTCTATGCATGCAGCCGGATATCATGCTGTTTGATGAGCCCACATCGGCACTTGATCCCGAGATGGTAGGAGAGGTCCTCCAGGTCATGAAGGATCTTGCGTCAGAAGGCATGACGATGGTGATCGTCACACACGAAATGGGATTTGCCAGGGAAGTTGGTGACAGGGTTATCTTTATGGACGGCGGATACATAGTTGAGGAAGGCACACCGCAGGAAGTCCTTCTCAATCCCAGGGAAGAGCGGACAATCGATTTCCTGAACAAAGTCTTGTAACGGAGGCATTCATGAAAAGCATCATCACGATCAGCAGACAGTTCGGTGCGGGCGGAAGCACGATCGGCCGGGCTGTGGCTAAAAGACTCGGATACTATTACTGTGATAAGGATATGATACTGCGGGCAGCCCTTGAGAGCGGAAGCCTGACCCCGCAGGAGGTAAGCAGGTATGACGAGAAGGTTCCGACGGAATTCGGATTCGGTCAGAGCCTGTTTGATTTTTACAACAAACCCCTCGACGAAAGACTGTTCAACGCCCAGAGGGAAGCGGTACGCAGAGTCGCCGAAAAGGGCAGATGTGTCATAGTCGGCCGTAATGCGAATATCATATTACAGGAGTTCGACAGGACGCTTCATGTATTTGTTGCGGCATCACTGCGTTTTCGTATCCGCATACTTCAGGAAAGGATGCCGGGTGTTTCCGAAGACAAGATACTTGAGGACATCCATACCGTGGACAGAGCCAGGAAGAAGTACTGCAAGCATTATACGAACACGGAGTTCGGTAATTCCGATTATTATGACCTTTGCGTAAAAAGCTCGTCACTGGGCATCGAAAAATGTATTGACATGATATGTGATGCGGCAGATGCCTAGCATGATCTGCCGGGGAAAACAATGAAGAATATTGTGATAACCATTCCTGTGACCGATGAGGACAGGATATTGTTTGAGCAAAAGATCAGTGACCGTCATGATGATTTCAGGATCATCTATTCTGACGGATCTTCCGGCCATACGGATATCATCAGATCGGCATCAGCTATAATCGGAATGATCGAGCCTTCAGCTGTTCAGGGATTGACACTACTTGAGTGGCTGCAGATCCCGTGGGCGGGAGTGGAGCAATACGTTCAACGGGCAGTTCTGCCCCAAAAGACCATACTTACAAATGCATCCGGAGCGTACGGTATATCCGTGGCGGAACATATGGTGGCCCTTACTCTTGCGCTGTCATGCCATCTGGACATCTACCTGCGGCAACAGGGACAGCATGTCTGGAAACAGCACGGAAGGGAACTTTTTATAGGCGAAAGCACCGTACTTGTCCTGGGACTTGGTGATATAGGAGCCAATTACGCAAAACGCATGAAGTCACTGGGGGCATATGTTATCGAAATCAGCCGATCGCGTAAAGACAGACAGGACTTTTGTGACGAAAGCTGTATCATCGATGACCTTGACAGCGTGATCGGCCGGGCAGATGTCATTGCTGTTGCTCTTCCCGGAGGAGATGATACGTATCATCTGCTTGGAGAAGCGCAGTTTAAAAAAATGAAAAAAGGCGTGTTCATCGTGAACGCCGGAAGAGGCAGCGTCATTGATACCGAGGCACTGATAATTGCTTTAAGGGAAGGTGCTGTAGGAGGCGCGGGACTTGATGTGTTTGAAGAGGAACCCCTGCAAAAGTCACCGCTGTGGGATATGCAAAATGTGATCATAACCCCTCACGTGGCCGGCAAAATGGAAGACGGCTTCAACCGGAAAAAAGTGCTGGAACTTTGTGCGAACAACCTTTACAGATACACACACGGACTGGATCTTATGCACGTGGTCGACAGAGACAAAGGATACTGACGGACACCGATGAAATAGCATTATCAGAGAATAAACATGAATTGCAAGTTTCAGCTGTTGATGTTATCATAAATGCGTGGAAACAAAGGCGTTTCATTCCCGGAGGATGAAGCGCTTTTTTATTGCAATGACAACGCGAACAGGGGGTGAATAGAATGGCAGCATTTGACCGGATAAAAAGCGGTATTCCGGAAATGGACGAAGCGCTGGATAACATCAGGCTTGGTGATAATGTGGTCTGGCGTGTCTCCGAACTCTCTCAGTTTAAGCTTTTTATGGAACCGTATATTGAACAGGCGATCGAAGATAAAAGAAACATCATCTATTTCCGCTTCGCCAGCCATGAGGCACTTCTTCCCGAGCGCCCTGAGATCAAAAGGGTGACGGTGCCTCTTTCGCACAGATTTGAAAATTTCACTGTGGATATCCATAATGTGATCGAAGAGGAAGGTAAGGATGCTTTCTATGTGTTCGACTGTCTGTCCGAACTTCAGACAGCCTGGGCCACAGATCTCATGATGGGAAATTTCTTCCGGGTTACCTGTCCCTTCCTGTTTATTCTTGATACAGTGGCATTTTTTCCGATCATAAGGGGAAAACACTCCGTCCAGGCCGTAAACAAGATCCTCAATACCACGCAGCTGTTCTTTGATGTGTATTCGGATCATAAGACTATCTATGTCCGTCCGGAGAAGGTATGGAACAGAAACTCCGACACGATGTTCCTTCCACATACTTACGATCCTGAAACCGGAGAATTCAGGCCTATCCTTGATGGGGTAAAGTCAAGTCGGTTCTATCAGACTCTCGGTCAGGCTCAACGGTCGGCGCAGGAGCAGTTTTCCGATTCATGGGACAGATATTTCAACCGGGTCAAACTGCTTCGGGAAAGCGGAATGGATATAACAGACGAATGCTCCCAGATGTGCGAGATCATGATGACAAGAGATGATAAGATGCGTCAGATGGTAAAGAAGCACTTTACGCCGGAGGATTATTTTGCCGTAAGGGATCATATGGTAGGAACCGGTATGATCGGGGGAAAGGCATGTGGAATGCTGCTTGCCAGAGCGATCATAAGAAATAAGGAGCCCGATATCAGTGAGGTTCTCGAACCGCATGATTCTTTCTATGCCGGATCGGATCTGTATTATACATATCTCGTTGATAACAATCTGTGGGATACAAGGATAAAGCAGAGAACAGAGACAGGGTATTTTGAACTTGCCGGAGAATTTGCTGATAAGATCATGAACGGGACGTTCTCTGAAGCCATGCGTGAGCAGTTCATCAGGATCATCGAATACTACGGACAGGATCCGTATATCATCCGTTCCAGTTCTATTTTGGAGGATGGATTCGGAAATGCGTTTGCCGGAAAATACGAGTCTGTATTCTGTGTGAACAGGGGGAGCCTGGAAGAGCGGATCGATGAATTTGAACATGCGATCAAGGTCGTGTACGCGAGTTCCATGAGTCTGTCAGCTCTTGATTACCGTAAGAGACGGGGACTTGATAAGAGGGACGAGCAGATGGCGCTTCTGATACAGCGCGTTTCCGGTTCCTATTACGGTTCCAATTATATGCCTTGCGCTGCCGGAGTGGGATACTCATACAGCCCGTACCGTGTCATGAAAGACTCCGATCCTACGGCCGGAATGCTCAGGCTTGTCATGGGCCTTGGAACATCAGCGGTTGACCGTACAGAGGGATCATACCCGAGGATTGTCAATCTCGACATGCCGGAGAAGACATCATACTCTTCTTCCGCTGACAAGCATAAGTTCTCACAGGGTAAGGCGGAGGTCATTGATATGTCGGAACACAGGCTCAGAAGGCTGACTCTCGATGAACTCCAGGCTGATATTCCCGGATATCTGGACAGAATCCTTTTGGAACATGATTTTGACACCGAAAGAAGACTCAGGGAAACCGGCAGGGACCGGGATGTTAAATTCATATCATGTAAAGGCCTTGTTGCCAATAAAACACTTATGGAGCAGATGAAAAGACTGCTTCGGTGTATTCAGGATGAGTATGACTATCCGGTAGATACGGAATTTACCATAAATATTTCGGAAAGCGGAGAATACTCCGTCGACCTCCTGCAGTGCAGGCCGCTGCAGGTTCAAAAGACAAGTGCGGGAACCGTTATCCCTCAAGGTATCCCTAAAGAGAGGATCCTGCTTGAGAGCAGGGGAGCTTCCATGGGCATGTCCGGAACTACAAAGCTTGATATCATTGTTTATATCGATCCGGTCAGATACTATAATATGCCATATCAGGACAAGGACCAGGTGGCAAAACTGATCGGAAAGATCAACTGGCACTATCGTAATATGGACAAGCACATGATGCTGATCGTACCGGGCAGGGTGGGCACCTCATCACCGGAGCTTGGGGTTCCTACGTCTTTTGCGGATATCAGTGCGTATGAGATCATATGTGAGACAGAAGAATCCAATGCCGGTTATAATCCCGAGCTGTCATACGGAAGTCATATCTTCCAGGATCTTGTTGAAGCACAGATCCTATACACCGCTGTATTTAACAATGAAAAAACCATACATTATTCGCCCGAAAAACTTGCGTCATCCAGGGATGTCATTTCGATATTTGATCAGGGCGAAATACTGACCGGTATCGTTCATGTATATGATCTCAGCGACAGAGAGTGCACAGTTTATAATGATGTTGCAAATGAACATTTGATGATCACATATTCATAATGAATATGATGAGGCCGCAGATCTTTCAGATCCCGGTATATCGAATAGACCTATTTTGTCTCGGAATCTTAACCCGGGATGCCCGAACCTCCTTTCTTACTGCATTTGAGGCGTTTTGGGTGCCAAGTTCGAATCTTGTCACTCCGATTAACAAAACTATGGAAACACTGGACTTTTAGAAAGCCCGGTGTTTTCTTTTGGGTTAAAACGAGTTAAGATATAGCCATCAGTTGTAGCTGAATGTACTAAAGGAGATAACCCAAACATGACTGGAATGTTGTGGTTTGGAGTTATATAACAAGATAATAACATAAGTCAGAAAGGAGAGAATATAATCGTGAAGACTTTTGCAAAAAAAGATGAAAAAGTGTACGTTCGTTTCGCTTTAGGTTTTCTTTGGATGTTTCTCTGTGTTTTGCTGATCGGAGCCGACACCGCCTTGGCATGTACCACGATCATTGTGGGAAAGAAAGCCTCTGCCGATGGCAGTATAATTTTCGGACGCACGGCAGATACCCACGGGATCAGCCCTGTCCGTTTCGAGTATCGGGAAGCACGGGAAGACAGCGGTTTCTTCACAGACCCTTCCAACGGGTTTTCATGTCCTTTGCCGGGGAACGCCTGCGGCTATCTGACTATGCCGGGTATCGACATCGAAACCAACGGCAGCTGGGATGAAGCTACCATCAATGACCACGGCGTCTGCATCAGCGCTACGGAAAGCATATATACCAACGAGAAGGCAAAAGCAGCGGATCCCTTTGTGGATGACGGCATCGGGGAGCAGTCCATTCATGCCTTGACTGCCCCTTATATCCATACAGCCCGGGAGGGTGTGGAATACCTGGGGAAGTTGATCGACCGGTACGGTAACGCGGATGCAGGTAATGGTGTTATCTTCGGTGACCGTGACGAGGTCTGGTATATGGAGATCTATGCCGGACACCAATGGGCAGCAGTAAAAATTCCGGACGATTGTTACGTTATCGCGCCAAATGATGGCCGGATCGGCAAAATCGACGTTTCTGACAAGGAAAACGTGATCGTTTCCGCCCATCTGGTGGATCTTGCAAAGAAAGGCGGATTCTTCGTCGGAAGCGGGAATGTGATCGACACCACCCGCACCTACTGTACGGAGCTGCGTAATTACAGTCAGATCCGCGCCTGGGAGACTCAGCGGAGATTCAGTCCCTCGGTGACGTCCAAAACCTACGATGTCAACACATATTATCCTTTTGCCATGAAGCCGGATAAGAATATCAGCCTGGAGGACGTAATGGAACTGTGCCGCTGGCGCTACGAAGGTACCGAATACGACGTGAATGAGCATCCTGAGGTTCGGGCCATTGGTATCAATCGGACCCGGCAAACCTCCATCTTCTGGCTGCGTCCCGATAAACCGGAGATCATGTGGAACTGTTTCGCCAACCCTGAGATGAGCATCTTCCTTCCGATGTACAAGAACACCAAGGTGTTCCCGGATGCCTACAGCTTGGTTCCGACTACAACCTATGATGAGCAGACGGCTTACTACCGCTTCTTGCGGACCGGCATTCTCGCCGCCGATGATCGCGAAGGTTTTGGGAAAAAGGTTCGCAAAAGCTGGAAAGACATGCAGAGGGATCTGATCGATAAGACGGGAGATCGGGACAGGGATTACATGGCCAATAGCTGCAGCGATGGTGCCGCGGCCCGGATTTTTGACTCTGTCGGCACTAAAGCCTTGGAGCAGGCGGATCAGCTGTACTTCGAGGGCATGACAGACTGGCTGGACACCCGTATGCAGGACGGAGGATCTGATTCTCCGGATGCCGCATACGAGAACATTACCAATTAGTGCCGGGATGAAGCATAGTAAGGCTTTCGCGATTTTCGCGTAAGCCTTATTTTCATTTTAGCGGACAATGGACCAGGGGGACGGGGTGGTGGTCCGGGTATGCGAAGCTTTTTCTTTAGAATTGTGTTGACAAAAAATATGTAATATATTACATTGTTTCATATGGGTAATATATTACATAATATAAAAAGGAGCTCACATGAATTACGATGAAGTAATGAATATCGAAAAAGTAACGTTTGGAGATATGCCACCACAGCCGTTTTTACTCGGATTACTCAGTGCATTTGATAACAGATATCAGGCTGCAGCCGATGCATATTTCAAGGAGATTACCTGGAAACAATTCTTTGCAATAATCTGTATCAACCTATGCAAGGAACCTCCGACATTGAATGAGCTTTCAGATGTAATGGGAAGTTCTCATCAGAATGTAAAGCAGATTTTACTTAAGCTTGAGAAAAAGGGGTTTGTCTCTGCAATCCCTGATGAGAAGGACAAGCGAAAGCAGCGAATCTTTGTCACAGATAAATGCAGGACTTTTCTGGAACAAAATGACAATAACGGTCAGCAGAGCCGGTACGTCATCGGAAGAATATTTAATGGAATCGATGAAAAGAGCCTTCAGACTACCATACAAACTATCATGAAAATGGAAAGGAATTTGAGCGAGTTATGAAAACACTGATTATTTACACATCACAGACAGGTTTTACTAAAAGGTACGCAGAGTGGATTGCAGAAAAAATGAGCGGTGAGCTTCTTGATCTAAGGGATGCTCAGAAAAAGAGTGCTGATTACTTCAAAGACTTTGACGCGATCTGCTACGGAGGTTGGGCTATGGCAGGTAATCTGGTCAAAGGTAAGTGGTTTCTCGAAAAAGCTTCTGACTTGCAAGACAAGCGCCTGGCTATGTTCTGCGTAGGCGGCAGCCCTAATGACAATCCTGATGTAGATGCTTTTCTTCAGAATGTCCTTACGGAGGAGCAGAAGAAGTATATTAAAGTATTCTACTGTCAGGGCGGTTTTAACTATGAAAAGATGAAGGCACCATCCAGACTTGCAATGAAGATGTTTGTATCAACTCTCAGGAATAAAAAAGATGCTACTGAGAAAGAAAAGGCCATGGCCGAGAAGATGGCTTCATCCTATGATATTTCTGATGTCAAATATATAGAACCTATAGTGGCTTATCTGTTGGAGAAGTAAGATTTCAGATGACATGGAACGTATGGAGTTCCTTCATGTTGTCCAGGAGTATCTGGCAACTTTTGGACTTGAGGGACATCTGGACTTTGTAGATGCGACGCTGGGATCAATGGGTTTTTCGGTGATGAGGCTGGGCGATAGGTGATAAGATAAGCGAGATCCTGGCATCATAAATACGCAAAGTCCTGAAGTGGTCAGCGATTTTGTTGTATACTGATATCTATAGATGTACAGATGATGGATATTCACGAGGAAATATCTATATTATGTCATTGCAACGAGGAGATTAGATTGTGGATAAAATATGGGAAGAAATGTATAACGCTGCAAAGGCAGTGCTTAAACCGGTAACTATTTCTGATTATGTGTCTGCGGGGGAAGTATCTGCTGCAGTTCGGTCTAAAACCGGAAAGATATATACGGGTGTTTGCATTGATACCTGTTCCACGCTTGGGATTTGTGCAGAAAGAAACGCAATATTTAATATGATCACTAATGGCGAGTATGAAATTGACAGAGTTCTTTGCATTCCACCGAATGAAGGAAAAGGTGCTCCTTGTGGCGCGTGCAGAGAATTGATGACTCAGCTCATGCCGGGGAAATATAAAGATATAGATATCATGATTGATTACGCTGCAGGTCGTGTGATGAAACTTGGTGAGCTGACACCTGAATGGTGGATATAATAATTTTGGGATAATTGGTTAGGAACATGAAAAAAATCATTGTACTTGGATGTTCCGGCAGTGGAAAAAGTACTTTTGCTATAAAACTCCATGAAAAGCTGGGACTGCCTCTGTATCACCTTGATAATATCTGGTGGAAAGATGACAGGACTCATATTTCCAGGGAAGAATTTGATGAAAAGCTTGATGGATTGACTAAACTTGATAGCTGGATAATTGATGGTGATTACAGCAGAACTTATGAAAAGCGTATTGTTGCCTGTGATACCATCTTTTTCCTGGACTATTCCGAAGATGTTTGTATGGATGGAATTGCAGGAAGGGTAGGACAAAAAAGACCTGATATGCCATGGACAGAAGATGAACTTGATCCGGAGCTTATTGAATTAGTCAGGAACTATGGAAAAGAAAACAGGCTAAAGCTATTGGAGCTTTTTGCAAGATATCCTGAAAAAACTGTGATTGCTTTTAAAACAAGAGAAGAGGCTGCAAAATGGATTTCCGGAAGGTAATAATTGAAGACGGGTATGTGCTTGATGCTGTAAGAATAAGAGTGCACAGAATGTCGGGCTTAAAGTCCGGGGACTGATATACTGAAGATACAGCAGGAGAAAGGAGAGAGCGTGATGCAGGGCTGGATTGAAGGCTTTCAGGAATCCATTGATTTTATTGAACGGAATCTGACGGATGAACTGGATATTGAGGTCATAGCCGCTAAGGCGGCATTGTCGCCATTCTATTATCAACGCATCTTTGGGGCACTGTGCGGGGTGACAGTCGGTGAATATATTCGTGCGCGCAGAATGACACTGGCTGCTCAGGAACTTAGCAGAAAAGATATGAAGGTGATCGATGTCGCCGTTAAGTATGGCTATGACTCGCCGGACAGTTTTACAAAAGCATTTCAAAAGTTTCATGGCATTACTCCGTCACAGGCTCGTGAATCGGGGGCTTCACTTCGTTCTTTTGCTCCGTTACATATCAAAATCACGATGGAGGGTGGAACTATGCTGGATTATCGTATTGTTGAAAAGGCTCCGTTTACTATTGTCGGAGTAAAAAGACCTTTTAATTCAGAAACCAGTTATCAGGAAATACCAAAGTTTTGGGATGAATGGCTGGCACAGGGTGAGGATCGCTCAATCAAAGGCACTTTTGGTGTATGCCTTGATATGAGGGGAAAGGACTTCGATTATTGGATTGCTGATCTGTATTTTCCATGGGAAGATATTCCGGAGGGGTGTGAAACCAGAGTAATCCCGGGAAGTTACTGGGCACAGTTTCCCTGTAAGATGAGTAATCTGCAGGATGTGAATACCAAAATCTGGTCAGAGTGGCTTCCTGCATTACAGGGATATAAGTTGATGGGAGAATATGACATAGAGGTTTATCTTCCTCCAGAAAAAGGATCAGAAGAAATGTCTGTGTATATATGGGTGCCGCTGAAAAAGGATTGAAATTCTCTGAAAAGAAGTACAACAGGAGAGGAGCTGTTTAACGAATGTTAAACGGCTCTTTTTCTGCTATAGTAGGATATAAGTTTATAATTACAGCACGCAATCAAGCTTTTTTCGAAGAGTTTGTATCAATAAATATAAACCAGAGAGGCAGGATAGATAATGAAGCTCAGAATATATCAGGAAGAGGATGCTATATTCATTTGTAAATGGATTCGCTCGGAAGAAGAAATGTTCAAATGGTCAGCAGACAGGATCAACCGTTTCCCACTTCTGCCTCAGGATATCAATGAAAATTATAGAGTGCAGCTTACAAGTGGCAGGTTTTTCCCGATTTCAGCGGTGGATGATGAAGGAAATGTTGTTGGTCATTTTATCATCAGATATCCCAAAACTGATGATGATTCTGTTGTCCGTTTTGGCTTTGTTGTGATCGATTCGAACCTGCGAGGGAAGGGCTATGGAAAAGAAATGCTCCTTCTTGGGATAGAGTATGTTAAGGAGCACTTTAAGGTCCAAAGGATTGACCTGGGTGTATTTGAAAATAATAACAACGCCAGATACTGCTATGAGGCAGTAGGGTTCAGGGAGTATAGTAGGCGATTGTGCACAATGAAAATAGGTACATGGGAATGCATCGACATGGTGTTGCTCATGATAGAATAATTCAAATCAAAATTTGGTGATGGGGTGGCAAAATGATCAGAGTTATGGAGAACACTGACTTAGCACAATGTGGCATGATTTATTCAAAAGCATTCCCTATGGAGCATTGGGGAATAGATTGGACAGCAGAAAATGCAACAGAATATCTTCAGGATTTTTTTGAGCAGAAAAGATTTGTTGGGTATGTATATGAAGAAAATAGCGAAGTATTAGGATGTATATTTGCACTTTGTAAGATTTCCGGGAGCAAAGAAGAGATTTACATTAATGAGATGGCAGTACTTCCCGAACGACAAGGTCATGGAATAGGTAAACAGCTATTAAATGCGGTTAAAGATTACAGTAAGGAAAAAGGACTTGCGGGAATTGTTCTTTATACAAGCGAGTATGCGCCAGCGGCTAAGTTTTACGAAAAGAATGGATTTAAGTTATCAAATGGAACTATATGTATGTATTGCGAATAATTGAAAGGTAGTTTACAGAACCACTTTTAGCTTGCCATAGCGACAAATTCAGATTTGTAGAGAAGCGAAAAACTTTTGAGGGACGTTTACACGAATAGACATGAAAACAATTTACAGAAGTGAAGAAGGAAAAAACAGAATATTGGAGTTATATGACGCTCAACTTTCCAGATTGCCCATACCATGGAAAGATGTTTATATTGAGACATCTTTTGGCAGAACACATATAGTTGAGACCGGTAACTTCGATGGTGAGCCATTGCTTGTTTTTCACGGAGGCAATGCCACAAGTGCTTATAACCTCCTTGACTGCGGTTTTCTTTTTAAGGATTTCCATATATACGCGGTAGATACAATCGGACATCCGGGCAAAAGCGCGGAGAGGAGCTTGTCAGCGATCAATTATGATTATGGAAAATGGACCGGCGAGGTAATAGATGCGCTTGGATTTGAAAAGATCAGTTTGTTTGGCGGTTCCTTTGGTGGTGGCATAATAGCAAAGACCATGTGTGAAGTGCCTGATAAGATAAAGCGCGTTGTGATTTATATCCCGTCAGGAATTAAGAATGCTTTTCAGCTTAAAAACGCCACCATGATGTTCCCCATGATCTTGTATTGGGTTACGGGAAAGGATGAGTGGCTTAAAAAGACCATGATGCCCATGGCAATAACTGAAGAAAATATTACACAGGATATATATGAGACTGCGAAACTCAGCATAGATCATGTGAAGGTTAAAACAGCCATGCCCACAAATGTTGCCGCTTCAAGAATGGCAAAATGCAAAGCGCCGACGCTTGTTATGGGTGCTGAAAAAGATTGTCTCTTTCCGGGGGCAAAAGTTCTTGAGAGAGCAAAACGGATTATTCCGAATTGTCAAACCTATCTTCTGCGAGACCGGGGACATATGCATTTTCTGACTGAGGAAGAAAAGAAAATGATTGTCGATTTTCTGAAATAACTTAAATAATAAATGAAAGAGATAAATTCGAATTGAAAGGACAATTATCAATGGTTAGAGTGCTTTTTGTCTGCTGGGGCAATATATGTCGCAGCCCGATGGGTGAGTTTATATTGAAGGATATGGTACGCAAGAGGGGGCTGGAGGATCAGTTCTATATAGAGTCTGCTGCCACATCGACAGAGGAGATCGGCAACCCGGTATATCCGCCGGCGCGGGCTGAACTGGCCAGGCATGGGATCGATTGCTCCGGGCATCATGCCCGACAGGTGCGCAGGGCAGATTATGATAAGTTTGACCTGATCATTGCCACCGAGGAGATCCACAGACGCATCATGGAGGAGAGATTCTTCGGAGGGGATCCCGATCATAAGATAGTACTGTGTATGGATCTGGCCGGACGACCCGGAGAGGAGATCGATGATCCCTGGTATACCGGCAGATTTGAAGAAGTATACGGACAGTTGTATGATGCATGTGAAGGTATCATTGAACGATATGCAGAGGATTAACCACTATGTCAGTTTTATCAGAGTTTGAACCCCGGAGAGTTTTTCACTATTTTGAAGAGATATGCGCTATCCCGCACGGATCAGGCCATACGGACCGGATCAGGGGGTATCTGTGCGCTTTTGCTGAGGAGCATGGACTTAAATACCACGCTGATGAAGCCGAAAATGTGATCATATATAAATCCGCTTCGGACGGGTATGAAGATCATCCCGCGCTGATCATTCAGGGGCATATGGATATGGTGGCTGTACATGATGCCGGCACGGATATAGACATGACAGAACATTCGCTCGAACTTCGCGTGGACGGTGACAGGATATCAGCCGTACATACCTCTCTGGGAGGAGATGACGGAATAGCGATAGCTTATGCACTTGCTGTGCTTGAGTCCGAAGAGCTGGCGCATCCTCCGCTGGAAGTGCTCATTACGAATGATGAAGAAACCGGCATGGACGGAGCACGGGGTCTGGATGTTTCATTTCTGAACGGCAGGAGACTGCTCAATATCGACAGCGAAGAAGAGGGGCACCTGCTGGCCGGATGCGCAGGCGGTGCCAGAGTGTATATCAAAAAGGAACTCCTGTGGTTTCCTCTGCCCCGTCTTGCAACCTACAGAATAGATATAACCGGGTGCACCGGCGGTCACTCGGGCAGTGAGATCCATCATGGCAGGGCCAACGCAAATATGCTGGCCGGCCGTATACTGTATGAACTTCACCGGCAGGCTGAGGTACAGCTTGTAGACATAGGCGGAGGCGTTGTGGATAATGCGATCCCGGTATCATCTCATCTGATCTTTGCCGTTAGTGACAAGGGCTTTTCTGCTGTCAGTGCGGATCAGGTGGAGCGTATGGTTGATGAGATCCGTAGGGATATCAAAGCCGAATATGCGACGACCGACCCGGATATGGATATCTCTTTCTCCGTATGTGACAGGGAGAACGAAAAAGGAAAAGCAATCTGGACAACCATAATAGATAAGGACGACACAGGATATATCGCCGAACTGCTGATGAGTCTTCCGAACGGAGTGATGACCATGAGCAGTGATGTGCCCGGACTGGTGGAGACTTCGCTTAATCTCGGTGTTTTGGGCCTGGATAAGAATGCTCTGTGTATACAGTTCGCAGTCAGAAGTTCGGTGGCATCGGCGAAGCAGGCCCTGATAGACAAGCTGAGTGCCATAGCTTCTCTGGCAGGTGTGGATATAGAGATCGGCGGGGATTATCCCGGCTGGAAATATGCAAAAGAATCACCACTCAGAGATG
>JAEEGJ010011872.1_pt1 | contig 21859 bp, 13 predicted proteins | sample 8958761 | NCBI WGS metagenome assembly JAEEGJ01 (sample SAMN16246546, study PRJNA631951) | gut metagenome | biome: gut microbiome; feature: rumen; material: RS-attached | host: Bos | place: Iran: Karaj | collected 2018-10 | reverse complement strand
GTAGTGCTCGTCGACGAGGTCGGCCTTCAGGCGCGTCATCTCGTTCCAGCCATAGGTGAACTGCTTGCCACCCTTGTCGTCGGGCTCGGGACCTGACGAGCCGACAATCTTCATCTGCGGATAGCGGGCACGGATGGCCTTCACGAAGTGCTCGAGACGCTCGGGGTAGAGCGGTCCCCACTGCTCGTTGCCGACGCCGATGAACTTCAGGTTGAAGGGTGCGGGGTGGCCCATGTCGGCGCGCAGCTTGCCCCACTTGGTGTCGGTGGAGCCGTTGCAGAACTCGATGAGGTCGAGGCAGTCGTCGATGTAGGGCTGCAGGTCGCTGACTGCGACGTGGACGCGTGCGGCATCCTTGTCGTCGTTCTGATACTGGCAGGCCAGTCCGACGTTCAGGATGGGCAGGGGCTCGGCACCAATGTACTCCGACAGGCAGAAGAGCTCATAGAAGCCCATGCCGTAGGTCTGGTAGTAGTTGGGGAAGAGACGGTGCGGGAAGGTGTAGTTCCAGCGGTTCTCGTTCAACGGACGGTTCTCGACGGGACCCACGGAGTTCTTCCACTGATAGCGCGAAGCCAGGTCGGTGCCCTCGACGATGCAGCCGCCGGGGAAGCGGAACACGCCGGGATGCAGGTCCTTGAGGTCCTTGACGAGGTCGGCACGCAGGCATCCCTGCCAGGCATCGGCGGGCATCAGCGACACGTGGTCGAGGCGTACGCCCTCGCGGCTTTCCAGATAGATGCGCATGAAGCCCTTGGCATCGGTGCGGGGAGCGGTGATCTCGGTCTCGTACTTGCTCCATTTGGCTCCGCCAATGTTGAGCGACTTACGGGCCATGACCTCGTTGTCGCTGCCGACGAGCTCGACGCGAATACGTCCGCCGTTGGCACCTTCAGACATGCCATAGACAGAGAACTTGTAGGTCATGTCCTTCTTGAATCCCATGCCGAAGTAGCCACGGTTCTCAAGTCCGGTGAACTTCTCGCGATGGCCGTCGTCGCTGAGCAGGACATAGTGAGGATTGCGCTCGAAGGCGGGGTTGTCGTTCTTCAACTGCACGTTGCCGAACACGTTCCAGCCCTGAAGGCCTCCTGAGAGGCGTTCGCCTGTGGGCGTGATGTGCAGAGGTGCCTCGAACGAACGGTTTGCCACGAGCTCGGCATAGAGTCCTCCGTCGGCACCAAAGTTAATGTCTTCGAAGAAGATGCCATACATAGTGGACTGTACGGGTGCTCCTGGCTTGGTGTTGAGCACCAGCTGTCGCTGGGCATTGGCCGTCGCCACTGAAGCGAGGGCCATTGCCACGAGCGATACGAAAAATGCTGTTTTTCTCATTGCGGGTTAGTTATTATTTAATGATGGATCGTGATTTGTGCAAAGACTACTACTTCACGGGGATGAGCCAGAACTTGAACAGGCGATCCTCGTACTTCACGCGGTACTGCGGCAGTGCCTGGGCCTCGCGACTCCACGAGTTAATGCCACCGACACCAGTCTGGACCATGTCGAGCGACAGCTCGGTGTACTGCGACTTGGGCACCTGTGGTGAGTGGCGCTGGTCCTTGTCCATGCCTTCGTCGAGGTCCATGATGTTGTAATGCAGGGCCGAAGCGGTGAACGGGTCGCATGCCTGGATGCGCAGTCCGAAGCCTTCGTTATTGGTCTGTCGCCACCAGCGCATGTCAGTCTTCGTACCTGTCTCCTGCGGGCGGATGTAGGGGAAGAACTGCTCGTCGGCGGTCTGCTTGTTCAGGCCTATGGGCATGCACTCCATGCGGTCGCTGTAGTTCTCGACGGGTCCGCGGCCGTAGTATTCGCTCTGGTCGCTGGCATAGGGCATGTCCATTACGACGCCATAACGGAACATGTCGCTGACCTTGGCACCTGGTGTGGTGGTCATCTTCTCGAACACGTGGATGGCACCGCCTTCGATGATGACGTAGGCCATCATGAGCTGAGCCTCAACGCCCGGCATGTCGTAGGTTGCCTTCACCGTCACCTGGTTCTGCTTCTTGTTGTACTCGGCAGTCAGTTCGGTGAGCGTCATGTCGGGATTGCGCCAAGCGCGCATGCTGCGCTGCAGGCCGGCACCCATGTCGTTGTCGGTCACGGCGCGCCAGAAGTTCGGACGCAGCGTGCCGCCCTCGCCCAACAGGTCGTTGCCAAGCACGGTGTACTGCTTGAGGAGTCCCGTGACCTTGTCGAAACGAACGGTGAAGTTGGCGTTCGAGACCACGATGTCGGTGCCCTTCTTCTTGTTTTCGAGCTTGATCTTCGACTTCACCAATGCCGTCTGCTCCTCGAAGTCGCAGCATCCGTGGCCGTACTTGCGGATGGGCAGCTGGGCATAGGCGACCACCTGGCCCTTTTCCATGAGTGGTTCGGCCTGCTTCAACATGAAGCATACGTTGAGCAGAATCTCGACTTCGCCGTCGTCGATGCTTTCAGTGGAGAAGGGAATCTGGTAGGCTTTCGTTGCCTGAGGAGCCACGTCGAGGTTCGAAATCTCGCCCTGCTGCACCTGCTTGCCATCGGCCATGAGCTGCCAGACGAGCTTATAGTTATCGAGCGAGCGGAAGAAATTCTCGTTATATACCTCGACGGTCTTCGACTCGGCCAGCTTGCCCTGAGCCTTGGCCCAGATGTTCTGATACTGATAGGCCACCTCATAGGCGTGGGGGTTCAGCTGGCGGTCGGGACCGATGATGCCGTTGCAGTTGAAGTTGTTGTCAGAGGGATCGTAGCGGTTGTAGTCGCCGCCGTAGGTGTAGTCAATCTTGTTCAGTTCGGGGTATGGCAGGTTGCTGACGCGGTTCAGCTCGGCCAGCGAAGCGGTGAGCATCTTGGCATTGGGACGGCGATGCAGGGCCTGATCGACATAGTCCCAGATGTAGCCACCCTGATACTTCGGGTACTTGCGCACGAGTTCCCAGTACTCCTTCAGTCCACCTGAGGAGTTACCCATGGTGTGGTTGTACTCGCACTGGATGAGCGGTTTCTGGAAGTTGTCGTCCTTGCAGTAGGACTCACAGCTCCACGGAGCGTAGTACATGGGGCAGAAGATGTCAGTGTTGCGACCTTCGCGGTGAGCCTGCTCCCACTGGCAGGGACGGCTCTTGTCCTCGGCCTTCACCCAGTCGTAGGCAGCCTCGAAGTTGGGGCCGTTCACGGTCTCATTGCCCAGCGACCAAACGATGATGGCGGGATGATTGAAGTGCGAGCGCACGTTGTTCTGGTTGCGCTCCAGAATCTGCTTAGCGAAGAGCGGCTTCTTCGCCTCTGCCTCAGGACCATAGCCGAAGCCGTGACTCTCCTGATTGGCCTCGGCGGTCATGTAGATGCCGTATTCGTCGCACAGGTCGTACCACACGGGATCGTCGGGATAGTGGCAGGTGCGTACGGCGTTGATGTTCAGGCGCTTCATGATTTGGATGTCCTGAATCATGCGCTCACGTGAAACCACATAGCCACCATCGGGATCCAGCTCGTGACGGTCGGCACCCTTGATGAGCACGGGCTTGCCGTTCACCAACAGTTGGGCATTCTTAATCTCCACGCGGCGGAAGCCCACCTTCTGCGTGATGACCTCCACGGGCTCGTTGGCATATAAAGCTCCCTCGCGTTTTGTTGCCTTTTGCTTAAGAGGCAGCACCTTTGCCACCAACGTATATAAATAAGGTGTCTCGGCCGTCCAGTGCTTTATAGGCAGTTCCTTTCCAACCAAGTCGCCATTTTCGGAGAAATGTTTAAAGACTTCTTTGCCCGTAGCATCAAGTAGCGAGTATTCCATAGCACCTGTGCCAGTCTTTGTAACCTTTACGTCAAGCGTTCCCTTGTCGTAGTTGTCGTCGAGCGAGGCGTTGATACGAATATCATCGATGTGTGTCTCCTTATCGCGGGCAAAGAGATAGCTGTCGCGGGCCACACCACTCAAGCGCCAGAAGTCCTGGTCCTCGCACCACGAGCCGTCGCACCAACGGAACACCTGGAAGGCAATCAGATTCTCTTCACCCGGCTTCACGAACGGCGTGATGTCGAACTCAGTTGCCACCTTTGAGTCCTCGCTATAGCCGACGAACTGGCCATTCACATAAAGATAGATACACGACGTCACCGAGCCGAAGCGAGCCACAACCTGCTTGCCAGCCCAGTCGGCAGGAATCGTGAATGTGCGGCGGTAGGAGCCCACATGGTTGTCCTTCACGGGCGAGTAGGGCGGCTTCTTGTCGAAGTGTCCGCGCCAGGCGAAGCCTGAGTTCACATACTCTGCATCGCCATAGCCGTTCAGCTCCCACATACCGGGAACGGGCATTGTACCCCACTTTGAGTCGTCGAGGTCTACTTTGTAGAAATCGGCAGGCCGCTCATCGCGGTTGGCAACCCAGTTGAACTTCCAGTTGCCATGCAACGAGAGGAAGCGCGACGACTTCGTCATATCGCCCTTCAGGGCCAGCGCCTCGTTCTCATAGGCAAAGAACGTGGTGTGGACGGGCAGACGATTCACGTTGTTCACGTCCATGTCGTCGATTTCGGTCATGGTGGGTGCAGCCACGCGGGCTACGGTCTCCACTGGTGCCTTCTTTGCAACGCGGGCTTTCTTCACCTTCGCTGCATCGGCATTCATTGCCAGCCCGACAAGGGCGGCCATCAGCAAGATTTTTCTCATGAGTCTTTCTTTTTATTTTTGGTTAGAATAATCGAAATGGTTCGCAAGGCCGTGATGAAACGAACTCGACGATGTCAAGGCATCAATAGTCGAGTGTGGGCAGGCCTGCGAGGTTTACGTTGCAAAGATAGCGAAAAGTCTGCACACGGCAAAAGAATTTATTCTTTTTTTATATAATCCCCGTGCACATTCGCCGAGGTGGTACACCTTATTTATATATATAGCAGCACCTTTCTTGTCTATAAAGCAGTCCCTTTCTTGTCTATGAAGCGGCCCCTTTCTTCTCTATTTGAATGCCCTCGTCCTTCAAAAGCTCTCTTTTGATAAGCCGAAAGACATCGTCTTGTGCATCCAAAGCATTGCTTTGATGAAGTAATATATTATTTATTATAAAGTAATATATCATATATTACTGACCAATATATTATATATTACCGAGCAATATATCATATATTACTTTGCAATATATCATATATTACTTGATGAGAGTTGTGCTAAAGGCTCATAACATCATTGCTTTAGATGGATAACTCCATAGCTCCAGATGGATAACTCCATAACTCTAGGCGAATAACTCCATAGCTATTGATGAATTAGGGCAGTTTCCATCCTGTCTGAAACACGTTTTTTCGTATCTTCAAGTGGACAAAAAGAGAGCTGAAATCGAGCGATATCGATGTGCCGTTTTCATGAGATAGTACCGCTAGTCGGTTAAAATTATCGTTAAAAAACCTAAAACCGGTTAAATAACCTTAAATCGGTGACTTTTACCCCCATGCTGTCTTCGCCATTCGGCAGAATCTTCGTACCTTTGCAGTCCGATTATTCGGGGAGAGTCTTAGGCTCCCCAGCACGGGAGTGTTAATAGCGGTGTCTTTGGCCAGGCATCGTGGTTAGTGAATCGCTCGTGCAGATGTATACATTATTTTAAATAAAAACGTTTTTTAGTAGTAAAATTTTTAATTCAGAAATGGATACTTTAAGTTACAAGACTATTTCCCTTAACAAGGAAACAGCTAAGAAGGAGTGGGTGGTCATCGACGCTACCGACCAGGTTGTCGGTCGTCTTTGCACAAAGGTAGCCAAGCTGCTCCGCGGAAAGTACAAGCCCACATTCACCCCGCACGTGGACTGTGGCGACAACGTGATTATCATCAACGCCGACAAGGTGGTCTTCACTGGCAAGAAGGAGACCGAGAAGCTCTACACCCGCTACACGGGTTATCCCGGTGGCCAGCGCTTCAACACTCCCGCCGAGCTGCGCAAGCGTCCGTTCGGTACCGAGCGCATCATCAAGCACGCCGTGAAGGGTATGCTCCCGAAGGGTCGTCTGGGCCGTCATCTGCTCGACAACCTCTATGTCTACAATGGTACTGAGCACAAGCACGAGGCACAGAAGCCGAAGGCTATCGATATCAATCTGTATAAGTAATCGTTGATGGTTGAACGTAAAAAGTCGAAATAAAAGATATGGAACAGATCAATGCAATAGGCCGTCGTAAGAGCTCAGTAGCTCGCGTTTACCTCACAGAGGGTACCGGCAAGATCGTTATTAACAAGCGTGAACTCGACAAGTACTTCCCCTCAGGCATTCTGCAGTACGTTGTGAAGCAGCCCCTGCAGCTCCTGGGTGTTGAAGAGAAGTACGACATCAAGGCAAACCTCGACGGTGGTGGTTTCACCGGTCAGAGCCAGGCTCTGCGCATGGCTATCGCCCGTGCACTGGTGAAGATCAATGCCGAGGACAAGAAGGCCCTGAAGGACCACGGATTCCTCACCCGCGATGCTCGCGAGGTAGAGCGCAAGAAGCCGGGTCAGCCGAAGGCACGTCGTCGCTTCCAGTTCAGTAAGCGTTAATATTCAGTGGATAGTTGACAGTTGGTGGTTGATAAGTTTTTCGATAACTTACAACTCTCCCTGTCACACTGATTATAACTGAACGGTTTAGCATCTAAACCGGCAGGACTCTGAAAAAGGTAACAAGGTGACAAAGTAACAAGGTGACAAGGTAACCGATAACCATTAACCGTTCACCGATAACCGTTTACAGTTCACCGAAAAAAGGACTACCCGCTGGTTGGATTCTAAGAGAGAATCGAAAAAGAAAGTAAACAAACAAATCAAAAAGCAAAACAACAATTATGTCAAGAACAAATTTTGACCAGCTGCTGCAGGCAGGCTGCCATTTCGGCCACCTGAAGCGTAAGTGGAATCCCGCCATGGCTCCCTACATCTTCATGGAGCGCAATGGCATTCATATCATCGATCTGCACAAGACCGTCGCCAAGGTCGACGAGGCTGCTGAAGCCCTGAAGCAGATCGCGAAGGCAGGAAAGAAAATCCTCTTCGTATCTACTAAAAAACAGGCCAAGGACATCGTAGCCGAGAAGGCTACCAGCGTAGGCATGCCTTACGTCATCGAGCGTTGGCCCGGTGGCATGCTCACCAACTTCCCCACCATCCGCAAGGCTGTGAAGAAGATGTCTAACATCGATAAGCTCATGCAGGACGGCACATTCGCCAACCTGTCGAAGCGCGAGCTCCTGCAGGTGACTCGCCAGCGCGCAAAGCTCGAGAAGAACCTCGGCTCTATCGCTGACCTCACCCGTCTGCCCAGCGCACTCTTCGTTGTCGACGTGCTGAAGGAGAACATCGCCGTGCGCGAGGCTAACCGCCTTGGCATCCCCGTGTTCGCTATGGTCGACACCAACAGCGATCCTAACAACATCGACTTCGTCATCCCCGCCAACGACGACGCTAAGGATTCAGTAGACGTCATCCTGACTGCCTGCTGCCAGGCTATCGCCGAGGGTCTCGAGGAGCGCAAGGCTGAGAAGGCCGACGAGAAGGCTGCCGCCGAGCAGGCTGAAGAGGCTGCCGAGCAGAAGCCCCGCCGCGCCCGCAAGGCTCGCAAGGATGCTGAGGCTCCCGCTCAGGAAGCTCCCGTACAGGAAGAGGCTCCTGCTCAGGAGGAAGAGGCTCCCGCCGCTGAGTAATTATCATTTCTCAATTATTAATCATCAATTTTACATTTGAATTATGGCTATTACAATTGAAGATATCAAGAAACTGCGCGCAATGACAGGTGCCGGTCTGGCCGATGTCAAGAAGGCCCTTACTGAGGCTGAAGGCGATTTCGATAAGGCTAAGGAGCTGCTCCGTGAGCGCGGACTGGCTATTGCTGCCAAGCGTTCCGACCGTGAGACTTCCAACGGCTGCGTGCTCGTGAAGAAGGTAGAAGGCTTTGCTGCTATGGTTGCTGTGAAGTGTGAGACCGACTTCGTTGCTAACGGTGCCGATTTCATCGCTATGACTCAGACCATCCTCGACGCCGCTGTGGCTGCCAAGTGCCAGAACCTCGACGAGGTGAAGGAACTCGACATCAACGGTCAGAAGGCTCAGGACGTTGTTACTCAGCGTTCGGGTATCACCGGTGAGAAGATGGAACTCGACGGATACCTCACCCTTACCGGTGACAATGTTGAGGTTTACGACCACATGGGTAAGCACATCCTCTGTACCATGGTACAGCTCAACAAGGAGAACGTCGACGCCGGTCACAAGCTCGCCATGCAGGTGGCAGCTATGAAGCCCGTTGCTCTCAATGCACAGAGCGTTGATCAGAAGATTCTCGACGAGGAGTACAAGACCGCTGTTGAGAAGACCAAGCTCGAGCAGGTGCAGAAGTTCGTCGACATGAAGCTGAAGAAGGCTGGCATCAACCCCAACCTCGTTGACAGCGAAGACCACATCGAGTCGAACATGTCGAAGGGATGGCTCACACAGGAGCAGGCCGACGAAGCTCGCAAGATCATTGCCGAGGCTAAGGCCGAGGGCGAGGCCCAGCTGAAGATGCCTATGATTGAGGGCATTGCCAAGGGTCGCGTGCAGAAGTTCCTCAAGGAGAACTGCCTGGTTGACCAGGAGTTCCAGTTCGGTGACGGCGACAAGGCTACCGTTAGCCAGTGGCTCGCCCAGCAGGACAAGGAGCTGTCGATCGTGGACTTCAAGCGTTTCACTCTGGTTGCAGAGTAATTCGCAAAGTCGATCGTAAACAATTGTGACACTTTTAAGAAAAACTTTTGTTTATCGATACAGCCCGTGAGGGTATATTTGTAATAATTTATTTTTCATAATTTTATTTGTTGGCGTCAGTCCTTTCTGCGAAGAAAGGCTGACGTTTTTTTGTGTTGGAAGCTTCTTCCACAGCCATCATGCATGTTGTTCATGGATATCACTCCAGTTGTTTATAGCTATCACTCCTGTTGCCTACATCTATCACTCATTTTGTCCATGACACCACTCTCATTGTCTACCGATTTCAGGTTTTAAGGATGTGGTTTTTGGGATCATCCTATCTATAGATTCCAAAGATTTCAGAGATGATACGAATCGGAACTAGATAGTCATGTTTCCTACTGCTTTACCCATGCTTTTCCGCCTCTTTTGCTTGTTCCCATTTGTTTTCGTACTCCAATTTGTTGTTGTCCATGAAAACTCTTGTGGTGTTTACCATGCAAAAAAGGCTGAATAAATTTGGACAAATCGTTCATCAATTTGGATTTTTGGAACAAAATGCGATGAAATCGAACTTTTTTTTTATAAAATCATTGCATTTTTTAAATTATTTCCTTACTTTTGCATTGAAAACTAAAGTAGTGCCAGGCATAAGGTGCCTGTAAAACTAAAACCCTGATGCCGTTTGTGAAAAGCATGACGGATAAGGGGATTCTGCGATTTGAATATTATTTGAATATACTTATTAATTAAAAATTAATGGTTATGGAAAATTCTACTAAAAGAATTCTGAAGAAATGGCACGCGCTCGTTGTCATCTTCTTCCTCGCTGCGTTTGCAACAAATGTGCAGGCGCAGAATGTGACTGTACGCCCTTCCAATGGTAGCATGCTGGCATCTGTGAAGACTGGTGGTACAACTGATGCTTTTTATAGTTTGGGTGGTTTTGCCACTTGGAAGCATGAACAGCTGAACCTTACTATCACTACGGCTGATAGTGACAGGGGCGAACTAACGGATAACGGCCAGATTGCCAACCCGGCGAACAATATCTTCAGCAATGCCAATGCAGATGAACTTCAATTGGGTAGAGGTCAATCTTTGGATAATTATATAGCCTTCTGTCTCCCTAAGGGCTATCGCTTTACGGGCTACACAATCACGTTCTCTCGTAATATCAACCTTGGCAATGGAGGTGGTGGTCAAGCCTCTTTTGGTGAAACGGACTCTTCTTTTGGAAACTATACCAAGGGAGATAGTACTTATCGGTCCGGTCTGTCGTATAGCGCTAATGCTGAAAAGCAGACAATTTCTCGTACCAGTAAGGGTGAAACAGACATGGAAAATGTCCTTTATTTCAAATTGACAAACTCTAATGGCCGTGCATTTATCTCGCTTCACCATGTAGAACTTTTATTCTCGGCCGAGGCTGACTATACTCCCTTGGTAGCAGGAGTTCCTGTGACGAATGTGAGTGCCGTAGACATTCCTTTCTCAACGAGTAAGGTTGACTATGGTTCAATCGAAAACAGATATTATAATGGTGTTTGGCGTGTGAGCTACCAGTCTTCCAATATTCAGGATATTACAGCCAACATGACATTATATGAGGCTGAATCTGTAGAAGATGGAACAAATGCATACGATGGAACCGAAGGTAAAATGGTGAAATACGGTGAAGGCTCTATCTCTTCTTCAGGCGAGTATTTCAAACTTGGTAGCGGTGATGCTGAAAAAGAGCAGATTTACTATATTGAAACACCTATTTGGGTTAAAAGTGCCAGCAGTGACCATAAGAATCCTATAGGTTACCGTATCGTAGGTGCTTCCTTTGACTATTCTAGTACTTCAACCAGCTATGTTCCTGCAACTTTCTATATTCAGTACCAAGGTATGAGTACTTATTATCTTAATACCAGCGGACAATTTAACACCAGCAATCAAACGGTGTGGAGTATTGATGAGGAAGGTTATATCTCCAGTGGAGGCTACTATATGTATGTGAGTGGTACGGCGCTTGCATTTCAATCAGTATCGCAAGGTAAACCTACTGCTGATGTAGGAACATTTGTGATTTCTAACAACCAGATTTGCAGAAAGAGTAATCCAACTCAACACATTTATAAAAACGGAAGTGGTAATGCCGCTGCTGGTGTTGGAACTTCTAATTCAAGGGTTGCATCGTATGTAGAAATTACGGCTGCATCTACTACTCCTGGCGAAACTATAGGCCAATACACTTTGAATATTTATGATAAGACCGGCACAAGTGTTGCAAAGACTGTTACGGTAAACGGAACCAGTGGCACCTTGTCCATTGACGGACTGAATAATGACGCAGTAAAGATTGGTGTAAAGGGTACGGGTTTGATTAAGGGAAATATCACCATGCAGGCTCTCGACCCCTATATCGATCGCTTGAATATTGTTTGCCATGAAGAGGGTGATAATGGCCGTACTCTTAGTCAGACGTTTACTGCTACCGACTTCTCGGTTCGTGGAGGAAAGTTTATCTTCTATGTGCCGGAAGACTTCAGCGGCGATTGTTATTTTACTTTCGAAGACCTGTATAGTAAATATGGTGACAATACTTATTGGGATGGCACCGGTACTGGTAATGCCCGTTATAGCCTTGTCATGTCTCCTTATTGGAGTGGTATGACAAATGTTTATCAAACGGATCCTAATCACACATATGTAGATAAGGTTTGGACACAGGTAGTTGGCGACATTCCCTATGAGTTTAATAATGCAGAAGAAGTGGGAACCAGTGGTGGTGACTACGAAGAATATGTATTCAATCCTGGTCTTTATGGCGATGGCTTGGAAGGTTCAACAAATCACTTTATCAATTTTGAATATAGCGCAGAAGAGATTGAGGATGAGACAGAGAAAACTGCATATCTGTTCACTTGTGATGAAACTCGGTACAATATTGCACCGACAACAGCTGTACAGCATACCTATTATGCTTATTACCAGATGGACATTACGATTATCAAGTACACCTATCTTCCGCAGTTCACTTGGGTACCTGTTTACACCAAGACCCTCTATAAAGACGGCGATACGGTGAAGGAAGATGCTCAGTATGGTCTTAAGCTCTCTACGACAGAAGCTGATGAAGAAGGTAATTACGGTTATTTGAATGCATCACAGGTGGTATTAGGTATCAACGAAGCACTTGGAACAAGTGGTGCTCCTGCTACTAAGTCACAAATCCTCTACATTGATGGTAGCGAACTGCTTGCCATTGTGGAATCGAATACATATAAGTATAGTAATATCATGGACGGTCTTGGTGCCAATGCCTTGTTCTATCTGCCTGATAATACTTCAACCAATCTGGATAACTGTGCTTATGTTACGCAGAAAGAACCGCTGAAGTTCCGTGGAGCTAATAATATCGTGCTGACAGATATGATGCCATTCTACGCTCCTTATGATATTTATGTAGATGCAGCCAAAAATGCATCTTATGAGCGTAAGATCACCAAGAGTACTTATGGTGAGGTAAAGAATGCTTCACTTATCATGCCGTTTGAACTGACTGTCACTAGTGGTGTTCATACGAACGTTGATGGTTCGAAGATTACCCTGCGTTCTATGCAGAATAATGCTGCTCTTACGCAGCAGGATGGTAAGACCTATGCTTACTTCCCTGCTCTCTCGGATGTATCGGAAACTGTAGCCAATACTCCTTATATGGTGTCAGTAGGAAACAACACCGCAGAGAATGGTTCGTTCGTCGTTTCTCAGACAGGTGCGCTCATCAAGGCTACTACTGGTATGGATAAAACCAAATACACCTTTGATGGTGAGACAGCTACTGGCGTGAATGCTGCTGCGGGCGATGCTCAGGGTACCTATACTTTCACCAACAAGGGAACTTATGCAGGTCTTAAGATTGCCAAGGCTGACAACGTGTTCTACTTTGCCAAGGATATGTTCGTCAGCTCTAAGAACCTCGACGATGCTTACAGCTACGCTAACATTGCTCCGTTCCGCGCCTTCTATGCTACGGGTAACCTCAGCAGCGGTGCTAAGCTGATGAACTTTGGTGTTATCCTTGGCGAAGGTGAGGGTGATGTGCCCACAGCTATCCATGCTGTCGATGCTGCACAGATTATTGATGTCAATGCACCTGTTTATGATTTGCAGGGACGCATGGTTGCTCCTGCTTATCGTGATGTGGCAGGCAAGAAGCTTGCAGCTGGTATGTATGTTGTTAACGGAGTAAAATTCATCGTAAAGTAAGGAGGACCAGATTATGAGAAAGTATTATATTCGTCCGGAAATTGAAGAAGTAGCTTCACAGTACGAACAGGAGATCATGGCTGGTCATAGCTATGACTGGGCCGATGCGAAGGGCAACCCCGGCGTATGGGGGGGCGGCGGACAAGTGATTGAGAATGGTAAGATGCAGGGGAAAGATAACCTCTGGGACGACTAATCAATCATAAGGCATAAAGGGTAACAAAGGGGAGTGAAAGGGCATCAAGGGACGATAGCCCCGCCCGCTCCTCCCCTTTCAAACCGGACTAACTTCTCTTTATCCCCTTTAAGGAAATTAAGGTTATGCAAAGCGGAAACGGAAAAGGATTCATTGTGATTGCAGCGTTCGTGCTGTTGTTGATCTTCCTCTATGTGAAGAGCAACGAGGGTACGGAGGTGGGATCGTATGAGCCGCCCACGACATCGTGGATAGACAATCTGCTGGGCAACGACGACGACATGGAGTCTGTCGGCGGTGGCGGCGGAGAAGGTGGCGGTTTCTACTTGAGTTCGCTGTTCGCCGGCTTTGAGTTCCGCTTCAAGGTGAAGGACTATCGCGCGATGAGCGACGACGACCTCGGCGAAGCCGACGATGGTCTCTAGTAGAGAGTTCTCGAGAAACAAGCGGGAGCTAATTGGAATAAGAATCATGCATGAAGATTGTTCCAATTAGTTCCCGTTTTTCTGCAATATATTGAAGGTAAATGCGTTATATTACTGAAGAAATCCAATTAGTTTCAGTAACAACAAGACATGAAAATCTTTTGCATCGGAAAAAACTACGTACTCCATAACGAGGAGATGGATGGCCGCAAGTATAAAACTGCTGAGCCTGTAGTGTTTATGAAACCTGAGTCGGCTTTGCTGAAGAACGGCAAGCCATTCTTCCTGCCGGAGCATCTGGGGCGTGTGGATCATGAAGTGGAAGTGGTGGTGCGCATCTGCCGGCTTGGCAAAAACATCAGCGAGCGCTTTGCCCACCGCTACTACGCCGCCGTGACCTTGGGCATTGACTTCACCGCCCGCGACCTGCAGCGTCGGCTCAAGGACAACGGTCACCCCTGGGAGATTGCCAAAGCCTTCGACGGCAGTGCCGCGATAGGGGAGTGGAAAGAAGGGGTAGAGGAAGTGCAGAATTTGCAGTTCCACCTCGACATCAATGGGAAGACGGTGCAGGCGGGGTGCACGAGCGACATGCTGTATAAGGTGGATGAACTCATCAGCTACATCAGCCGTTTCTTCACACTGAAGACGGGCGACATGCTCTTCACCGGCACTCCTGTCGGCGTAGGCCCCGTTCACGTGGACGACCATCTGGAGGGATACCTCGGCGACGAGAAGCTGCTGGACTTCTGGGTGAGATGACGTCCGCTTGCATGGGGATTACCCATGACATTGCTCACATGTTCCGCAGGTCCTACGGACACTGCGGCTACTGAGCGGTGACGCTTTCAGCGTCTTGTGTCATCTGCTGTTTATTGCCAAATAATTTTGGGTGGCAAATTGCAAATTGTTACCCTATTTTGTTTCCACTCAGCACAATATTTCACGGCGAATTACGTTTGTTTGATAGATGAAGAGACATAACACGTCATACGAAGTGATGGCGCGGTGGCAACGTTTGCTTGCTGCCGTGACTTGTTGTGTGCCTACGTCCATGCGTTTTGTGGCGGTTTCGTTGCTTTGTTTGTGTGCTACCGCGTCTTGGTCGCAGCGCTTCTTCAATCTGACTTATGACGATGTGAAGATAGACTCCGTGCTTCCACACTTCGGATACAGCGTGTCCCTTGGCGAGAACTATCAGGATTCCGTCTACGACGTGCAGATTCTCTATCCCGAATTCATTGACGCTACAACGATTGATGTGGTGAGATACAAGTATTTGAGGAGTGTGGGAGTAAAGGAGTGTGGGAGTGTAGATAATAGTTTGGTGGATGGCGCTTTGCCGGAATTGCCGCAAATAGAGCAGACGGTGATGGCGAGTCGTGGAAAGGGATTCCTCAGCATCGGCTTCTGTCCGCTGGTTTACCGCGAAGGGCGCTATCAGTGGCTCGTGAGTTTCATGCTGAAGGTGACACCCTCTCCCAACCCCTTCCGAGGGGAGGAGGATGTGAATACCCTTACTGACGGTGGCTTTTCCTCAAAGGTTCATCGGGCTCCCGCCCTTGCGCAGAGTAGGGGAGGGGTTGCTTCTTCCGTCCTTGCTTCTGGCCGTTGGGCAAAGATTCGCGTGCCGGAGTCAGGCGTGTTTCAGATTACTGACGAACTTATTCGCAAGGCCGGCTTCTCCGATATTAATAAGGTGAAGGTGTATGGCTATGGCGGCAACCTGCAACCGGAGGTGCTCACGCAGGACTACTTGCAGCAGACCGACGACCTGCAGGAGGTGGCACAATGCATCTCGGGCGGCCGACGGCTGTTCTACGCAAAAGGACCTGTGAGCTGGGAGAACAACACCGCTACCAAGCGCACCCGCAATCCCTATAGCGACTACGGCTACTACTTCCTCACGCAGAGCGACGAAGAGCCCCTCACCGTCAGCGAATCCGATTTCCTTGCAGCCTGCTACCCGCTGCCCGCCGACTATCATGAACTCTATGAGAGCGACGGCTATGCGTGGTTCCAGGGCGGTCGGAACCTCTATGAATACACGCCCATCAATGCCGGCACGTCGAAGACCTATTCCCTGTCATCGGCTGTGACGGGCACTACTGCGAAACTTTCCGTGACCGTGTCGGCAGGTATCAACAGCGCTGTTAGTGTGAAGTGCAATGGGCAGGATCTCGGAACCATCTCCATCAACGTCTCGGAAACCTATTACGAAAAGGGCCACGCCACCAATCGCGTGTTCAACATCACCGACGTACAAGCCACGAATGATATCTCCATTGCCACCCTGTCTGGTGGTCCCGTGCGACTTGACTTCATTTCGCTGACGCTGCCCGAGCCTAAGCCGGCGCCTAACTTGAGCACCGACCAGTTTGCTGTGCCCGAGTACGTCTATAACATCACCAATCAAGACCTGCATGGCGACAGCGCCGTTGACATGGTCATCATCATTCCTGCCACGCAGACGCTGCGTTCGCAAGCCGAGCGGCTGGCCGAGTTCCACCGCACTCACGACGGTCTGCGCGTGCGCATCGTTCCTGCCGACGAGCTCTACAACGAGTTCTCCAGCGGAACCCCCGATGCCACCGCCTACAAGCGCTATCTGAAGATGCTCTACGACCGTGCCGAGACCGAGGCCGACAAGCCGCGCTTCCTGTTGCTCTTCGGCGACTGCGCGTGGGATAACCGCATGCTTACCAGCGACTGGCGGCAAGCCTTGCCCGACGACTACCTGCTTTGCTTCGAGAGCGACGACTCGTTCAGCGAGACATACTGTTACGTCAGCGATGAGTTCTTCTGCATGCTCGACGATGGCGAAGCCCTTACCACCGGCAGCTATCCCTATGAACGACCCGCCGGATTGGCCGATATGGCCGTGGGCCGCTTCCCCGTGACGACAGAGAGCGATGCAAAGGTGATGGTGGACAAGGTCATTAGCTATGCCGAAAACCAAAATGCCGGTGCTTGGCAGAACACCCTTGTGTTCATGGGCGATGACGGCAATGGCAATGCACATATGCGCGACATCAACGATGCTGCCATTGAGACCAACCAGCGCCACCCCGGCTATCTCATCAAGAAAGTGATGTGGGATGCCTACACGCGCGAGACGTCGTCGACGGGTAATAGCTATCCCGAGGTAACGAAGCTCGTGAAGCAATACCAGCAGCAGGGCGCACTCATCATGGACTATGCCGGCCACGGACGTGCCGACCAGGTGTCGCACGAGAATGTGCTGCGTCTGGCCGACTTCCAGCAGTTCTCGAACAAGAATCTGCCGTTGTGGATCACGGCTTCTTGCGATATTATGCCCTACGATGGCTCCACAGCTACCATCGGCGAAACAGCCGTTTTGAACAACAAAGGCGGTGCTATTGCCTTCTATGGCACGGCGCGCACGGTGTTTGTTACGCAGAACAAGGTGATGAATATGGCATTTATGCGGCATGTACTCACCGTCAATGCCGATGGCAAGCCCATTACCCTCGGCGAGGCACAGATGTTGGCTAAGAACGAGATGATCACGAAGCGTCTCGATACCAGCGTGAACATGCTGCAATATCAGTTGCTCGGCGACCCCGCCCTGTCGCTGAATATTCCGACAAGGACGATTGTTGTAGACTCCATCAACGGCATCGCGGCCAATGGCGATGGCGTGCAGATGGCTCAGCTGAAGGCCGGCAGCATTGCCCGCGTGGTGGGACATGTGGCCGATGCCAGCGACTTCAACGGCATTGTTGCTGCCACCGTTCGCGATTCCGAGGAGACAATCACTTGCAAACTGAATAATACAGAGAAAGACGGAGCGCAGACTGCTTTCACCTATCGTGATCGCACGAAGACGCTCTACAACGGAAACGACAGCGTGCGCAACGGCCGCTTCCAGTTGTCGTTTGCCGTTCCGATGGACATCAACTACAAAGATGCCGCCGGATTGATCAACCTGCATGCCGTTTCCAACGACCACCAGCAGCTCGCCCACGGTGCCAACGACCATTTCCTCGTGGGCGGAAGTGCTACGGCGGGCAACGATAGCATCGGTCCCAGCATCTATTGCTATCTGAACTCCCCGTCGTTCGTCAATGGTGGAAATGTGAACACGACGCCCTATTTCGTGGCACAGCTCACCGATCAGGATGGTATCAACACCACCGGCAACGGCGTCGGCCACGATTTGGAGCTCATCATCGATGGTGATATGTCGAAGACCTATGTGCTGAATGACAACTTCCAGTTCGACTTCGGTAGCTATACCACCGGTTCCACCTATTATAATATACCTGAGTTGGAGCCCGGCATGCACACATTGCTCTTCCGTGCGTGGGACGTGCTCAACAACTCGTCGACGGCCCAGTTGTCGTTCAACGTCGTGAAAGGACTGTCGCCGCAACTCTTCAGCGTGAGCTGTACGCAGAATCCTGCAAGGACTGGTACCACGTTCATCATCAGCCACGACCGTACGGGATGCACCGTTGATGTGGAACTCGACATCTTCGACACCAGTGGCCGGCAGTTGTGGCGTCACAACGAGAGCGGTGTTTCAACCAATGGTGCCTACACCCTGACATGGGACCTTACCGTCGATGGCGGTCAGCGACTGCAGACGAGTGTCTATCTCTATCGCGTCAGCATCTCGTCTGACGGCAGTAAGCAGGTGTCGAAGGCCAAGAAACTCGTTGTTATTGCTCCTTAAAAAATGTGGCGAAAACTTAGGCAGTAAAATAAAAGGCAGATTTCTGCGTTATCATATAGTATCAAAAAACAGAACAGAAGGAATATGACAGAAATACAGAATATCAGGAAAGTAGCGCTGTTGGCGTTGTTGCTGTGCTTCATGGCCGTCGTTGGCCGGGCGCAGGACAAGAAAGACATGTTCAACCCCGTCAATGCATCGGTGACTTCGCAGACCATTGCCCCCGATGCCCGTGCCGCCGGTATGGGTGATGTGGGTGCAGCCACCGAGGCCGACGTCAACTCGCAATACTGGAATCCAGCAAAGTATCCGTTTGCCATCTCGCGTGCCGGTGTGTCGCTGAACTACACACCGTGGCTGCGCGAACTCGTCAGCGACATGGATCTGGCTTATCTGGCTGGCTACTATCGCATCGGCGACTACTCGGCCATCTCAGGTTCGCTGCGCTACTTCTCACTGGGTGAAGTGTTTATGACCAGCGACATCTCTGCCACCGATAACGCCATGACCATCAATCCTTATGAGATGTCGGTCGACGTGGCTTATTCGATGATGCTTTCCGAGAAGTTCTCGTGGGCAGCTGCTCTGCGTTTCATCTATAGCGACCTCACCTACGACTTATCTTTTGTATTAATATTCTTCCTAATTAAGACAAAAGATAAATCATATAGCTTAGAATATGATATAGGTGACTATAAAATTAGTGAAAACTATAATCAAAAAGAAAAAGTCTATTACTATGAAATAAAAGTAAAAGACGTAGATTATAATTTTATATATAACAGTGATTACTTAGATGAGAAAAAGCTAATATCCAATATAAAATCTCACGAAAAAGACGATTATACATGCTTAGATATAATAAGCTCATATCTAAAAACATCCCCTTTATGCAATGAAAATGGCGAATTAATTGATTATCATCTAATACCAATCGATACATTTAATGATTTGAAAAATACTTACTATAATGGTGAAAATGGTTATAATTATAAAAACTATAATATTTATACTAAAAATGAAGATTTATTAGTATGGAATTATAAAGGATTTAACCATATTAAAGAGGACAAAGTAGAATTCATAAAAATATTTAATAAAGACATATATACTATCCCGCTAGCTACTAAAATAAATAATTTCATATTTATTCCAGACTATGAACAAGAATACAACTTTAATAGTGCATATGTAATAAATATTGATAATTCAAAGGTAGAAAAGTGGAAGCTAGACGATAAAATATCATTTGATAGTTATATAGCGGGTATTAATGAGAATTCGATTTTCTTAGTAGATATTAAGAATAAAAAAGAATATGAATTGGTACCACATAAGAAAAAAATGCGTACTGTTGCAACTGAAAAGAATGATGGAATTATCTATCACGAAGAGGAAATGACCAAAGTACCTATGAAAAAAATCATTGCAACGTCCCAAACGTTCACATATAAGAATAATTATCATTTTCAATTAAAGGACAAAACACTGTATTTGTCATATTTAGATTACGATAGTAAAACGAAAATATCTAACAATAATGTATCTTCAATAGAATACATATCACAAGATAGAATATACTACCTTGTAGATACAACTCTATACAAATTTGATCTAAAATATGGTGAACAAAAAATAATGAAATATTCAGAATGGGAATTCAATAATAAAAATCAAATATTTATAAATTAAAAGAATTAAATATGTATTTAATTCTTTTTTTATTATGATATAATTATAAAAGAATAGGAGGGTATTAAATGATCTTTAAAAACCCCTATAGTTTTGTGGCAAAACATTATAAGATAATAAACTTTTTGCTAATAATACCATTATTGTATTTAACATTAAAATTTGGTGATATAGCAAAGTTTTTTAGAGATTACATAAAAGCTGGATATTCTACAGTAGAAACCAACTTTGCTGATAATTATGTTACTGGATTATCCATGATTATAAGTTTATTAATGGCTTTAGCAAACTTAATAATATATATTATTTTAAATACTAAAAAGAAAAAAAGAATATTTCATCCAATAGTAGCAGGATATTGCTTGATTTTATTCTTATTAACAATTGTGTTCCATGCTTGTATGATAGCAATCCAAGATAGAACATTTGGTAATACTTTTGCCAATTTTATTAGAGATTTAGCTAATTTAAGCTTTATACCGGGATATTTTTTCATAATATTTGCCGTTATAAATGCCATTGGCTTTAATATAAAAACATTCCGCGTTGATAACAATGGCGATTTGAGAATTAGTGACGAAGATGAAGACGATGTAGAAATTCAATTCAACAGTGAAAAACATACACTTAAAAGAAACATCGTTCATATTGCAAGAGAAATGAAATACTATGTAAAAGAAAATAAGCTAGTAATGAGCTTAATAGGACTAGTATTACTCGGAGCAATAGGATTTCAAACATATCAAAACATAAAAAGTAGCAATAGAAACATTTTATTAAATTCAACAATATCAATGAAAAATATTTCACTAACATTAAAAGATAGCATCATATCTGATGTCGATTATAGAGGCACAACAATATCAAAAGATAAATACTATCTGGCGGTAAAAATCGGTATTCAAAATACCAGCAATAGCAATGTTAAATTAGATGACAGTAGTTTCAGAATATACATGGGAGATACTATAATATTCCCAACTTACGATAGAAGTTCAAGATTTGTCGATATGGGGAAACCATATCAAGGAGAACCTATACGTCCTGGTCAAGGAGATGACTACGTATTTGTATATGAACTAACTAAAAAACAAATAAAAAACTCATACCAAATGCGTATACTACAAGATCTTAACCAAAAAGGCGGAAAACTAGTAAAAAACTATAAAAAACTAACTATTAAGCCAGAAAAACATATCAAAGTAGAGAATATTGGAACAGCCAAAATTGGCGAAAGAATAGATTTATCGGGAACAACATTAGGTAAATCATCATATACATTAGAATCTATTTATACGAATTCGTATTATCAATATTCATATCAATCATGCAAAGAAAAAGACAATTGTCAAACAGTAACAAATAACATTGTGGCGAGCGGTAATAATGTGTTGTTAATTATCAAAGATAAGTTAGAATTAGATAAGACAACACCATACTACAAATATAGTAAAAAAGACTTCTATCAAGACTTTGTTAGATTGCACTATAAAAAAGGAACTACTGAAGACACCACATTAGAGGGATACATGACATTAAAAAATGTTACCCCTTCTGTAGTAGAGAACGTTAAAATATACGAGGTATCAGCGGTTGCTCTAACTTCTGGAGAAAGAGACATTACTCTTTTAATTAGAAATAAACGAGTAACCATCAACTATGAATGATGTTGACTTTTAAAACCTATTGATATAAAATTAAGACATGTCGCGAGACATGCCTACTCGGGGCTTTAGCCAAGCGGTAAGGCAAGGGACTGCAACTCCCTGAGCACCGGTTCGAATCCGGTAGGCCCCTCCATATAAAAATAGAAAGCCATAAGAAAGGCTTTTTTTATGTGTAAAAAATTTACGTTTTTTTACAAATATTTGATAATATTAGAAGCTGTCCATATTAATAATATGATA
>JAEEGJ010011871.1_pt1 | contig 21860 bp, 16 predicted proteins | sample 8958761 | NCBI WGS metagenome assembly JAEEGJ01 (sample SAMN16246546, study PRJNA631951) | gut metagenome | biome: gut microbiome; feature: rumen; material: RS-attached | host: Bos | place: Iran: Karaj | collected 2018-10 | reverse complement strand
GAATTGTAATAAGGCCTTGATTGCCTGTGGCGATTGTAAACTCATCGAATGTCAGGGGATACATGAAAAGCGAATGAATCCTGCCGACTCCGAATGTTGGAAGTCCCTCAAGAGTGAACTCAAGAAGTGAGCCAGCAGCAATAACGTGCAGTTCTGGGAAGTCCTCCCTGAAAAAACGGAGTGCCATGATAGCTTCGGGACACTCTTGGATTTCGTCCAAGAACAACAGGGTTTCCCCTGGTTCAATCTTCATACCGATATAACTGGCAATTTTGCTGACGATAAGTCTTATATCAATATCACCAGCAAAGAACGTTTTAATGGCTTTCTGTTTTTCAAAGTTTATTTCTGCAAAATACTTGAATTGTTTACCAAGATGTCTCACCGCCCATGATTTTCCTACTTGTCGTGCACCTCTTAATAGGAGTGGTTTCCGCGGAAACTCCGTTTTCCATTCCAAAAGGTATTGGTCAATAAGACGTTGAATATATCTATTCGCCATATTTTCGTAACTTTACCATTTGGTTGGCAAAGTTACGAAAAATGTCGAAATCCGAGAAATAATTTGTTATTTTTTGTCGAAATCCGAGAAATAATTTGTTTTTTTTTGTCGAAATCCGAGAAATAACGCACGTTTTTTTAGTTATCCCACCTGACTTCCGGGCTTCACATCCTTGGTTGTCGTCACCACGCTGAGGCTCTCGTCGGCATCGACGGCAGAGAGGATCATGCCCTGGCTCTCGATACCCATCATCTTTCGTGGAGCGAAGTTGGCCACGAAGAGGATGCGCTTGCCAATCAGCTCCTCCGGGTTCTCGTAGAAGGCGGCAATGCCCGAGCAGATGGTACGGTCCTGACCGGAGCCGTCGTCGATGGTGAACTGCAGGAGCTTCTTCGACTTGGGAACGCGTTGGCAGTCCTTCACCAGGCCTACGCGGATGTCCAGCTTCTCGAAGTCCTCGAACGAGCAGGTCTCCTTGATGGGGGGAACCGAACCATTCTCCCCTCCTTGGGAGGGGTCGGGGGAGGTATTATCTTTCTTCATAGCAGCCAGTTTGTCGAGCTGCTTCTGGATGGTCTCGTCCTCAATCTTCTCAAACAGCAGACTGGGTTCTGCCAGTTGGTGGCCAGCCTTCAGCAGGTCGGTAGCACCTAACTGCTCCCACTCGAACTTCTCCATGTTCAGCATCTCACGCAGTTTCTTGCTGCTGAACGGCAGGAACGGCTCGAAGGCAATGGCGAGGTTGGCGGTCAGTTGCAGACAGATATAAAGGATTGTCTCGCAGCGCTTCGGATCGGTCTTCCATACCTTCCAAGGCTCACACTCCGTGATGTAGCGGTTGCCGATGCGGGCGAGGTTCATGGCCTCAAACTGCGCATCGCGGAACTTGAACTGTTCGAGCAGTTCTTCTATTTTCGTTTTTACATTCTTAAATTCTTCAATTGCTTGACGATCTACGTCAAGCCACTCGCCGCATGCCGGCACCACGCCGTTCCAGTATTTCTTCGTCAGTTGCAGGGCGCGGTTGACGAAGTTGCCATAGACGGCCACCAGTTCGTTGTTGTTGCGGTCCTGGAAATCCTTCCACGTGAAGTTGTTGTCCTTCGTCTCAGGAGCGTTGGCGGTCAGCACATATCTTAATACATCCTGCTTACCAGGCATATCGACGAGGTATTCGTGGAGCCAGACGGCCCAGTTGCGCGAGGTCGATATCTTGTCGTCCTCCAGGTTCAGGAACTCGTTGGCCGGCACGTTGTCGGGCATGATATACTTGCCGTGTGCCTTCATCATAACGGGGAAGATGATGCAGTGGAACACGATGTTGTCCTTGCCGATGAAGTGGATGAGGCGTGTGTCCTCGTCCTGCCACCACTGCTCCCACGGACCCCATTTCTCGGGCTCGCGGTCGCAGAGCTCCTTGGTGTTGCTGACGTAGCCGATGGGCGCGTCAAACCAGACGTAGAGCACCTTGCCGTCGGCACCCTCTACGGGAACGGGGATGCCCCAGTCCAGGTCACGTGTCATGGCACGGGGCTGCAGGTCCATGTCCAACCACGACTTACACTGTCCATAGACGTTCGGGCGCCACTCCTTGTGCTCCTCCAGAATCCACTGCTTCAGCCACTCCTGATACTCGTTCAGGGGCAGGTACCAGTTTTTGGTCTCCTTCATCACGGGTGTCGAACCGCTGATGGTGCTCTTCGGATTGATGAGCTCCGTAGGACTCAGGTCGCGACCGCATTTCTCACACTGGTCACCGTAGGCTCCCTCATTGTGGCAGTAGGGACATTCGCCCGTCACATAGCGGTCGGCCAGAAACTGCTTGGCTTCCTCGTCATACAGCTGTGCTGTCGTCTCTTCGGTCAGCTTACCCTCGTCGTAGAGTTTGCGGAACCACTCGGCAGCAAACTTATGGTGTGTCTCCGAGGTGGTACGGCTGTAGATGTCGAACGAGATGCCGAACTCCTCAAACGAGTCCTTGATCATCTTATGGTAACGATCGACGACATCCTGCGGTGTGATGCCCTCCTTCCGGGCCCGTACAGTGATGGGTACACCATGTTCGTCAGAGCCACCGATGAAGATGACGTCTTTCTTCTTCAGTCGCAGGTAGCGGACATAGATGTCTGCCGGTACATAGACACCGGCCAGGTGGCCGATATGAACACCGCCATTGGCATACGGCAGGGCCGATGTCACGGTGTAGCGCTTGTAATTTTTCTTTTCCATCTTTTTATTTCGTTTTTTTGTTTTCGTTTTCGTTTTCGTTTTCGTTTTCGTAATCCCGTCATCCCGTCATTCCGTCATCCCTCTACCTGATGTCAATCAGTTTGTGCGTCTGCAGCGACAGTCGCCACTCGGGGTGCTCCTTGATATACTCCACACACTGCTGGATGATTTCACGGTTTCGTTCCTTGTCACCCGTGTCGCAGGGTTGGAGGTAGAGGAGGGGAGCAGTTAGCTTGTCCGCCCATGCTTTGAGAACTTGAGGCATCTCCTCCTTTCCGTTTAGGGAGGGTTCCCAGATGACCTTCAGTTCATCCATGCGCTGTGGTCTCTCCCCTTTGGAGAAGTCGGCGGGTGCCACCTTCGGCGATACCGTCACCCAGTCAATCCCTTCGGGCACCGCGTGGGTGCCGTTGGTCTCCATCGCAAGGTAGAACCCTTCCCGGTGCAGGGCATCGACGAGTGCGTCATCCACCTGCAGTGACGGCTCACCGCCTGTCAGCACCACGAATCCGCAGTGTTTCCACGGTCGTATGGCTTCGAGGATGTCGTCGCTGCTCATCTCCGTGTAGGAGCTGAAGTCCGTGTCGCAGAACGAACACCTGAGGTTACACCCGCTGAAACGGATGAACACGGCAGCCCGTCCTGTGTTACGTCCCTCGCCCTGCAGCGAGTAGAATATCTCGTTAATGCGATACATCCTTTTTTACTTTTTTACCTTCTTACCTTTTTACCTTTATAGAAGGTACTTTGCGTCAATGGGGAAGTCGTCGTCATACACCTGTGCCGCATTGCCATACGACTCCTCGACGATGGCTTTGTAGCACATGGGAAACTGCTCGACAATCCATTTCGCAACATTCTCCGACGTGGGGTTGAAGGGCAACAGATCGTTGATGTTCTGGTGGTCCAGATAACCATGAATCTTGTTCTTGACGTGCTTGAAGTCCTCCACCATGCCGTTCTCGTTCAGTTCTTCTGAGGCCAGGAACACGGTAATCGTCCAGTTGTGTCCGTGCAGCCTTGTGCAGGGACTCTCATAGGGCAGCGTCAACTGGTGACAGCCTGCCACTTCCATTTTCTTTGATATACAGTAAATCATCTTAAAAGCTTCCACCTCGGGGGTGGGTAGGGAAAATTATTTCTTTTTCAGTTTGTGCCTGCAAAGGTAGTGCAAACCGAGCGAAAAACCAAATTTCTTCGCTCATTTTATTTTTTTAGTGGTGCTCAGGCGAGTAAAACTCGGAGTCTTTGAGTTTTTCCGAGGTGCAGCCTACCTTCGACGAAGTCAGAGGTTCTTTGACCTAAAGGTACAAAGCGGCATAGCCGAGCGGTGCAAACCGTTCAATAATTCGTATAATTCGTTTAATTCGTAGTAGTATAATTCATTGTAGTCTTATTCGTATAATTCGTATAATTCGTAGTAGTATAATTCGTAGTCGTTTTATTCGTATAATTCGTATAATTCGTAGTCGTTTAATTCGTAGTAGTATAATTCATTGTAGTTTTATTCGTATAATTCGTATAATTCGTAGTAGTATAGTTCGTAGTCGTTTTATTCGTATAATAATAGTTCGGGCAGTTGCGAGATGCTTTCCAGTTTCACCATGCGTTCATGCTCAATGTCCTCGTGTACTTCCAGTTGCCAGGTGACGTGGAAGGGGATGTGTACCGCCTGTGCACCGATGGCCAGTGCCGGTGCGATGTCGCTCTTCAGCGAGTTGCCCACCATGAGCAGCTCCTGTGGCTCAATGTCCAGATGCCGGCATAGTGCCAGAAACTCCTTTTCCGTCTTGTCGGACGTTATCTCCACATGGTCAAAGTACTTCCCCAGTCCCGAGCGGCGCAGTTTGTTCTCCTGGTCCTGCAGCTCGCCCTTGGTGAAGCAGACAAGTTTTAGTGTAGAGGTTCTACATGCTACACTTAATCTTTGTAGTGTTTCCTCAACCCCCGGCAGTGGTGTGGCAGGCAATTGCAGCAGGTGTTTGCCGGCCTCTAACAGTTCACTGAGTTGCGTGGCAGAGAGGTCGTTGCCGCAGACGCGCAGTGCCGTTTCCATCACCGAGATGGTGAAGGCCTTGCAGCCGTAGCCCAGGTCTTCCATGTTGTTGCTTTCTGTCACGAAGAGCTCATGCTTGGGGTCCATGCAATAGGGTCCGATGATGTTGTAGAGCATGTTCTCCACCTCTTCGAAGTGCGACTGGCAGTCCCACAGCGTGTCGTCGGCATCGAAGGCAATGACACGTACCTTGTCTATGTTCAGTTTGTTCATGCGTGCAAAGGTAGTCCTTATTTGGGAGTTAAAGGAGCCAAGAGAAGTTAAAAGGAGTTAAAGGACAATTGTTTGTCTGCTTTTTGCCCACTTAATTGTACCTTTGTAGGGATAATTTTTTTCGATGACTATGGAGAATAGACTTTTGCAGCCCGGTACCATGTTGCGTGGCGGCACCTACAGGGTGGAGCGCCAGCTGAGCAGCGGTGGTTTTGGAAACACGTACGTCGTGACGAATGTCAATTTCGAGGAGACATTTGCCATGAAGGAGTTTTACATGAAGGACATCAATATGCGCAGTGGCAACACCGTCACGGTGAGCATTCCCGATAACAAATCGACCTTCGACACCCAGCGTAACAAGTTCATGAAGGAGGCCAAGCGTCTGCGCAAGCTGACGAACAACCATATCGTCGGTGTGCACGACCTGTTCGAGGAGAATGGCACCACCTATTATATCATGGACTTCATCGACGGTGAGTCGCTCAGTGCCCGCTTGAAGCGGACGGGACAGCCCCTCTCGGAGGCAGAGACCCTGGACGTGCTCCAGCAGGTGCTCGATGCCTTGGATGCCGTCCACCAGCAGGGCATCTGGCACTTGGACCTGAAGCCTGCCAACATCATGATGAACAAGGAGGGCAAGGCACTGCTCATTGATTTCGGTGCCAGCAAGCAGATGCGTGCCGACGACGGCATGACGAGCACGTCGGGACTGTGCTACACACCGGGTTATGCGCCCATCGAGCAGATGGAGCAGAACCTCGACCGTTTCGGTCCGTGGACCGACATCTACTCCTTGGGTGCTACGGTCTATCATCTGCTGACGCGTAACAGTCTGCCGTCGCCGATGGAACTGCTCGAAGAGGGCGAGGGTGCCCTGCAGTTCCCGCCTACGGTAAGTCCCAAGATGCGGCAGCTGGTCTATCGGATGATGCAGCCCAGTCGTCTGGATCGTCCGCAGTCCATTGCCGAGGTACGTCAGTTGCTGAAGGGTGAAAAACCCGCTGTCAGCGAAGAGACGGTTGTCGGTGCGCCGAAACCCGCCGAGGAAGAGACACGTGTCATCAGCACCCCCAAGCCGGCAACGCCCAAACCGGCAACAGCGAAGGCAGCAGCACCCAAGCCTGCTCCCCCCACACCTAAGTCCCCTTACCAGACACCCCTCACCACTCCCCAGAGAAAGTCCACCCCCATCTGGCCCTTCATTGCCGTGGGAGCCGTGGTCCTGCTGCTGTTGTTGGGAGTCGGAGGCTTCTTCTTGGGTAGTAAGTTGCTGAAGGGTGGTGATAACAACGAGGTGGTTGTCGCCGAGCCGGCAGCGTCTTCTCCTGCCGTTGCCGACCAGCCCTTGACGGCACAGGCAGCACCGGAGCCCGCCGAACCTTCCGCCCCCGCCGTCTCCGAACAGGTGACACCGGCGGCTCCCGTCAAAGAGACGCCGCAGGCTACACCGGCTACCCCGGCACCCGCCAAGACCGAGAAACCCGCAGCGCAGACCACCCAGCGTACTGCAACGAAGGAAGATGTGTCTGCCGATAACACCGTCCGTGACGTTGTGGAGCAGATGCCCTCGTTCCCCGGAGGTACGGAGGCCATGATGAGCTATGTGTCCAGAAGTATCAAGTATCCTACAGTGGCTGAGGAGAATGGTATCCAGGGACTTGTCACCGTTTCCTTCGTTGTAGAGAAGGATGGCAGCATCAGTGGTGCGAAGGTGATAAGAAGTGTTGACCCGTCGCTCGACAAGGAGGCGCTACGTATCATCCGTTCCATGCCGCGATGGACGCCGGGAAAGCAGGATGGCAAGCCTGTCCGCGTGAAATACACGGTTCCTGTTCGTTTTAAATTGTAAATTCCCCTAAATTCCTATAACATCTTCCAAAAAGCGGACCTTCCACCACCAAAAATGCTAAATAATTTGGCAGTTCGCTGATTTGTTCGTAAATTTGCGGCTGATTTGACGCCACGACGTCATAACGAAATCACGAAATACCGCAAAAAAAATAAAAGAAAAAAAATGAAGAAGATTAACGTTATTCTGCTATCGGCTGCTTCAGTAATGCTGATGACAGCCTGCTCCAGTAAGCTGGGAGCGCTGAGTTCCGACAACTTTAAAGTGAACCCGAAGCCACTGGAGACCCGTGGCGGTCATGTGGAGGCTACTGTCGATGGTGTCTTCCCCGAGAAGTATATGCACCGTAAGGCGGTGGTGAAGGTCACCCCCGAGCTGCGCTACAAGGATGCCAACGGACAGCAGCAGGTGGAGCGTGCCGCAGCAAGCACCTTCCAGGGTGAGAAGGTGATGGGCAACGACCGCGTCATCTCTTACAAGCTGGGCGGACACTACGCCATGAAGCCTGACTTCGTCTTCAAGCCCGACATGATGAAGAGCGAGTTGTGGATGACGTTCACCGCCCGTGTGGGCAACAAGATGGTGGAGGTTCCTGCCGTGAAGGTTGCCGAGGGTGTGAAAGCCACCTCCGAGCTCTACCGTAAGACCCTTGTGGGCACCGCCCCCGCACTGGCTGCCGACTCCTTCCAGCGCATCTCACAGGTGAAGCAGGAGGCTAACATCCGCTTCCTCGTGGCACAGACACAGTTGCGTAAGAGTGAGCTGCAGAGCACGTCGGTCACCGACTTCCTGCGTCTGCTGACGCAGATTAACAACGAGCGTGAGAGCATGGTACTGAACAACATCGAGGTGTCGGCCTATGCATCGCCCGAAGGAACATTCACCGTCAATAACCGTCTGGCCAGTGGCCGTCAGGAGGTGTCCGAGCAGTTTGTTCGTCAGCAGCTCAACGCCGCTAAGCTGAATACCCATATCGACACCCGCTACACCGCCGAGGACTGGGAGGGCTTCCAGCAGTTGGTACGTGCCTCCAACATCCAGGACAAGGAGGTCATCCTGCGTGTGCTCTCTATGTACGACGACCCCGAGGAGCGTGAGCAGCAGATTCGTAACATGAGCGAGGCTTTCCGTGAACTCTCGGAGGGCATCCTGCCTGAGCTGCGCCGTGCCCGTCTCATTGCCAACTACGAGGTGGTGGGCCGTAGCGACGAGGAGATTCGCCAGCAGATGAAGAGCGACCCCACACGCCTGACGGTCGAGGAGATGCTCTATGCTGCCACCCTGACCAACGACCTGGACGAGCAGCAGAACATCTACCAGGAGGTGGTCAAGGAGTATGCTGCCGATGCCCGTGCCTATAACAACATCGGACGTATCTACTATATGAAGGGCAACTACGACCGTGCCCGTAAGTTCTTCCAGCAGGCACTCACCATTGACAGCAAGCTCGACGAGGCCAATGCCAACCTCGGACTCCTCGAACTGCTGAACGGTAACGTCAGCGAGGCCCAGAACTACATTGCCAAGGCTTCCGGTTCACAGGCAGCTGCCGAGGCTGTCGGTGTGCTCCACCTGGCACAGGGCAACTACGCCCTCGCTGAACAGGACTTCGGTGAGGTGGCAAGCAACAATGCCGCCCTGGCACAGATTCTGAACCGTAACTACACCAAGGCCGAACAGACCCTGGGCAAGGTAGAGGCCAAGGACGCCATGACCGACTACCTGCGTGCCGTTCTCTATGCCCGCAAGGGCAACAAGGGTGTGGCAGGAACCTTCCTGCGTAGCGCCATCAGCAAGGATCCCGCACTGGAGGCTTTCGCCAAGCGCGACCTTGAACTGCTGAACGTACGATAAACAAACATGAAGCGATATCTCGCATACGTCATACTACTGCTGCTCTTGGCCTCCTGTGGGGCTGAGAGCGGACGTTTTCGTATAGAAGGTCGTCTGGCGAACATGAACCAGGCGGAGTTCTATATCTATAATATGGATGGCGGTTCGCTGCGACTGGACACCATCAAGGTGGTTGACGGCCGTTTTATCTACGAGACCGACCTGGAGCATCAGGGAACCTTCGTGATTCTCTATCCCAACTTCTCCGACCAGGTGGTCTTCGGTGAGTCAGGAGCCGTCGTGGAGATGGTCGGCGATGCCTCGCACCTCAAGGATATGGAGGTGACGGGCACCGACGACAACGACCTGATGACGGCGTGGCGCATCCAAGCCAATACCCTTACCCCTCCCGAGGTCAACAAGTCGGCGGTCGAGTTCATCAAGGAACACCCCGCCTCCATCGTCAGCAACTACCTGCTCTCCCGTTACCTGGTGCTGGACGACTCTCCCGACTACCAGCAGGCAGAGGAGCTCTCCCTGCTGTTGCAGAAGGAACAGCCGCAGAACGGACGTCTGCTGAACCTGTCGAAGTTGTTGGCTGGTCTGAAGAACTACCAGGAGGGCAAGAAGCTGCCCGACTTCTCGGCTACCGACATCAACGGCAAACGGGTGTCGCGAGAGAGTCTGAACGGCGAACTGAACGTCATCTGTCTTTGGGCAACGTGGAACTATGACAGTCAGAGCATCCTGCGCAAGCTGAACAAGCTGAGGCGCGACTACGGCAGCCGGTTGACGCTGCTGAGCATCTGTCTGGAACCCAGTGTCAAGGACTGCCGCCGGTTTGTGGAGCGTGACTCCATGCGCTGGAGCCACGTCTGCGACGGTCGGATGTGGGAGTCGCCGCTGGTCACGAAGTTAGGCTTCTCCAATATGCCGGGAAACCTGTTTGTTGACCGTCACGGAAAGATTGTGGCTGTCGATGTGAAGAACAAGGATATTGAAGAGAAAGTGAAGTCGTTCCTTAAATGACCCCCCACTATACAGGATTAACCAGTGAGCAGGTGCTTCGCAGTCGTGCGGAGCATGGTGCCAACGTGCTGTCGTCGCCCGAACGGGAGTCGCTGTGGAAACGCTTCTTCGAGAAGCTGACAGGTCCCTTCGGCCATTGCCTGAAGGGCTGGAACGACGGCGACTCGCTCATCTTCATCCTCGAGATAGCCGCCGTGCTGTCGGTGCTCATCTCCCTTGCGGAGTATAATGAGTGGTTCGGACTGCACAACCCCGGACGTGGCGTGTTCTTCGAACCGCTGGGCATCCTCATGGCCATCTTCATTGCCACGGGCATCTCCTTTTTCTTTGAACTGAAGGCCGACCGTGAGTTCTCGCTGTTGAACCAGGTCAGCGACGAGGAGCCCGTGCTGGTCATCCGTAACGGCAATGCCACCAAGGTGCCCCGTGCCGACATCGTCGTCGGCGACGTCGTCATGCTCTCCACCGGCGAGGAGGTGCCTGCCGACGGTGAACTGCTGGAGGCTACCTCGCTCCAGATGGACGAGTCGTCGCTCACCGGCGAACCGGTATGCAGCAAGACCACCGACGAGCGCCATTTCGATGCGGAGGCCACCTTCCCCAGCAACCATGTCATGCGTGGCACGAAGGTCATGGAGGGTCACGGCATCTGCCGCATCCTCAAGGTAGGCAACGAGACGGAGTACGGCCATGTCTTTGTGGCAGCACAGATTGACGACAGCGTGAAGACACCGCTCAACGAGCAGCTCGACCGTCTGGGCAAACTCATTGCCAAGGTCAGCTATGCCGTTGCTGCCCTCGTCGTCCTTGCCCGCATCGTCATGTATTTCGTCAACCTCGACGGTTCACCCTTCACCCTCATCGACTTCATCACCTATCTGTTGCAGACGGTCATGATAGCCGTCACCCTCATTGTCGTTGCCGTGCCGGAAGGACTCCCCATGGCTGTGTCGCTGAGTCTCGCCTATTCCATGCGCCGTATGCTCAAGACCAACAACCTGGTGCGGAAGATGCATGCCTGTGAGACCATGGGTGCCACCACCGTCATCTGTACCGACAAGACCGGTACGCTCACCCAAAACCAGATGCAAGTGGCAGAGGTATTCACCCTTAACCCCTCACCGCTAACCTCTAACCCTTCACCGCTAACCCCTTCCCCCCTCCACGAGAACATGGCCATCAACGCTACCGCCCAGCTCGACCTGACCGACCCCGCCAAACCCGCTGTGCTGGGCAATCCCACTGAGGGCGCACTGCTGCTCTGGCTCCGCGAACAGGGTGTTGACTACCGTGAGCTGCGTGAACGGGCAGAGATTCTTGACGAGGTACCTTTCTCCACCGAACGGAAATACATGGCGACGCTGGTCCGCTGGCCGGAATCCTCGCGTACATTATTATATATAAAGGGAGCCCCCGAGGTGGTCATGGCGATGTGTTCCAACGCTCAATCCCCCATGCTCCAAACCCAATTGTCAAAGTGGCAACAGCAGGCCATGCGCACGCTCGCCCTTGCTTATATCGAGAATCCGCCTCTTGACATCTGTAAAACGCTCACCACTCTAAACTCTAAACTCTCCACTCTAAACTCTCCACTCTCCACTCTCAACTCATTAGTCGCCATTAGCGACCCTGTCCGCAGCGATGTGCCGGCAGCCGTCCGCGAGTGTCTGGATGCCGGTATTCAGGTGAAGATAGTGACCGGCGATACCGTGGGTACCGCCCGTGAGATAGGCCGTCAGACGGGCTTGTGGACCGATGCCGACGGCGACCGTAACATTATCACCGGACCGGAGTTTGCCGCCCTGTCCGATGCAGCGCTGTTGGAGCGCGTGAAAGACCTGAAGATCATAGCCCGGGCACGTCCCATGGACAAGCGGCGACTGGTGGAGGCACTCCAGCAGTGTGGCGAGGTGGTGGCGGTAACGGGCGACGGCACCAACGAGGCACCCGCCCTGAAGGCTGCCCATGTCGGACTGTCCATGGGCGACGGCACCTCGGTAGCCAAGGAGGCCAGCGACATCACCATCATCGACAACTCCTTCTCCAGCATCGGCCGTGCTGTCATGTGGGGCCGTTCGCTCTACCAGAACATCCAGCGTTTCATCCTGTTCCAGCTTACCGTCAATGTCACCGCCTGCATCGTGGTGCTTGTCGGCTCGTTCCTGGGCACCGAGTCGCCGCTCACGGTGACGCAGATGCTGTGGGTCAACCTCATCATGGATACCTTTGCTGCAATGGCGCTGGCATCGCTGCCGCCGTCGCCTGCCGTCATGCACGACCGTCCCCGTTCCCGTCAGGCATTCATCATCACCCGTCCCATGTGGAACCGCATCCTCGGCATCGGCCTGCTCTTCACCGCCCTGCTGCTGGCTCTGCTCCTTGTTCCCTCCACCCTCACCACTCTAAACTCTAATCTCTCAACTCTAAACTCTTCTTTCTTTACCGTCTTCGTGATGTTGCAGTTCTGGAACATGTTCAATGCCCGAGCCTTTGCCACGGGTCGTTCCGCCCTGCACCTGAAGGGTTGCAAGGGATTCCTGTTGATTGCCGCCTTGATATTTGTCGGTCAGGTGTTGATAGTCACTTTTGGAGGTGCTTTTTTCAATGTCGAGCCCCTTCCGCTCACCACGTGGCTGCTCATCATCGGCATCACCTCCCTGGTCCTCTGGGTCGGTGAAGCCGTCCGGAAATTAACGAAATAACGTCATCCCGTCATCCCGAAATCCCGCAATAACGCAATAACGAAATAACGCAATAACGCAATAACGAAAAAAAGAAAAAAACAATGGAAATAACCAGATTTGGCTATTATTGGTTGGACACATGGGTGCTTGCCAATGTCATACAGTTGGCAACACAGGACTTCTGCGCCCGTTTCCTGAATCATACGAATGACCCGTGTGGACGCCAGTACGATCAAATGACACAAGCTGCGCGTTCGGCACCTGCCAATATTGCTGAGGGCAATTCACGCCACTCCACCTCGAAGGAGACGGAAATGAAACTGACAGACGTGGCTCGTGCAACGCTTTCAGAACTGGCCAACGACTATCTCAATTGGCTATTGCGCCAGGAGCGTGTACCCTGGTCGGTAAACAGTCCGGAGCATCTTGCTGTCAGCAGTGTTCGCTTTGACAAACCTGACTATAAAGATGATGTGCAGCATAAGAGCAGTATTCATATCCTTGCCCAGAAACATAAGTTCGACCAATGGCTTAACAGCAATGATTCTCTCGTAGTAGCCAATTGTCTGCTGGTGCTTTGTAACCGTCTGGTACTGATGTTGAGCCGTCAAATAGAACGCCAGCTTGACATATTCAGGGTGGAAGGAGGTTTCACAGAGGGGCTGACAGCAGAGCGACTGTCCTATCGCCAACAACAAAGCATCCAGTCTGATGCGCCCGTTTGTCCCTTGTGCGGCAAACCCATGATTAAGCGCGTTGCCAAGAAGGGCGTCAATTCAGGCAAGGAATTCTGGAGCTGTAGCGACTATCCAAAATGCAATGGGACGAAGCGGATGGAGTAACGATCCGTGACTCCATCCGCCCATCGGCAGAGACAAAAAGTCCGTCTGTTGTGACAATAACAAAAATCCCGTCAATCCCGCAATCCCGTCATCCCGTCAATTCCGTCATCCCGAAATCCCGCGATAACACATTAACGCTGAACGTACTTCCGGCCGTTGCGGATGGCAACTCCAGAAGAACCCGATAAAAAGCGCGGTGAAGTCGTAAGGAGATACAGGTGGGAACATACAAACAGCGGGGAAGCATGCGCTTCCCCGCTGTTGCAAGATATTGATAAACGTGCCTTATTCGTCAAAGTCTCCGAAGAAACCAGGGGCACGGGTACCGCCACCAGGTAACGGGTTTTCAACTTCTGAGGCATTTTCACCTGAAGTTTCAGACCCTCCATTAACACTAGAACCATGATTACCCCCAGAGCCAGTAAGGATTTGAAGGCTTTGCAGAATGTCAATGATTTCTATTTCCGGTTTTAAATATGTACATTTCATGTTGTTTATCCTTTTCTTTTTACTTAACCATAACTTTCTTACCATTCACGATGTAGATGCCCTTTGCAAGGCCTTCCAGTGACTCGCCTACATACTGTCCGTTGAGGCTATACACACGGGTGGTTGTCGGCATGATTTCAACGCCGTCAACCTTGATGGAAGTGGTCTCATTGTTGTTGTACAGCATATCCATGCCGAACATCATGGCCATCGGGGCACTTGTTGCGGCAGACGATACAGAGCTGGAGTGGTAGAGGTCGTCAGTCAGTGTTGCTGTTACGTTTTCACCGTAGATTTTCCATTGTGCTGCCTGCTTGCCAGTAGCCAGGTCAATCAAACCATTATGCGAACCCTTACCCAGGTTGTAGTACTGGCTTGTGGTGAGTCCACTGTTTGCTTTCAGCATGTTCGGGCAGATGACGCACGAGTTGTTGTTCCACAGCATGACGTTGGCATAGTCGGGCGTGTTGGCTTTCTTATTCTGTGCGAACTTCTCGGTTGTGTAGTCAGCATAGATGAAGCATGCCTTGTTGGTATATCCGAGGAAGTAGCTGAATGGCGGGATGACGGCTTTGGCCAGCGAGCCTACGAAGGTGTAGTCGAAATCACCAGAGCGTACATACTTCTTAGTACCAATGATAAACTGGTTTTCAGCTCCTTCGAGTACTGTTTCTGTTCCAGAGTACTCAAAGTTTTCACCAGCAGGCAGCAGGGCCGGAACGGTGTAGATGTTCTCCTCCTGCAACTCGCGGAAGTCTTTACCGTCAACAGTTGTTGAGAAGGCAATCTTCTCGAACAGGCCAGGATAATCTGCTTTGGTTGCTGTGATACGTCCCTCAGAGAGCTCGGCGTTGACGTTGTTGCCACCGTAGATGTCAAACTGACGGTTGTTGTTTGTAAAGGTAGGCTTAATGAGGTAGGGCACACCTGCATGCAGCACGATATCTGCAGAACCTTCGTGTTTGGTGTCCTTGTCAACTGCATGGTTCGGAGCCTCAGTTGTTGAAACCTCCCAAACGCCGTTGGCATTCTTTGTAGCCTTATGCTGCATCAGGTTGCTGGAGAAGTTCAGCGTGATGTGGCGGCGGCTTTCGTCGCGTACTACGTTAGAGAGCAGGCAGAGCTGCGGAACTGTGTTGTTCTGGATGTCGCCGTAGAGCAGCATCATCTCATTGTAGGTCAGGTCGTAGGGCAGGCAGATGGTCCACCAGTCGGTGTCGGTGATGTACGAACGTACAGGCTGCACAGGATCATTGGTATTGGCTGCGTAGGCATTCAGCACGAACTGGTGCCAGCCGCGGTAGTCGTGAGACTTTGTTACGTCGCGATACTCCTTATCCACCATCGTGGGACAGAAGTTGCCAGAACCAGGATTTTCAGCAGCTACATAGATTGTAGTTTTTGCCCAGCGCTCCTTGTCGCCGTCAGTTTCTGCGTTGTATTCAGTGTAGGTGTAGTCATAATCCTGAATGTAGTATGTTCCGTCGAACTCAATAGTCTCTGCGGGATTAGCACCGTTAGCATCGGTAAAGTAGTCATGAGCATTCCAGTCCTGACCGTTGGCGCTGTCGAAACGGGTAGTTGTGCCATCGGCGTAATAGTAATCCGAAGAGTTGAATTGAACGGCAGTTTCAGTATAAGTGCCATTATTATTTGTATAATAAGTTTCACCGGGAGTGTAAGTCGTAGTAGGCAAATACTCATCAGTCTTACCGGTAACATAGTAGTAGTCTTTGCTAAATGGACCTTCGTTGTAGTTATAATAGTTAATACCGTCTGAAGTGTGATAGTAATTGTATATTCCGGGAACAAACACCGTGGTTTTTTGATATATGGGTCTGTCTTCTGTGCTACTTATATAATCGTAACTGTTATTAAAATAAGGAAGTACACTTGTATATGTTGTGTTATCTAAGGAATAATAGGTATTTACATCCTGTATCCATTGGTTTGTAGATACATACACATCCCCGCTTTTATAATAGTATGTAGTATTGAACGTAGGCAAAACTGGCGTCTCGTGATCACTTGAGGTATAATAAACAAACACATTTTCTTGAGCCTGCCATACTGAAGAAAAGATGTTTGTGGGCTGTGTGCTACCAGTATTATAATACCAATCTCCATTGCTATTTGAGAGTACGGGCACTTCCTGTGTGTATTCTTCACCTTCAAGCTTATAGTATGTATCTTGTCCTTCTATAGGCCAATATGTTCCAGCCGAATATGTGTTGGTTTCTCCTCCTGTCTTATAATAATAAGTACCATTCAGTGTCGGAGTAACTTCGGTATATGTAAACGGTTCTGAATAACCAGTGCGGGTGTAGTACTGTGTCACGCCACTAATGGGCTGATAGGTACCATATTCACTAAACACAGGCTTTGTACCATTTTCATACCAGTAGGTGTCATTCTTTACCTTCGGCGTAGCTACTTCCTTTGTACCTGCGTTGTCGGTGTAGTACGTCTCAACATACTCCTGTTCCTTTGTCACAGCGGTGTAAGTCCCTTTAGCAACAGCATCGCGTACGTAGTCTCCGTTAGCAGCCTTGACGTAGCTGTCCTCGGCAACATAGTCACCTCCCGTGCAATCTTCATAGACTTTGTTGCCGTCGCTGTCAGTCTTCTGTACCTGCTCACGCTTGTAGTAGGTGGTTCCGCCAGAATAGGTCGAAGCTTCTACGTATTCTGTGCCGTTCTTCGTATAGAGTGTGCCTTTGAAGTTTGAGAAATCGTCGCTCGTCGCAATTTGTGCGTCGATGTAATTATAGTAAACGGCAGAGGTTTCTGCAGCAGGGTAGAGGTGTTCTTTTTCCTTGCTACCATTTGTATAGAGAATCTTCTCATTCCAATAGATGTTGGAATAGGGTTCCAAACCAGTAGGCTGACTGTACAAGCCATTGGCCGTTACGTCATAGAACGATGTGTAGGGGTTCTCTGAACGTTTCGGGTTCTTCAGATAGGTGTCGTTACCTTGCTTCTGAATGTCAGCACTCCAGTGCTCACCGCCAATGGTGAGTGACTGTTTCAGAGAACCATATTCATACTCCTGGCTCCAGGCGTTCCAAACATAACCAGTTGTACCTTGTGCGTAAGCAGCCAGGAACTCAGAGAAGTTAGGATAGTAGAGCACGCCACCCTTACCATCGCGCTCGTTAGAGGCTGTGGTATATTTTCGGGTGGGGTCAGTGTAACGCTGAACGTTTGGCGTAACGCACTCACGAGGATAATGTAACATGGTAATCCAGCTGCTGCCGTTCACGTAAGAGTCGCGGGTGATGACACCGTCCGTGATGGTCGGGTTGTAGCCACCGCTGGCAACATACATGGCAGTATTGAAGGCATCAACGTGGCACTCAGGAGCTTCCTTGGCCAGCACATAGACGTCCTTGACGTGAGGAGTGGTGTTGTAGAAAGCGTTGCTCTCAATTAACTCCAAATTGCTGGAAAGGGTATAAGTACCATAAGGCTCTAAACCAGAAAATGTGAATTTGCTATATCCATACGTAGGCTCAGAATCCTTTGTTTCGTATGCACCGTTGTCATAGATGGTGCCTGAGATGTCACCAGAAGCAGCCGTTGTCCAGATGTGGTCAACTGACTGTGCAAAGTGGGTACGAATGACCTTAATATTGGAGGGGATACAGATTTCCTTGATACCATTCGTACAGGTGAACCAAGCTGGAGTTTCAGTGACAAGAGGGTGAGTAGGGATGACAACCTTCCAAAGGGCTGCGCCTGCAATGTTTGCACCTTGTGCGGAGAGTGTCATGTCCCCGCATTGGCTGAAATAGCAGTCGCGCATGTCAAGTTCTTTCAACTGCTGTGTACCAGACAGACCTCCATAAACCTCGGTACCTACCAGTTTACGAGGGTCAACAAGGTCATAGACTGTTTCTGATGCTGCACTGTCCCATTCGAAGTGACCGTTATTGTCAACTTTCTGGTTCATGTTACAAATGTCGTAAGCAATCAAATTGCCGGAAAGTGTAGCATACGTTAGTGTTCCATTGGTATTGTTAAGGTTTGGGTAATAGGCCGTTTGCCCGTTTATTTTGAAATTTTCGCCGACGGTTGTAGCCAGGCCTGCAGCTGCCATAGCTGGTTGCAGGGTTCCAGCAACATGGACGTAGGCGGTAATGCTAATTTCTCCGTTGTCGTTATGACTCTCAATGGCAGTCAGCAGATTGGTGCATCCAGCTAATGCGGTAGCATTAACAAGATTCTCACGGGTAGAGCCATTAGGTAACACGAGAAACTTGACATCAGTATTTGATATAGCAGTAATACCATTAAGTGTAGCCTCTGATAAATCGAGAATCACAGCATTAAGACTATTTAGCGTTGACAAATCGCCAGAACCAATAGTACCAGTAATCTTAATCTTTCCGTAAGAACCAGTTATGTAGGAGTTTGCTTGAGTCGCAAGATCGCCACTCGTTGATGCAATTGTAATACCATTAGTCACCATACTGCTGGTATTCGGCTCATAGAAGTAGTACAGTTTTAAATCACCTGCATCACTCGGTGTGTGCAATTGCATGGTGATGTCATCATACGCCCACGTCCCTATCGAGACGCAGAGCATTGAAATGATTAAAAGTAAGTACTTTTTCATTTGCTTCAATTTTTTTGGTTAAATTATTTTGTTTTGATTCTTATTTAGCTTGAATGTTTATATATCCAATGCGTTGTTTAGCGTGTATAGTTAGTCACTTCACGTTGTATTTTGATGATATTGTGTGTATGATATTCGCATTGTTTGTGCCCACCGGCATGCTTCTCAACAAAACCAGCAGGACTGTTATTTTAATTTTTCGGGTGCAAAAGTACCCATAAATCAGATAATTAAAGAATAAATAGGTGGGAAAAGAGGGTTTGGTCGGGAATCTTTAACATTTGGTAACATTTCGGGCACTATGCAAACGTTAACGTAGGAGTGTTTATGTTACACTTTATTTTTAGTTGAGCGTGTAGAGTTTTGAAGGTCACACAGAAATCACAGAAAACACAGAAAGTTTATCTCACAGAGATAATTTAAGTTCACACAGATCTGGGGTTTTTTTGAAAGAAATTGCCAGAAATGAGGATAAATTACAAGAAAAGAAATATCCGCATAAATTTCTGATTAATTTCTGGCAATTTCTTTCGACTTCAATCCTTCAATTCTTCAATTTTTCAATCCTTCAATTTTTCTACGACCAAAACCATGAAAACCCCTTGCTGAGAAAGATACGCTTGTCAGCGTATTAACGCCATTTGTTGTATTTCTGCTTGTGTGCAAGCACCCAGCCAGCCTTCCAACAAATACCGTTATCCCTTTCAGGGACTCTTTCTCATCAATGGAAAACCAAGAAAACAGTTTACTGCTTACAGCTTACTGGTACTGGTTACATTGTTTTTAAGCGCGAAGCGCGGGTTTTTCTTCTCTGTTGTTTAAGCCTGCAAGGCAGTTTTCGATTCGTGAGGCAGTGAAGACAAGTTCACTTGGATTCAATGACACACGAATTAAAAACATATGGGCGAAAGACCATAAACAACAAAGAAGGGTTTTGTCGGTTTTGGTGGCCCTAATTTCTGATTAATTTCTGGCAATTTCTTTCCTTCTCAATCCTTTTGTAGGGTCACACCGATCTTGGGTCGCTACGTCTGATCCCGTGCTATTGAGAGAGCATTTGAAGAAATTCAAGAGGTGCAAATACCCTTATCTTTGATGACGTGAAGTCGCTTTTGTTTCGTGTCAATATGCAATCGGCGTTTCCTCGTAATGCGGATTGGTATTGCATGGCATCTTCGAAATCGGAAAAATTTGAAGCGATAGCCTTGTTGATGACATCAGAATCAACAGGGGTAATATTGCATGTCTTGATAAGTTCTGAAAAAATTCTTAAGATATTGTCATTTGAGAATTTATAATGAGCCTCCAGTATAAAACTACATGTTGCAAAGGATAATCCAGATACAAGAATCTCTACTTTCCTTCTTTGACCTAACTGCATAATCTGCGCAGCAGGTTCAAAGAATGAATCTCGTTTGGAAACATAGTCAATCAACACGTTCGTATCTATAAATACTCTTTTCATAATCCGTATTTTTTTGTCAAATACTCTAAACGTGCCTTTTTTTCGTCAAAGTCTTCGGTTAACGGATCAATGTCTTCCACTATTTTCATCACCTCTGGCGATATCGTTAAGTCTTCCTTCGTCAACCTCGGCCAGTCTTCATTGTTCTTGGTTGCTGCTTCTTGTCTTGTCTCTTCATATAGACGGTCAGCCAACCACTGTTTGTTGCTGGTAGAGAGCGACATGGAATGTATAAAATCCAAGAGGCTTGTCATAGAAACTCTTCCTTCCATAAGCATTCTTTTTTCTTGCCTGCAAAAATACGTATTCTTTTCCAATCCACCAAACTTTTCGTGGTTTTTTAATGTCACACTTTATGTTTAGTTGAGAATGTAGAGTTTAGAGTTTAGAGACAGTCCGTGAGATTAGAGTTTTGAAGTTCACACAGATTCTTCAATCCTTCAATTTTTCAATCCTTCAATCCTTATACGACCAAAACCTTGAAAACCTTTGACTTTGTCGAGTCTGCTCACGCTCGGCATAACTGGAGCAAGCTCCGTTTTGCTCTTGCTTAATCGCAGCCTTGACTTTGTCGAGCCTGCTCACGCTCGGCATAACTGGAGCAAGCTCCGTTTTGCTCTTGCTTAATCGCAGCCTTGCTGAGAAAGATACGCTTATCAGCGTATTAACGCCATTTGTTGTAATGCTGCTTGTGTGCAAGCACCCAGCCAGCCTTCCAACAAATACCGTTATCCCTTTCAGGGACTCTTTCTCATCAAGGAAAAACCAAGAATACAACTTACTGCTTACTGTAGCGAAGCTGTTTTTAAGCGCGAAGCGCGGGGTTTTTCTTCTCTGTTGTTTAAGCCTGCAAGGCGGTTTTCGATTCGTGAGGCAGTGAAGACAAGTTCACTTGGATTCAATGACACACGAATTAAAAACATATGGGCGAAAGACCATAAACAACAGAGAAGGGTTTTGTCGGTTTTGGTGGCCCTGAATTTCTGATTAATTTCTGGCAATTTCTTTCCTTCTCAATCCTTTAATTCTTTTTAGGTCGGAAGCAGTAAAATCATGACAACAGCTCGTCTATCCGTTCTACAAAGTCGGCACTTGTAAAAAACGGGATGTCCGAGAAGTCGTAATGACGGCGGTCATTTGTTACTATGTAGTCGCAATCTGCAGTTTTTGCGCATTGGTACTGTAACATATCTTCGAAATCCTTCACGGGTTGGTTAATAGCAGCCAGTACTTCCTGCTTGCCCAATGAAATAATCTCTACAACACCAGCCATCTGGCGAAGAGCATCGTATTTCTCTTCCACCGGGCGCCCCTTAATGATATATGCTATGTTGGCAAAAGTAAGTGATGAGGCAAATAACTGTGCCTCGGCGGAAAAACCGCAGGCAAGGATTTGCTCTGCATCGTCAGCGCCGGTTCTGTTGTCAATGTAATCAATCAGAATGTTTGTGTCAAGAAATATCCGTTTCATCGCTCCATAATACTTCTTAGACGCTCATCTTGAGCCGTGTCCTCTTCTGTGATATTTACCATACCACGGAGCTTTTTGAACTCTGCAGGCACTTCTCTCTTTGCTACAGGCTCCTCCATTGACTCTTTGATGAACGTCACAACAATTTGTTTCTGCTCGCGAGTCATACCACGCAAAAGCGCCATATAAGGAGCCATTGGTGTCTCTGTGATTCTCTGACCTATTGTTTCCATAAGCATTCTTTTTTCTTGCCTGCAAAAATACGTATTCTTTTCCAATCCACCAAACATTTCGTGGTTTTTTAATGTCACACAGATCTTGGGGATCTCACAGATTCTTCAATCCTTATACGACAAAAACCTTGAAAACCTTTGACTTTGTCGAGCCTGCTCACGCTCGGCATAACTGGAGCAAGCTCCGTTTTGCTCTTGCTTAATCGCAGCCTTGCTGAGAAAGATACGCTTGTCAGCGTATTAACGCCATTTGTTGTAATGCTGCTTGTGTGCAAGCACCCAGCCAGCCTTCCAACAAATACCGTTATCCCTTTCAGGGACTCTTTCTCATCAAGGAAAACCCA